>Ga0164318_10001618_pt1 | contig 20199 bp, 20 predicted proteins | sample GuaBasSedimGuay9_FD_113734 | JGI IMG/M metagenome (GOLD analysis project Ga0164318, IMG submission 113734) | Subseafloor sediment microbial communities from Guaymas Basin, Gulf of California, Mexico - Guay9, Core 4571-4, 0-3 cm | ecosystem: Environmental > Aquatic > Marine > Hydrothermal vents... | reverse complement strand
GCTCTCCTACTAACTTGGTTATCAAGATATTTGGAAATTATCGAAGTCTTACCAACTCCTTTATCACCAATAACCACAATTTTGTATGCTTTCATAAGCATCTCCAAATTCGAGAAAAAGAAAAAATATTTAAATTCTATCTACTTGCAAGAAATCTGAGTTTCTTTACAAATGAAATCTCAACTTTATTAGCCATCCCAAGATATTCTCCGTCGACCGCTATATGATTTCTTTCCATTAATACCCTAACTTCATGGAACTGGCCATAGATTACAGCCGGACGGCTAAGATGTTCACCTTTAAGGACTTTTGGCAATGTTTTTAGTCCCTCAAGTCTTGTTATACCTTTCGCTAGAAGCATATCAATTTTTCCATCACTTGGCTTTGCTATCGGTGTTACGGAAATTTCACCTCTTGTTGTTGGCATATTTCCAAAGTGAATTGTGAAGATTCTGCCCAGAAAAATTCTTTTATTCCCGACAATAATTTCTGCTATCCTATTCTCATTATTAAACAAGGCTGCTAGGACACCAAACATATAACCATTACTTCCAAGGCTTTTTTAATCATAGAATGGAGTTAATCTTATTCTATTCGAGAAATGGCCTATTTGAAGATTAGCACAGAAATGCTGCTCATAAATCATATTTTTAAGATGGATTTTGGCCTTAAAAATGTCAAAACTCTGTGGATTCACGGATCTTAGGGCATCAATAAAGCGCGTTAAGAGTCTAAGTTCCTAAATAGCGTGCAGCTTCGCCACCAGTTCCTCCCAGAAAGGAACCGATAATGATGTCTTTACTGCTCTTAACGACGTCATCAACAGCATTGGATAGAGAGCCATCGCCACCTACAACAATTATGATTCTAAAGTTTGAAACCAAATTCATTGCTATGTTAGCTATGTTTTCTTTAGGTTTGATTATATGTAGGTAAACATTGGCAAAATTTTTCTTAAGTATTTTAAAAAGTTGTTTAGTCCAGTAGAGACCGTTATTACCAGCAAAAGGATTTCCCAGTACAAGAAGTTTCTCCGTTTTTACTCACATATACTCTCTTTGTAAATTAAGTTTTAAAGAGCCATATATATTAATTCCAAGAATTCCGAAGCTTTTCAGTGCATTTATTGCTATAAATGTATACTCTGAAGAGTTGCCCCAACTACCATTTTTTTTAACTTTTCTTAAGAGTATGTTCAGAGCCCGCATAAAAATCTCTTGGGCCTCTTTTACATCCTTAAAATAGGTCAGTGTATGGATTGGAAGATAAATCGGAACATAGGTTATTAATCCAGCACCGCGGCGCCAGCCTTTTTCATCTAATAGAAGCTCAAAATATTTCAGAGAATTTATAGCTGTGCTGGAATTTCTGATAGTTCTGTTGGTTCCAAGGAATCTTAAGCCAATATTTGTACAATAAAAACAACAATAGAAGCCATCTCTAAATAGGTTCATAAAAGTTTCCTTAAACTCTCGCAATCTACTATCATTCTCATACCCAGCTAAATTTAACACATAGGCAATATATGAGGAATATGCAAAATCCGAAGCTCTATATTTCGGAGCCCCTAAAAATTTAACATATTTCTCTCTTCTTGGGAAAAAACCAGGATATGCCAATAATCCCTTATTCCTAGTCGAGAAGATATAATCTACAGCATTCCTAATTTCTTGGCCTTTCACCTTAAAAAAAGTTAGAAGCTCTATACATTTTGCTGTGTGGTACGGGCTGTCAAGCCAAGAGCCATTCTCTCGTTGCAGACTTAATAAATTATGAATCATGTCTTCAATAAATGCATCATCTTCGGAATTATCCCAGGAAAACATCCTTCTAAGCAATACACCGTAAAGTTTTTTGTCATTTTTTATGAATGTCTCTATTTTTCTTAAATTTATATGCATTAATACACCAATGAAAAATATTCTGAAGATAATATGTAATAAAAATGAAGTAATATTGTAAAGTAAAATTAGTATTTAACCTTGACTCATCGCTTTTTTGATGCCCTTGAGAAATATTACATTGTCATATTTCTAAATCTTAACAAATATTAGTTAAAAAAATATAAATAAATATATTCAAATATTGAGATTAACTTCATAAGGTAAATCCTAAAATTTGTATTTTCAATATTTATTGACTCTTTTTTGATAGTCAATTAAACTCTTTAAATTTAATTAAATTAACTAAATAGGAAAGCGAACCTTGTAATTTCTTTAAGAAACCTCTGTTATTTTTTTATTGAACATTTGTAATCTGAAAAGGATATAATTTTTTATTAAAATAATATACATAGTTATGAAAATTTTTGGTGGTGGGTACATGGCTGAATCTGCTTTGAAAAATGTTCTTAAAAAAATTGGTTTATCCGATTTGGCTTGTAATCTATACCAGATAGCTCTTGGAAGAGGTCCAATGTCCATTGGAGAAATTTCAATGATAAGCCAGATGCCTTATGATCAAGTGAAAACAAGCATTGAGGAACTAAAGGAACATAACTTGATTAAAGAAACGCCCTCGGTTCCACCAAGATATGAAGTAATACCTCCATATAAGTTGTTCTTAGACCAAATTAGCTTTGTAAACGCGCGTTTCAAGACATTCTATGAAAATGTTAATCAATTGATTACAACAGGTATTGAGGAAATCTACAAGAGTCTAGACGAATTTAAAAATGAAATGAGCAATACACTTAAGGAAGGTATCAATATAGTAGGCCAAGAAGTTCAAAAGAATTTCGAAGAATTGCTAAATGATACAACCATGGCTTTGAATTCTGCGACAAAAACGATTTCTGAATCATCAAGTAAGGTCACTGAAGAAATAGTTTCTCGTCTAGAAGAATCGACAAATACTATTTCTGAGCAGATAAAGAATCTGCTAGAGCGAGTTGATACTGAAATATCTAATGTGACAAAGATTGTTACAGAGCAAACGCAAGAGCATACTAATAGATTTGCCTCTCAAACGGAAGAGCTGGCGAATATGCTATCTAAATCAATGGAAACAGTAACTAGTGGTCTAACTAATACATTAGACAATATGGTTACAAGAATGTCCGAACAGACAACTCAGTTATTCAACAAAATGGAAAGTACATTTACAACCATAGTTTCCGAAGTTACGAAGAATGTAAGTGATTCTGTAACCAGCGTTGGTCAGCATCTCGAAAGCATTACGAACACAATATCCATGTCTATGGAACAGTTAGTAGCGCAATTGAATGAACGCGTTATGGGACTTCAGAAAGTATTCGAAGAAATAATTAATGCATTAAGACAAAAGATTGAAGAGACTTCTCAACAAATGAACGAATCTTTAGAACAGGTATCATCAGGTATAACTGGGGTGAAAACAAGCTTAGCTGAAGGTGTTAAAGCAAAAGTATCTGAGATGCAAAATACTATAAAAGGAATATCTGATGAACTATCTTCTTCGTTAAATGCAGCACTTCAAAATCTAAAACTAGGATCTCAAGAACTGCAACAGAGTTATACAAGTAGCTTTAAAACTGAAGTTCAAAATATTACTACACAATTGGAAAATATGAAGAATGAGGCTCTAAGTAGTATAAATGAACGACTGAAAGTAATAAAAGAGACTAACGAAAATCTAAGCCGTGATATGAGTAGTAGGCTAGATAACATAGTTAAAACATTTGATGAAACTACAGATGCTCTCCAAGAAGAATTAATTAAAACTCTAAAAGCGCAGTCGGAAAAATTGGTAGAAGGTGCAGGAAAATCAACAGAGATAATTCAGGAGACCATAAACACAACTATTAGCAGTTTAAATACCTCCATAAATAAGCTAAAGGACAGATCTATCGAGCAACTTAGGACTGGTTTCGAGGCTGCGTATTCTAAGGTAGGAGAACGATTAGAACAAAGTTCTCAGAAATTGAGAGAAGCCTTCCAAAATATATTATCTGAGAGACTTCTTCAAGAAATCAGAGATATGAGCGAATCATTTAAGAGCACATATGCTAGCATGGAAGATCTGTATAACGAAACAATAAAGAAAGAAAAGTACTTCCCAAGTAATATCTGGGTGGTTAAAGGGCTTAATGCAATTTTTGCTCACGTTCAAGATATGGTCTCAAGAGCCCAAACAATTGTCTTAATAGTCGCCCCAAGTATCAAGTATATTCCAGTAAAACAGATATTATCCTTAAGACCATTAGTTAGAGTTCAAATCGCAGCGGGAGTGGATCTTACAAAGCCCGATGAGGCAAAGATTGTGAAAGAACTATTATCTAGAGATCGCTTAATGATAAGAAATTATACGAGAGGACTGGTTATTGGCGCTATTGTAGATGACAAGGAAGGAATTGTAGCTGCATTGCCCGAGTCGCTAGATAAACCAGATGAGATCCTTGGCGTTGCAGCGACATCTCATGAGTGGATAATGTCATTCCATGACTATCTATCAATTCCGTGGACGACTTCCGAACCTGTTAAATTAGGTTAAAGTATTTTTTCTTATTTTTTGTACATCAGTATATTTATCTAAATTTTTAGCGTGGTTTAGTTCTAAAGGAATACTTGAAGTGACTCTATATGCCTAAACTTCCAGAGAATTTTGTACCTTTATACATGAGAGATAGTTACATAAAGGAGTTTAAAAGCATAATAAAAGAGGCCGAAGTTAAGAATAATGAAATAACATTAGTACTTGAAAATACGGCTTTCTATCCTCAAGGTGGGCATCAAGTTAGTGATACTGGAACAATTCAGGGTAAAGATTTTGTTCTGAAAGTTAAAAAAGTTGATAAAAATGAGAATTGGGTCATTTTCCACAGATGCGAATTGGTATCCGGTGATATCAAATCAATAAAACCAGGGATTCAGGTTCTTGGTAAGATTGATTGGGAAAGACGATATCATGCAATGAAAATACATACCGCAGAACATTTAATTACCGCTGCAATAAATAAAATCACCAAAGTAAGACTAGAAGAGGGTTATTTTGGTCCGGAGGGTGGCATGTTATCGTTTAATAGGCCTATAACTTGCGAGGTTCTATTTAAAGCAGAAAAAATGGTAAATCGGGTTATTAAACAAAATTTGCCAGTAAGGAGGGTAATTTCCTCCGGAATTTCAAAGATAATTATTGAAGGCTTTGATGAAAAAGAATGCGGTGGAACTCATGTCAAAAATACAGGAGAAATTGATTGTTTTAAGATTACTAGTATCGAAAAAAATGGAAAATTAATAAAGTTCAACGTTGGTTGCAGAATAATTGAAGAGTTGCAGGATTCTTTGAATAAACTCTTAGCAATGGGTCTTTCTGAGCTGAACCTTAAAACTAAAAATAATTTTCCGACAATTACAAACACGATTAAATCGAGCCTTAATAAGCTGTCAAAAACACAACGGCAAGTAGAGATCATAAGTCAGATGCTTGCATTCTCATTATTACATCCAGAAAGGATTGTTGAGAAAAAAATTATTATCGGAGAAAAAATTTATAGGCTCAAGGTAATCGACTTGCACGATCTAAATCTAGATGCTTTAAAGGCCCTAAAATATGTAACAGACAATCTACAAGAACAAATTAAGGATCGTTTATTTCTCTTTAGGGTAAATCCAAACAGAGCATTACTTACTTTTAAGAGATCCAAAAAAATGTTTAGATTAATTAAAGATGCTCTAGCTAATAAGATATTAAAACATAAGATTAAACCCAATAATTTTGAAGGAGATATTCTCCTATCCACATCTAGCAAAGAATTAATGGACAAATTCCTAGATGAGTTCTGATTTAACAGATACATTTCCTTGATAAGAATTTGAGTCGTAATACCCATTAGAAACAATTTTTTGAATGTGTTTTCTATTCCCTTTACTTTCTAATAAATATTTTAAAGAGTTTAATTCATTAGGAGCTTTGAACTCATAATATGATCATTTTTATAGATATACCAATCGAACCTAATGGCGAAAATCTATGACTCATTTTTACTCTGAGAACTTTTTCGATGAATTAAAGAGTTTTGTTAAGAGGGAAAAGGAACGTCTGGAAGCCCAATGTAAAACGTACGAGTATTATTGTAATTCTGTTAGGAGCGGGCAATAAGGCGATTGAAAAGAGAAGAGCTATCTGTAGAAAGTTGGTAAATGAGAGTATTATTTGTTTGATTCCAGAAGATGATTTTCCTTCTGATGTTGCACCAAGTTTAGTTGAAGAGGCTTTCTTGAAGAGTTCTGATGTAGATTTGATATTCATTAATGTAGAATCATGAGGTTCCACCACCGAGTTCACGCAATTTTATCTCGATAGAGCTGTAGCTCCAAAACTTAGAGTTCTTGTTTATCATAAATATCACCCCCTTTATGGACGTTCTAAGAGCTACTTGACAGATGTTTATTTGACGTATATGACCTTATATGGGCATGTATATGCGTATGGGAATAATACTGACGATTCTCACTTTCCTAGCCCTGGGGAAATAATTATTAAATTAACGACTCGTTATAGGTGGCTTAAAGGAATTAGTAAAATTTAATTTATTAGATTAAAATATTTTTAAAAAGATCAGTAATGATATTATTAGTAAGATTTCATGGTGATTGTCATGGGAGTAAAGCTTGAATTAGATAATGAAATAAAGGAGAAGCTAAGAATTTATAGGGCCTTGGATAATGAAATACGATTGAAGATTCTAGTCATGCTCTATAATCATCCGAATATAACCTTTAGTGATCTCGCAAAGTTAATTAACTTAGAAAAGGGACTACTTGCCTATCATCTTGGTGTGCTGAAGAATGTTGGTCTTGTGAACTGTAAATATAAGAGAAAAAGCAAGAAATTGTCAGAATATAACTTAACTAGAAAAGGAAAGAAAGTAGTATTAGAGCTTATCTTGAAGCATGAAAAATGAAGCTTAACTAAAAATCACGATTAATGTATATTAACCAATGCTTTAGATTAGCAGTAAATCAATGAATTAGCAACAATCATACGGAAAAATTAAAGGTAGTTATAATCTTTTATTATGCATCGAATAAAAGGTGAGGCACGTGTCAACAGAAGAGGCTACAGGCAGAGTTGTTTCTGTATTTGGAGATATCGTCTCAGTAGCGGTCGACGAGGAAAACTTACATGAGATGGGAATTCGTGGTAAATTCCTAAGGATTGAAACAAAAAAAGGTAGGAGTTTGATTGGTATAGTCGCAAATCTAAACCTAATCGACGAGCTATACAGGCAATCTGGCGGTAGATTACCTTTGGTTAAAGGATATAGGGATATTGCATTATCAAGAAACGAGATTATAGTATCAATATTAGGTACGATAACAGAAAATGGTGTTGATCGAAAAATTGATGCGATCCCGAGCCCAGGGGATGAGGTTTTTCCAATAGAATCGGATGAATTACAAAAAATATTCTCGAGTGGCGATATTAGGATCGGAACTCTGAATACAGATCCAACAGTATCGGTCAAACTAGATCTAAATGAGTTGGCAACAAAGCATCTTGCAATTCTCGCAATGACAGGCTCTGGTAAATCTAATGCTCTAGCTGTATTATTAACGAGAATGTTGGCCAACTATGAATATCCTAGAATCTTGCTTATCGATACGCATTCTGAATATGTTGGTTTAGCAAAGGAAGATTCACCAGTATACGATAAAACAGTAGTTTACGCTCCAACAGGCAAGTTTAAAGATATTTTGATATCTTCAGGCATAAAAACAGCCGAACTAGAAATCCCATACTGGCTATTAACTATGGAAGAGTGGTACAGTCTTATAGGGTTAGATCCTAGAGCAACAAGACAAAGGCGGCAATTAAGGGCAGCGTTAAGAGATCTTAAAAGAGAATTTGGAAGCGATAATGCGCATTTAGATGATCCAATATATTTTCCATTAGATAGCCTAATTGATGAATTATCTGGACGAAGAGATACGGATGAAATTCTTATGAAAATTGAAGATTCGCTGGAAAATGAGGAATTTCAATTTATATTTAATCCAGCAAATTCCCTTAAATTAATGAAAGGAGAAGGACTTGAAGCAGTATTCAATTATATCACGAAACCTATAGTAGATGCTGGACTCAAAATTATAGCTATGGGCGGATTATCCTCAGATATACAAAACGCTGTCGTATCTATGTTATTACGATCCACTTTTCGGTTTGCAATTGAAGCAAAGTTATTAGGTAGGCCACTACCAACAATTATAGCATTAGAAGAGGCTCATATTTATGCACCATCATACTATGCAACAGCAAAGCAAATAGTTGAAAGAATCGCTAAAGAAGGAAGAAAATTTGGAATTGGTTTAATTGTGGTTAGTCAGAGACCAAGAGAACTCTCAGAAACCGTCTTGGCTCAATGTGGAACTCTAATCGCTCTTAGAACAGTAAATCCCAGTGATCAAAGACACATAGAGAGATCTATGGAAGATGTAACATCTATGATTATATCATCTCTTCCGGGATTAGGTAAAGGAGAATCTGTTATCTCAGGTCCAGCAGTAGCATTACCATGCTTAGTTAAGGTAGATCTCTTTGATAATGTTGCAGAAGAACTCGGAAAAAGAATCGGGCTAGGTGGTAAAGATATAAACTTTAAGGAGGAATGGCAGAAAGAAATTTCAAAAGAAGATGTAAGTAGAATCTTCTCAGAATTGTACTCTGGTGTTGAACAGAAGAAGCACGCTTTTGAAGAAAGCTCGAAAAGTTCTCTGGAGCTTTTCTTCGGTGAAGAATAAATTGAGTTTTTAATTCCTAAATTTAATTTTTCTGGGGTCAAAATGCAAGAAAATATAAGAGATATTTTGGATAGAGCCCCTCTAAATAGGAACTTTTATGAAAGATATACTGTAGATGTCGCAAGGGATTTATTAGGAAAAGTACTGGTACGAGTATTATCTTCTGAGCAAATACTTGCAGGAATAATTGTTGAAACTGAGGCGTATCGCGGGCAAGATGATCCTGCCAGCCATGCTTATGGAAGGAAAACGCCACGAAACGCAATAATGTACGGAAAACCGGGATATTCGTATGTTTACTTTATTTATGGAATGTATCATTGCCTTAATGTTGTTACTGAGCCAGAAGGGGTTCCTGCAGCGGTATTAATACGAGCAGTAGAGCCTATTTTTGGAATAGAACTAATGAAAAAATATAGGAATACTAATAAAATAAGCAATCTAACAAACGGCCCAGGGAAATTATGTCAAGCATTTAATATTACAAGAGAATTGAACGGGATAGATTTAACTCAAAGAGGTACGCTTTATATAGTAGATTATATGAGACCAAGAAGAATTATTGCTTCAAGAAGAATCGGAATTAAAGTTGGGTTAGATAAATTTTGGCGATTTTTCATAGAAGATAATCCTTTTGTATCCATACGAAAAATTATTTGATTAAATGTCTTTGCCATTTGTTTCTCTCATTTTAGGAGAAAAAAGAACAATCCAGCCACTAAGTCCCACCTCTAATGGTAATTTGTCTGACACTGTATATTCCTCTTTCAGGTGTTTATTTAATACTATTTTAAAGTCATCAAAGTAGTCAGATACACCGCATGTTAAACAGAAATGACCCCTAAATAGAAAGGCAAGATCCTTATTCTTACTTTGGCCTATATAGCTAACTTCTACCTCAGGAAAAAACTTATTGTGAAAATCATCAATCGCTTTCTTAATCAATCTCACGTTATTCTCAGCCGATGTCATTGGCTTTACCCTATCTGATTATCAATTTTAAAAATATAGGAGAAAGATAGCAATTTCCTATCAGTGATCTAACTATTAGCTGCTTTCTTTAATTATCTTAACAATATTTTCAACTAACGTATCTGCCTTTACGAGATCTTCTTTCGTTATCTGCCCTCTGAATTCTACTATAGGATCTATTTGATTCCACCCAAGAGGCTTAATTAAGTTTAAAATTTTGAGGTATCCCTTACCAGACCATCCAGAAGAGCCAAATATACCGAAATATTTGTTCTTTAGCTGCTTTTTAGCGAAAAGATATGCATTATAGTAAACAGGAGGAAATGCACCACCATCATAAGTAGGAAGCCCAAAAACGATCACTTTAGAATCCCATCCATCTCCAAGAACATAACTAGGATGTACAAAGGTAGCATTTCTAACAATAACTTTAACTCCATTTGAAATGAGTTTTCTTGCGATATAATTAGCTAATTCTTCAGTGAAACCATACATAGTACCATAAAGTAGGAGAGCCTTATTTTCATTCTCGTAACGGCTTAATTTATCGTATATCTCTATTATTTTCCTCGGATTATTCCTCCAAATAAGACCATGAGACGGCGCAATCATCTTAATTTCCAAATTACCAAGTTTTTTAAGCGCATTTTGAACCGGTCTCGTAAACAATCCAACAATATTAGCAAAATATCTACGAGTCTCGGCGAGATAGAAATCTAGGTTAGCCTCATCGTCGAATAATAGACCATTTAATGCCCCATAAGATCCGAAAGCATCGCCACTAAATAGTATTTTTTGGGTCTCTTCATATGTAACCATAGTTTCGGGCCAGTGCACACCAGGGATCATATGAAATCTTAGTTTCATTTTACCTAAATTGATCTCGTCATTCTCTTTTACGACAATTATCCTATCTGCTTCGGTTATCCCATAAAAATTAGCTAACATAGTCTTTCCCAAGTTGGTTGTGACAAACTTGGCATCAGGAGCAAATTTATAGAGTAATGGTACTGTACCTGTGTGATCTGGTTCCATATGGTTAATTATAACATAATCGATATTAGACGGATCAGTTACAGAAGAGATATTATTAAAGAATGATCTAGCAAAATCTATGCGCGTTCCGCCCTCTATAAGCGCCGTCTTCTGATCTTTAATTAGATAAGCATTATAGCTAATTCCATCTGGTATATACCAAATACCTTCAAAAAATTGAGTTTTCCTATCATCTACTCCAACATAGAAAATATTTGGAGAAATCTCATATGTGGGCAAATTTATTCACCATTTTGGTATATTTATTTTTTTATAATATTGTAATATTCATAAAAAATTAACAATATAAAAATCCGCGTGGAATATAGGTTATTGCTTGGAGGACCTTTATGAAATTAAATGAGAAGGATATCGAGCTACTAAGAGACTACTGGGAAGACGAACTAATAGCTACGAATTTGTATAGATTTCTGAAGAAGAAGGTAGAGGGCGAAAAAAAAGATACACTTAATAAGTTAGCAGAGATGGAATTAGGTCATGCTAATTTCTGGCAAACTCTTGCTAAACACCATTTCAATAGAGAATTTAAAATGGGTTTGACTCTGAGGATCAAAATATTTTTTTATAAGCTTTTAGCGATGATTACACCCCTTTCATTTATGATTTATTACCTAGAACTTGATGAGCGGAATGCCGCAATAGGGTATTCAGAAGTGCTAGATAAATTCAAAGATGATCCAGAAGCATACGAAAAGATAAAAGAGATAATCTATGACGAGATTGCTCATGAAGCGACCTTCACGGATATGATTCTTGGCGAAAAATCTTATTTAACTAAGGTGAAAGAAGCAATATATGGAATGACCGATTCCCTAGTTGAAATTTTAGCACTAGTTATTGGGTTAGCAAGCGTAATTAGCGATCCCTTAACAATAGGTTTAGCGGGGCTTATATCCGCCATTGGAGGAACTTTCTCTATGACATCAGGAGCGTATCTTTCTACAAAGAGTCAAAATGACATCTATGAGGGTAATATAAGAGATATAGAATTAAAAGCATCTCTAACAGAATCTGCATTGATTGATGACATCAAGAGAGCCCTTACATCGAAGGGAATTGATGAAGTTGCAGTAGATAAATTGATTGGAAGTATTAGACAAAATAAGAAGGCTTTGGAGAACCTAGCTAAAAGCTTAGAAATAGAAGAAACATGGACGGATCCTAAAGAAGTTGCCATTACAACAGGAACATATTATATATTAGGAGCAATTCCCGCGGTTCTACCATTTTTTATTGCACCTTTTCTTTCAATTAGTACTATAACCGTCGCTATTGTAGCAATATTCTTCTCTTCGTTGGTATCATTTATAGCTGGCATTTTTACAGCAATACTCTCAGGCATTAATATAAAAAGAAAAGCAATAGAGAATGTTCTAATAATAATAGGTGCAACTTTGGCGACATTCACTATAGGTACAGTAGCAAAAATTCTACTTGGTATAGAAATTTAAACTAAACATAGCAAATATTTTCAATTTTTTAGCCTGAATTTTTTTCTTTATTTAGAAATTAAATTATTTAAAAATCATAGTAAATTAAAAAATGCCAACAAATTTATATGGAGAGAGTATAATCAATCGGCATACGCCAATCTAAACCGACCGTTAAACCTTTCGATACTTTTGGAATAATGGGCATCATCCGTTTATGTTCACTTATCTCTATTAAATGTAGTACTCTCTTTAGCTGTTCTTCCTCAATACCATCGAGTTCCAAAATCCTTTTTATCGGCCACTTTAAATCGAGAAAGGCGTATAAAATTACATCTATTACTTCGTAAGAAAGCCCTAATTCTCCTTCGGCAGTTTGATCTTTCCATAGATTTGGACTACTGGGTTTCTTAACGATGTTGTCAGGTATTCCGATATGCTTCGCCAAGATTCTGACTTGTGTTTTATAAAGATCGCCAATAGGTAAAATATCTACAGCTCCATCCCCATATTTTGTAAAATATCCAATAAGGATTTCACTTTTATCACCCGTGCCTATAACGAGTCCATTATAAATGTTAGCTACCGTGTAAAGAAGTAAGGAGCGAATTCTTGCCATCATGTTGCCCTGACTTTTCTTATCAACTGAAATTTTTACATTTTTTAATTTATTTTTTACAACTTCAGTTATTTCATCTATATTTATTATATTATATGAGGAACCATAACTCTTAATGAGGTTTTCGGCATCCTCAATATCTTTGTTTTCTGTTATTTCCCCATGCGGAAGAATGAATGGTAAAACTTTATCTTTACCAAGTGCTTTTTCCAAGAGACCAAGTACCAACGCAGAATCAATACCTCCACTGACACCAATTACTGCATGTTTGGCGCCTATTTTATTGAATCTATCTAAAATGAATTCTATAATTCGGTTTTCTGCAAATTCTACATCAAAACTTCTTATCAGATTTAAGATATCCTCGAACTTCATTTTAAATCACCTAATACAATTTCAGAAACTTATCAAAAGCATCCTCTAATTCTATAAAATCGTTTACTGAGAGATCCTTAAGTACAGGCCGAACTCTACGTGCCTTAATGATAGTATCTAACTCGATCTCAGCAGTAATTATATCTTCCTTAAATTCAGCACCCATTGCAACTACATTCCCTAAAGGATCTATAATTCGGCTTTTACCAAAGAAATTCAATCCATCCATGTATCCAACTGTATTTACATACACTATGTAGACTGTATTCTCAATTGCACGTGCCTTTAATAGGGAATCCCAGAATGGCATCGAAACTGTTGGTGCTGCTGAAGGAACAATTATTAGGTCGGCTCCTGCTAGCGTTAATGCTCTTGCTGTTTCAGGGAAGAATGTATCATAACAGATCATCCCTCCAGCCTTAAAATCAATGATTTTAACTAACTTTGGAACTTTTGGATCATCTGGCTTGTAATATCTGTATTCATCGAATACACCGAAAGTAGGAAGATGTTTTTTTCTAAAAACTCCAAGAACACCTTTGCTGGATATAATTGCTAGAGAATTGTAGAGTATGCCTCGTTTAGACCTGGAAAGTTCTATCATCCCAAGAGCTATAAATACATTAGTATAGCCTTTATCTTCCAAAAAAAGTATTATCTCTTCCGTAGAAGGGCCGGGAATTGTTTCAGCAACCGTGTATGCGAGCTCCTTTACATTATACCCACTCAAAAAGAGCTCCGGAAGCACAAAAAGAGAAGGAAAATCGTCTGTAACTTTTTCTTCTATTATGGAAAAAAGTTTCTTCAGATTTCTTTTTTTGTCACCGATATGACTAGCTATCTGAAGTCCATAAACTCTAATTGACATTAGAATTCCCTTCATAAGATTTAATCAAATTCTTCAATAGGCAATATGAAAATTGTAATTTAAAATCTTCTAGAATTTCTTTCATGATAAGGTCATCTTGTATTGCCAATTATAAAAATTTGTATGAATGTTATTTATGTCGACTTTTTACGAATTCTTGGCATGGAATTAGGAATAATATCTCAAATTTCTAAAAAAAGATATTCGATTGTATAATAAAAAAGTTTATAAATCGAACTAAATATTTCTACGTTCGAACAAAAGAATAATATGACGAGGGAGCACTATGGAAAGTGCGGAAAAAACTTATGGGAGTTTGCCTCTTCTTGGAGAGAAATTTCCATCTTTTGAAGCTGTTACAACAAAAGGTAAAATAAAATTCCCAGAAGATTACAGAGGCAAGTGGGTGATCTTATTTAGTCATCCTGCGGATTTCACACCAGTATGTACCACTGAATTTTATGCATTCCAGAAGAGATTTGAGGAATTCAAGAAGCTCAACACAGAGCTCATTGGCTTCTCAATAGATCAAGTTTTCTCACATATAAAATGGGTTCAATGGATAAAGGAGAATTTGAATATAGAAATACAATTCCCTATTATTGCAGATGATGGCACAATAGCAAAAAAGTTAGGTATGATCCATCCTAAGAAAGGAAGTAATACCGTAAGAGCGGTCTTTGTGATAGATCCCGAAGGTATACTAAGATTAATCCTATATTACCCGCAGGAGCTTGGTAGAAATATCGATGAGATCCTCAGAATTATCAGGGGACTTCAAACTTCGGATAAGCATGGTGTAGCACTACCGGCAAACTGGCCAAACAACGAATTAATAAAAGATGAAGTTATAGTTCCACCTGCAGAGGATGTCCAAACAGCTGAAGACAGATTGAAACAATATGAGTGCTATGATTGGTGGTTCTGTCATAAGAGAATATAGAGAAATAAGGTTAAACTTTTTATCTATTTAAACTATTTTTTTAATGTTTTTTAGATTGGCTTAAAGTTGATAGGTATGATTTCTAAAGTTCCAGTCAAACTTGATAAGGTTAAAGAAGAAGATTTAGATAAAGAAATATTAAGAATAGCTATAATTGCTGAACTTGATGCTGTTAATTTATATGAGCAATTAGCAGCGACAACAAAAAATGAAAATCTGAAGAAGGTTCTTCTTGATATCGCAAATGAAGAAAAAACACACTTTGGTGAATTCTTGGAACTATTATTACGCATTGATAAGAAACAAAAGGAAGAGCTAGAGAAAGGGAAAAAAGAAGTCGAAGAGCTTCTAGAATAGTTTTTTAATTTCATTATTTCTAATTTTTTGGCTAAAATTACTCATAAAAATCAAGCGTTTTTTGATAACAAAATACTTTTATTAATATAACTCTATTATTTTATAGCATAATTCAAAATTGGTGAGGACTCATGACCGAATTATTCAAAACAGCGGATTGGAAAAAAGAGAAACATATCCCAGTAATCGAAGTTTCGGAAGTTGTAAAGAAAGGTGAACTCATAAAAGTAACAGTAAGCGTTGGTAAGGAGATTCCACATCCAAATACTACAGAGCATCATATACGGTGGATAAGGCTTATCTTCTGGCCAGAGGGTGAAAATTTCCCCTATGAAGTTGGTATTGCTGAATTCAATGCTCATGGAGAATCTGTTAAAGGCCCAAATACGAGTACTGTTTATACAGAGCCATTCGCGGTTTTTGCATTCAAAACTGAAAAATCAGGCAAGCTAATCGCACACTCATACTGTAATATACATGGTCTCTGGGCTAGTGAAAAAGCGATTAAAGTTGAGTAAAAAATCGCTTACAATAATTAACCTTTATTTTTTAAATGTGTAATATGGTTAAATTCCTGCTAGTCGTCTTCCTGCGACCGAAATCAGATTACATAATAGATTTTTACCCTGTCGTTTGCAGTTTTCAAACAATCCATCAGCTAGATTTTCAACGATCTGCTTCCTTAGTACGGTTCGATTATGAGTATAGATTAGAGGTTCCGGATAACCCTCATCCGAGATTTGCTTAAGTAAAGAAATTATTTGCATTATTTCCCCCTTTTTTATTAGTTTTCTTGGGTAAGTAAATTGTATGACGAAATTTTTATACTTTACGTATACTAGCGAATATCCTCCAAAATTACCGTAAATATTATTAGCAAGTTTTCTAGTTAAAGCATAAACCTTCCTTCCAGCGAGAGGATTTTCGCCCTCTAAAACTGTGTTTTTCATGGGTTCTATTGGAGGAAGAAACTTTACTTTATCCATCAACAGGATTTCTCCATTCCGCAAAATAAAGTCAAGAACACTAACATCGTTAGATAGATTAATTGCTCGATAATTCTTAGTTATAATTCTACTTTCTGAATCTTTACTTAACCAAAGAATAGGCTTTCCTTCTCTATATGCTCTTTCTAGCAATTTACATAAAACCCAAGCAGAAAAGTTTTGCTCGACAAGGGTTATTATGAAATTATGATAAGTAATAAGAGCCTCCTCGGGCATAAAATCTTTTGTGTTATTCCAAATATCCTCTATAATATTGTAGTAATTATAGATAAAGTCCTGTGGTAATGTCCTTAGATTTCCCTTTCCAAAGATGTCATCAAACATTCTCGTTATCTGCGTATCAAGATAATCAATGACTTGTGAAAAATTTTGCTGAACTTCTGCACTTGAGGATCGTAGTATGTTCAAAAGATCTCTATATATGGGAGAGATAACTCTACTTGGATCTAGGAGTGTTGAGATATAAGAACCGTCAAGTACTATAAAGTCGATATTCCTATCGAAATTCATTAATGTTGAGATAAACTCAAAAGCGCGCATAATTGTATTTGCACGCGAAACCATAGCAAATCTTGGTAAAATTACCATTAAAGTGTCTTCGGGACTGATCTCAGAGTGCCCAAAAATGCTCTTTTTATTTCCTTCTAGGCCATATTTAATACTATATGCGGAGAAAATAGCAATTCCAGCGCCTCGTCTCTCAGCCAAAACATTACTTCCATCAGTGAAGATTCCAATAAAATCCTTTTCTATTTCAGGGATTTCTATTATAGCATCCTTACTTCGAAGATCACTACTAATTCTATTAATCGTGTCCTGAGCTAAGTTGATCAACGAATTCGGAATTCCTTCTAAGTGTCTCGCGTAACTCAAAATAGTCACCTAAGAGTTTGATTCTTTTAATTCTTTTAGAATCTTTGGCAATATGTTGGCTGCCCGACCTTGTATAAACATATCCGCAAATTTAGTAATCGCGGAAGGCTCAGTATTTATCTCGATAATCTCTCCGCCATGATTTTTGACAATTAAAGGTAAACTTCCAGCAGGCATTACAGATCCAGAAGTCCCTATAACTAGGATTAAATCAGCTTTTTTACATGCAGAAATAGCTTCAGTAATAGCATCGGGAGGGAGAAGTTCACCAAATAGAACAACATTTGGTTTAAGAATATTCTCACATTCTGGGCACCTAGGTGGGATTTGTGTAGGGACCTCAGAAAGTCTATCCATGAAACCACATTTAGGACATATTACAGTCCAAATATCTCCATGTAATTTAACAATTTTTTGACTACCAGCTCTTTCATGGAGATCATCTACATTTTGTGTGATCAATAATTTTAAAAAACCTGATGTTTCTAGTTCGGCTAGAGCTTTATGACCCGCATTTGGGACTGCTTTTAATACGAGTGATAGCATCTGAATATGAAATTTCCAAAATCTTTCGGGATATTTCTCAAAAGCCTCAATTGTCGCAACTTTATCTGGATCTATTTTGTTCCAGATCCCATTTTTTCCTCTGAAGATTGGTAGACCACTATCAGCGGAGATTCCTGCACCTGTTAACGCCACTAAATATCCTGCAGTTCTAATTTTTTGGGCAACTTTTTTTAACTCCATGAAATCACCAACTTGGATTTTTATGCCAAATTCTATCTATCGTAAGGCTCTTTATAATGTATATATGATTACTCTAAAATATCTTTAGTGTGGTGTATATTGTGTTCTAGTTATTCATAGCGGTGTACATTATGGTAAAAATAGTCTTAGCTCTTGGAGGCAATGCATTATTGAAAAAGGGTCAGAAAGGAACATACGAAGAACAGTTTAATAATGCGAAGAAAACAGCAAAGACAATTTGCGATATAATTGAACTAGGCTATGATGTTGTAATAACACATGGTAATGGTCCTCAGGTTGGTGCGATTTTGCTTCAAAATGAGGCAGGCATTGAAAGGGGTATTCCAAGTATGCCTTTAGACGTTGCTAATGCTGAGAGTCAGGCCCTCATTGGATATATGCTGCAGCAGACAATTCAAAATGAGCTTGCAAAAAGAGGATTAATGAAAAATGTGGCAAGTATTATAACACAAGTGATTGTTGATAAAAATGATCCAGCTTTCCAGAATCCAACGAAGCCTATCGGACCTTATTATAGTGAATCAGAGGCAAAAAAGTTAATGAAAGAAAAGGGTTGGGTGATAAAAAAAGATCCAAGGGGCGGATGGCGACGGGTAGTTCCCTCTCCTGATCCAAAAGCAATTGTTGAGGCAGATATCATTAAAAAAATGTCAGATCTCGGTTATGTAATTATATCAACGGGAGGGGGAGGTATCCCAGTAATAAAGACAGATGGGGGATATTCTGGAGTAGAAGCAGTGATCGATAAGGATTTAGCATCGGCAATTGTAGCAAAATTAGTCAAGGCTGATATTCTAATGATATTAACGGATGTTGAATATGTTTCTTTGAACTTCAATAAACCGAACCAAAAGCCTCTGCATACCGTGAGTTTAAGCCAGTTGAGGAAATATTATAATGATGGTCACTTTCCGCCAGGTAGCATGGGTCCGAAAGTTTTAGCTATGATAAGGTTCATTAGTTCTGGTGGTAAAAAGGGAATAATTGCACATCTGGATAAAGCAATAGATGCTTTAATCGAAAAATCAGGAACAATCGTCTTACCTGATGATGTTTACAACTCGAGGAAATTATAAGTTCCTAACTCTTTGTTTTTCTTCTAGGTTACAGTAGAAAAAATTCAATTTAAAAATTGCTATTATTTGTTAATATTTGTATATCAAGAAACGATTTTTATATACTTTTAATAATATTAAATTTTGAGGAAATTTATTCTATTATTTTGGAGTGAAACTTCATGAGAAAATGTCAAAACGCTTTAATTCTATTATTGATTTTGGCAATAATACTTCAGCCACTCCCCCCAAATAGTCTCATACCAGATTTATCGAATAGAGCAGAGAAGGATGCAGTATTCGATTCGAATATAGGAGAGGAGCATCCCCCTACAAATATATTCAAAATGGCTCAGGGAGGTAGCTATCCAGGAATCCCAATAGAGCTTCAAAATATACAAATTCAAAATCCTATAAGTGGCGATTGGTACAATCTAAGTTATCACTATAGAGCACTTGTTTGGGTCAATGAAACCCAGGGAATAAATAGAGAAAATGAGTTAATAACGGTAAAGCTAACATTTGAGCCTGGAATTGCATATAATAATTCTATTCTAGTTATAGATAATTCAACAGGCACTGTAATACCTTACCAGGTCTGGAATGTTTCCTATTACTCCGGAACTAATTTTTACCAAAAGGTATATGTATCCTGGATAATCGACGTTAGCGCACATAGTAATAATGCATTCTACATTTATTGGAGCGATATGTCGGTATCCACGCCTTCATTTACAGGTCTTAATGTTCAGGTGCTGGCTACAGATAATGTCATAGTCCAGAATACGAATTATACTGTGAGAATTACAGAGCGCGGTATAAGGGTAAGTGTTGATGGTACCGATTTATATAAACCATACTCATTTGCGCCATCTCCTTTTCTATCCTATCCATATAATGCAACATATGTATTATTAGATAGACAAGAAGATACTTCTTATGATAATGCAGATCACGTAAGAATAATTGCTTGGGAAGATGATACAAGGGTAAAAATTTATGGATATAACACTACGGCATCGCCACCATCTCTTGTTTTGCTGGAAGATACAATTCTAACTAAATATCAAGTTTTAAGATACCCTCAAACAGGGCCAATATCTGGGTATCCTGTTCTTAAGATTGAGAGCGACAAGCCAACAACAATAATTGTAGG
>Ga0164318_10001617_pt1 | contig 20202 bp, 20 predicted proteins | sample GuaBasSedimGuay9_FD_113734 | JGI IMG/M metagenome (GOLD analysis project Ga0164318, IMG submission 113734) | Subseafloor sediment microbial communities from Guaymas Basin, Gulf of California, Mexico - Guay9, Core 4571-4, 0-3 cm | ecosystem: Environmental > Aquatic > Marine > Hydrothermal vents... | reverse complement strand
TAGCTGAGCCACGCCGGCTTATTATTTTATTTGCGTTTTTAAAAAAACGATTTTATAATATATAATTTTTTATGAAATAAATTAATAGATCATTTAAAAAATTTTTTCTTTATTTCTTTAGTAAATAAAGGTTAAGTGAAAATAAAAAGGATAATTAATGAGCATTATCATCTAGAAATCAAAATAAAAAATTGTAAAATTGACTTGAGGAAATACTATTAATTTAATAATCTTCAATAGGATTATTAAATATTTTTGAATTAAATATAGTGAGTTGGTTAACTGAATTTAAAAGAATATTCTTTAGGTCATGTAAAAATTAACGATATTATTATTAATAAGAATTAAGTAATCAATTATCTATTACATTGGGTAAAATAAAACTTTTGTTTACAGATTTATTTCAAAAATATAAATACTCTTTAATCAGTATATTAATTAGATTTTTAAGTAACAGTTTAAATAAGAATAAAGTAGAATTAGAAGTAGGTGTAGAGATAAAATAAATTTTAATCGGCACAAAAATGAATAAATTAGTTTAATTTAAATCTGAGGTCTAACTTTAGAAATGAAGGATGAAATATATGTTTTCGGGCATAAAAATCCTGATACTGATTCAATTTGTTCTGCAATAGCATATGCTTATTTGCTCAAAAAGATTGGTTATAAAAATGTTATTCCTACTAGATTAGGTGAATTAAATTCTGAGACCAAATATATATTGAAATATTTTAACATCGAACCGCCCATTTTATTAGAGAATGTTGAACCGACTGTTGAAGACTTACAATTAATTATAAAAATACCAAAAATTACACCAGACGACCCAATCATTAAAGCCCTTCAAATCATGATGGATTTGGACATTGGGATGATCCCAATTGTTGACCAAAATGGGAAATATATTTCTGAATTAACGCTCTCTGATATTTTAAAGGATTATATGGAAAACCTCACAAAATCATTTGAAAAACACGAGACCTATTATAGAGATATTATTGATGTATTAAATGGTCAAGTAGTTTCAGGGAAATGTAAAGAAAATAAATTACAAATTAAAGGTCGAATTATTTTCGATAGTGGTCTCAGGTTAAACGAACAGTGCAATAAGGGCGACATTGTAATAACAGGTACCAATGAATTTTTGCAGTTGAATGCATTTAAATCTAAAGCAGGTTTCATTATAATGACTCAAAATTGCAAATTGACACCTGAAATGAAAAACTTAGCCGAAAAGAACCAAAGTATTGTTGTAAAAGTATCACAAGATTGTTTTGAAACTATTAAATTACTCAATTTGATAATCCCAATTAAAAATCTAATGTCAATTAAATCATTTTATATTTTTCATTCCACGGACAATTTAAAAAACGTCCATGAAAGTATCGAGAACCTTGACTTAAAGTTCCAGCATTTTCCCGTTGTAGACCACAATAACAAATTATTTGGATTAATTACAAGAGACCTTAATTTTTATCCTAAAAAAGTTATATTAGTAGACCACAACGAAATTTTACAAAGCGTAAAAGGGATTAAAAAAGCAAAAATAATTCAAATTATCGATCATCATAAACTTTCAGATATCCAGTCAAATGAACCGATTTTTGTCTATTGTAAACCTATTGGTTGTACTGCAACACTAATATGGGAACGATATAAACAAGAAAATATTTCCATAAATAAAAACATAGCTGGAATTATGTTATCCGCAATATTATCTGATACACTTCTCTTTACATCACCGACCTGTACAGAAATTGACAAAAAAGCTGCTTATTACCTTGCAGATATTGCAGGTATTGATATAGACGATTTTGGCCCAAAAATGATAGAAGCAAGTACTGATACCAAAACAATGTCAATAGACCAGATATTCACCCAAGATCTTAAAATATTTACTTTTAAAGACAGGAAATTCTGTATTTCTCAGATAACAACAACAAATTATAAGGACATATTAGATCGATTTGATTTTTCTACCTATTTAGACAAAATATGTAAGACTAAAGGCTATGAATTCGCAATTGTGATGGTAACTGATGTTGTCTTAAATGGCTCTGAAATTATTTTTGAAGGTGAAAGAAAAAATGTCGTTAGAAATACTTTTAATATATCAAAAAATAAGACTTCCGAATTTCTAAAAGGTATTGTTTCAAGAAAAAAACAAGTGTTGCCCCCATTATTAGCAAACTTATCAAGATACGATTAAACTTTTTTTAAAAGAAAATTATTTGAGTGCGGGGAGTGGGTGTTTCGGAAATTAATCATTCGAACCCACGCAGGCTTTCGCTGGTATAAAAACCATCTACGCCACTGGGTCCTAAGCCCAGCTCCTTTGACCAACTCGGACATCCCCGCATAGTTGTTCTATACCACTTTTATTCACCATTATTGAAGAACTCATTGCGTTTAAATTAATTACATTAATATCTTTTAATTTTTTCCATTTTATTATCTAAATTTACTTCTGAGTAAAATTCAAATAAATCGTTTAAATTGTATCAGAAAAATTTTAAAATTTTCAATCAGTAAATTGGAATTTCCCAGTTTGATGGTGATATGAATGAATGATATATTATTTAATCCACAAAATGTTGCTATAATTGGTGCAACTACAAAATATTTTTCTGGTGGATTTTCATTCTTGCAATCCTTGTTAGCTGCAAAATTTCCCAAGGAACGAATTTTTCCTATAAACCCCAAATATTCTCAAGTTTATGGAATTAAAACATATCCTAATATTTTAGATGTGCCTTATCAAATTGATTATTGTATTATTGCAGTCCCAAAAGAAAAATCATTCCAAGCTTTACAGGATTGCGTTAAAAAAGGAGTCAAATTAGTGTGCTGTTTTACTTCTGGATTTTCAGAAATTGGAAATGACGACGATGAGAAAAAGTTATTGAAAATACTACGAAAAGGTGAAACGCGATTGCTGGGGCCGAATTGTATTGGGTTATGCGTCCCTAAAAAAAGAATAATCTTTAATCAAGGGATTAAATCCGGCGAAAATTGGGCTGGTAATATCTCTATTATTTCTCAATCTGGAGGAAATGCTGATGCATTAATGATATATGGTTCTGGGATTGGGATAAAATTTTGTAAAGCAATTTCATATGGGAATGGTATTGATATTAATGCTGATGAAATTTTAGAATATTTGAAAAATGACCCTGAAACTGAAATTATTATTGAATATCTTGAAGGGTTTAAAACTGTTCAACAAGGACGAAAATTTTTACAAATTTTAAGGGAAACAACGCCAAAAAAGCCCGTGATAATCTGGCAAGGTGGTACTACACCCGTTGGTAAACGCTCAATATTAAGTCATACTGGTTCGGTCTCAGGTGATAATCGCATTATTAGGGCTGCATTTGAGCAGTCAGGTGCCATTATGATTAAAAATGGTGGTATGGAACTTCTTTATACTGCGCATTTAATTTCGAGTCTTAAAAAAACTAATAAATTATTAAGTATTGGCTTAAATTTGGGTACTGTTCTTGGAGGGGGTGGAAATAATGTTTATTTTTCAGATGTTTGTTCCTCTTTTGGTCTAAATTTTCCTGAATTAGACGTGGATACAATTGAACGATTAAAAGGAATTGTGGGCGAAATTGGGACTTTATTAAGAAATCCAATTGATTTAAACGTAAAAATGTTTGATACATCTTATGTAATTCAAGTAATTAAAGTGCTCAGCAAATTAAACTATATTGACGTAATAACATTTGAACCTGGACTTGATTGGGGCATAATGAATACATTATTAATGAAAAAATTAGACCCATCAAATAAAATGGATTATTATGATATATTATATTCAAATATTAAATCATTAGTTCGGAATATCAAAAAAATTAAAAAGCCATTAATTATAATTTCAGCTCAGACTTTCCATAACCCTGAAATAATATCTAAACGAATTGAATTTGAGGATTTCTTTCGTAAGGCTAATATTCCAGTATTTCATGATATTATAACAATGGCAAATGCTATTAAATATACTTGGAAATATAAAAACTTCCTATTAAAGGATATGAAATAACTTTTATTTATGGAATTCTCTCATACATAACGTGATTAAATTGACTAAATTTCGCTTTAAAATAATCGTTCTCGGCGATGCTAATTCTGGAAAAACCAGCTTTCTAAATAAGTATATTTATGGAAACATGGGGCAGACCCGTCCCAATATTTTTATTGGAACTGAATTTTATTCTAAAGATTTAAATATTGATAATTTTAATGTGTCACTTATTTTCTTTGATCCTGGTGGGCAGAGTATTTCCATTTTAAGAAATTTGTATTATAAGGACGCTTCTGGGGTTATTTTAACCTTTGATCTTACAAATAGAAAAACATTTGAGAAACTTCCAGAGATTTTTGATCATGTACGGTTAAATGTTGGCCAAATACCATTTCTCTTGATTGGGACTAAAGCTGATTTAATAGATAAAAGAGAAATTGATTTTGCTGAAGCAAATAAATTTGCCACAGAAAACGGAATTATTTATTTTGAAACATCTGCATTCACTGGAATGGGTATAAACGAATCAATTGGATATTTAATAAGGTTAATGATTGGATATTCGACTAAACAATTTGAAAAAGGTTCTATCTATCTAGACTTTGAAGGTGGAAAAGCGATTTTATCAATTTCCAGTATAGAAAACTCAAAAATCGAAGTACGTTTATCTACTCCCCATGGACTTAGTGATTTAAAATCAATTAGAGAGATAGAACCTAATAAATTAAAAGAAATCAACGATAAAATTACTGAATTTACTAATTTATTTAATGCTTATGTGCGTGCTAAACGATCTGGTTCTGACCAAATTGAAATGCAAAATCATGAAAAAAAGCCCATGACCGAATTAATAAAACTCGGTAAATCAATTCATGATTTTGTAATTCCCAATGAAATTAAAAATCAAGTTGATAGTATAAGAATTCCAATAGAATTATTAATTGATGAGAAATTTCTCGGTATATATTGGGAATTAATGAATGATGGTAAGGAATTTTATTGTCTTAAATCAATTGGTCGAAAAATTGATTCTAAAAAATTCTTTTTACCAGATATGGATATTTCTACTAAAAAGTCTATCAATTTTCTAGTAATAGGCAATCCCAGGGATAAAGACCCCGATTATTCTTTACCAGCGGCATCTAAAGAAGTGGAAAAAATAGTAAAATTGCTAAAACAATTTAAGAATGTTAAGGTCACTCTTTTACATGGAAAAAGTGCGACCAAATCAAATGTTCTAAAAGAATTACGAAAAGGAATTTATAATTTTATACATTTTGCTGGTCATGCATCATTTAATATTGAAACCATTGAAGAGAGTAGTCTCTTACTTGCTGACGACCTTTTATATGCGAAGGAAATTATGGAAATACTTAGAGATTCGCCACCCATATTAGCATTTATTAATGCATGTGAATCATCAAAAACTATAATACCTGATGGCGAAATTTCATTTGAATCAAACATTTATGGTCTAGCGTCCGCTTTTTTTAGTGTTGGGACTTTTTATATTGGTGCGCTCTGGCCTATACATGATGATAGTGCCATTGAGATTGCCAGAGAATTCTATAAACGACTTTTAAACGGACAATCTATTGGATCTGCGCTTCAAAGTGCCAAATTATATGTTAGAGAAAAATATGGCTATACAGAAATTTCTTGGTTAACTTATATTTTATACGGCGACCCGACTTTAACATTAAAAACTTTCTAATTCTGTTTTTCAAACTTATTTTTCCTTTTTCTATAATATTTTTTAAGATATTATCTAAATATTATTGAACTTTATTAAATTCCTTCTTATTTTATTATCTGATGATTAAAATGACAACAGCAAAAAAGATTAGTCTAGTAGGCACTGCTGGAGTTGGAAAAACAACATTAATGAAAATGTTATCCGACAAAAATATACCTAATAACCACCAACCAACAATTGCTGTCGACTTTACAAATATTGATATTAATGGGTACAACATCTCTATGTGGGAATTGGGTGGTCAGCAACAGTTCCAATTTATGTGGGATGATTTTATCAAAGGATCAAACTTTATTTGTATAGTTTCTGATAGTACAAAACAAAATATTGAAGAATCAAAACGAATAATTGAACATTTTAAACATCTTAAAAAAAATATGATGATTATTGCTAATAAACAAGATATGTCCAATGCACTTTCTCCGACTAAAATTCAAGAACTATTAGGAATCGAAACTTTTGGAATGGTAGCTATTGATAAAACTAAAAAACAAATGCTATTAAAAATATTGGAAGAGAAAATGAACCTTTTATAATTTTTATTTTTTATGCTAAATTCTATCTATCTATTTATATTCTATTTAATTGTAATGAAATCCACTAAATCTTAAAAGTTAACCCGCAAAAATATAAATAGTACCTTCATATTATTTTACACCATGGAAAAAAGCTTTTTTCGAGAACCAGCATTAAAGAAAAGGATTAATGATATTACGAAGGATGACTCTAGAGTCCAAGTCATCGGGACAATTGTTAAATATATCCCAGGTCTTGTTCATGACAGCAATACATTAAGTGAAATCATATTAAGTGATGAAACCGGAATTATTACCATATTAGTGGACGAATATTTAGATGGTAATTATAAAAAAGGGGACAAAATTAGAGTTTTTGGTCATATAGAGTCAAATGATGATGACAAATTAAATCTTAATGCTGAAGTAATTCAAGATATGAACAGTTTAAATATTGAACTTTATAAAAAAATTAGAGAGTTAAGGACTAGAATTAAAGGTTAGATTTAACTTTTTTCTGATTAAATAATTTTAAAAAATTATCAAATATATAATATATGAATAATAGATTGATATAATGAGGATATATAAAAATGTTTGAATGTAAATTCCGTTCGGGTCAAACGTTTAAAGAATTAATCAATACAATTTCCTCTTTTGTTGAGGACGGTGAATTAGTAGCCACGCCCAATGGACTAGAATTGCGTGCGATTGATGAATCAAGGATAGCTATGATTGACCTATTTGTTTCTAAAGATATTTGCGAGACTTATACTTGCGATGAAGATGTAAAGTTAAAAATTAATTTCAATGATTTAGATAAAGTAGTTTCAAGGACAAGTGGAAACGAAGAGGTTAATCTTAGATTTTTAGCAGATACTAATAAATTACAAATAAAGTTTAAAGGTAAATCAACAAGAACTTTTAGCATACCATTAGTGGAGGAAGTGAAATGCGAGTCTATTCAAGGTGCAAGTCTTAGTTCTGATGTTGAAATTAAAATCAATGCTTCCACATTATCACAAGCAATAAAAGATGCAAAACTAATAGATGACCTAGCTGACTTCATAGTTCAAAGTAATGGCGAATTTTCTCTCTCTGTTAATAGTGATAAAGGTGATTTAAGAATTGATTTTGAAGAAAATGCTCAAAGAAACGATGCAAATACCAATGTAATTTCAAAATACTCCTTAGATTACCTGACTAAAATTCTAAAGGCTAGTGTCTTATCCGATGAAGTAACTATTGAATTTTCAAAGGAGAACCCTATTGTACTCAAATTCCCTATTTTAAATGACGAATCTAATGGTCGAATAATCTATTTCCTAGCACCTCAAGTAGAGGAAGAAGAAATAGATGAAGAATCTGAAGATGAAGAAGTCCCTGAAATTTATGATGAAGATACAGAGGAATAATAACCACTTTTTAACATTAATCGGTAAAATATTTTTAACTTTAATTTTTAAAATAACCCATCATTTTTTACAAAATAATAAATCTCCTAGTTAAACTATATATATAAAAGGTAATTTTTACTAAAAAAAGAATTTAAGGAAGATTTCATGGAAAGCTTTTTCATTAAAAGACCACCTATTTCTTTTATAAATAAATTTCCATTTACAAAAGAAGCAAAGGATTATGTCCGAATAATGGAGATTACTCCAGATAATTTATTGGGGGACAAATATTTAGTAAATGAATGCCTCTCTTTTATTAAAAAATTAGCCAGTGATGGACATAGTTCTGTGATAAATTTTGAATTTCATAATATAGATAATTGGAAATGTTATGCTTTAATTAATTATTTTTTATATTGTATTGGAGAACCAATTTTATGGTCTAGATTTGCTGAAATAATGCGGCAGAACATAGAAAAAGAATTGGGGGATAAAGATTTAGGAAATATTATTAGAATTGCTAAAAATACTTTTCAATGGGAAATTGAAAAAATCAAACCTCTTATCATCCGGAAATTATCATTTGATTGGAGGTTGAAATGGTATAATTATATTAATGTAGCTTCTACAATTATGGACGAAAGTTGGAAATTAGTCAACAACTATATTGACAACGGGTGGGTATTCTTAAGTACTCCTAAAATTCGGCGGTTAATAGCTCAAAAAGTTCGGAATGATGTTTTTAATAAGAGTAAAGAAATCCCTAAGAGCATACCTGCTGATGTAGCATCGATGATAAGCGAAATTAAAAGTATTGTTAAAGAAGTTAAAGATAAATATGAGAAATCAAATATTTTTATTACATCTGAAAGAAGAAAAGAAGCATATCCCCCATGCATCAATCATTTGTTAAATAAAATAAAAAGTGGGATGAACCTTGCACATTATGAACGGTTAATATTGGTCTTCTTTCTGCTTAATATTGGTTTTACTGTTGATGAGGTCTTAAAAATATTTAAATTACAGCCTGATTTTAATGAAGAGAAAACCAAATATTATATTAAACACGCTGCAGGCAATATAGGTGGACGTACCAGATATAAGCCCTACAACTGTATAAAAATTCAATCATTTGAAGGAATTTGCAAGAAAAATGATGACCCCAAAAAGTGGTGTACATCTCTAGATCCAAAAAAACAAATTAAAAATCCTATTGTTTATTATAGTAGAATGGTATGGCTAATTTCTAAATTTATTCAATGTCCAAAATGTGGTTATCGACTTTCAAAAGACAAAATTTCTAATGCTAAAAATATTATTTGTCCAAATTGTAATGAAGATTTGACTGATTTAATTCAAAAATAAAACTTAAAAGGGTGAAATTATCAAAACTATACAATTTCTATCACGGGTTTTTAAAGAATATTATGTTAAAAAAATAAATAACAACGAAATTAAACCTCCTAAAGATATTAAAAACCGTGAATTTGCATTTTCGACTTGGACCGAAAAAGGTATGTTTAGACATATAAAATTAGAGTCTATTGATGACTTAAAAGGATATTTAAAAAATCATATTTTTCGACATGTTTATGTTTCTGGTGCTTATTATCAATATCCTGATGGACAGACAATGACGCAAAAAAATTGGCTCGGAATGGACTATTTAATTGACATTGATTGTGATCATTTTGAAACTTCATGTAAATCTAAACATGATAGTTGGCAATGCTTAAACTGTGGCAAAAATGGAAAAGGAAGACCACCCAAATCTTGTAGTTGTGGTTCTAGTCGCTTTAGTGAATTTAATTGGATTTGTGATATCTGTTTAGAACAATCAAAAAAAGAGGTATTAAAATTTATTGACATTTTTCTTCCCTCCTTTGATATTCCCCGTGATGAAATTACTGTCCATTTTAGCGGGAATCGTGGGTATCATATTATTATCCAATCAGAAAAAATACGACATTTTAACCAGATGGAACGTCGGGAATTTGTTGACTATTTAACTGGAGCTGGTCTAGACCTAAAATTCCATGGAAGAATAGAAAGAAAAAAATACATTCCTCCAGACCCCAAAGAAAGATTTGGCTGGGGCGAATATATTTATAACGGACTAATAAAACTTATTAATGATTGTGATAATGGGTCTCTTAATGAAGTGAATATTAGTACTCGTATGAAAAACATAATAATTAATAAAAAACAAACAATTTTAGATGAATTAAAATCTGTTTATCATTCAGTCCGCAGCATCTCGACAGAAACATGGTCAAAATTGGTCGAATATGTAAAAAAAGATATCGCAATGAAATTAGATTCACCTGTTTCTATAGATTTACATAGATTAATAAGGTTCCCAAATTCACTCCATGGAAAAACAGGTTTTATTGTAAAGGAAATTGATATAGATAAATTAGAAGAATTTGACCCTTTTTCTGATGCTATAGCATTTCTAGAAAATGCCCATATTAAAGTTGAAATGATGGGTTGTCCAGAATTCCGTATTAAAGATCAAATCTATGGCCCATATGATAAAAATCAAAAAATTGAGTTTCCTTTACCTGCAGCAATTTTTGTATTAGCAAAAGAAGTAGGTAAATTTATTTAATAAAAGGTCAAGTGATTATTTTGAAATATGAGAAAATATTTGAAACTTGGGAAAAGGAAATCAACGAACAAAATTTGAGTAATATAGATAATGATTTTTATGAAAAATGCGGTGAAATACTTAAACAAGCTTATATTGAAATTGAAAAATATGATAGCAATTCTTTACATCGAAAATTACTTGAAAATGAAATTAACAATTTTAAATATATGATAAAGACTATTTATGACTCCAGATTTAGAAAAATATTGGGCCGAATTTTATCTTTATCGGAAATTGATACTACTTTACTAGACAAAAATGAATATAATCTATTTAAAAAAATAAAAGACCCAATTCAGAAATATATTAGGAATGTTAATTTATTATTAGAAGGTCATTCAATTCAATCTTTTAAATATGATCTTAATCAAAAATATTTAGTTGTTCAAATGCTTGAAAACTTACCCGAAATCGTTGGAAATGATAAAAAAATATATGGCCCATTCCAAAAAGAGGATATAATATCTTTACCAAGAAAAGTTGCGGAATCACTATTTGAGAGAGGTGCAGCTGTCATAATTCCTGTTAATATGTCATCTAAATAATAATTTTAAATTTCTCCTTTTTAATATCTATATACTGGCTTTTAATAATTGAAATTTTTAAAAAGAAATATAGCATAAAATTTTAAAGGATTATTCCATTATGAAAATTAGCTTTCAAATTTCATATAAATTAGAAATCTACTCATTTATGAATAAATAAAAAACACTATTAATAAAGATTTTAAGTGATTATAGTGAAAATGGTAAGAGAATTAAATAAGTACTGTCCGAGATGTAATGCATATACAAAACATTCAGTGACTTTGTATAAAAAGAATAAGCAAAGAGAATTAGCTCAAGGAGCGCGCCGGTACAAACGAAAAAAGAAGGGTTATGGCTCACAACCGAAGCCAATCCAGCACAACCAAGTGAAAACTACTAAAAAGCAAACTTTTAAGATCAGATGCTCAAAATGTAATTATCAGCGATATATGCGTTCAATAAGACTTCGTAGAGTAGATTTTATTTAAAGGTGATGTATAATGGGTAGAAGAATGGAAATAATTGAACCAAGAAGTAGATTTTTAAGAGTTAAATGTCTAGATTGTGAAAGCGACCAAGTTATATTTGGGTGTGCTAGCACTGTAGTTAAATGTAACGTTTGTGGTAGAGTACTGGCTGAACCCAGAGGTGGAAAAGCACAAATTAAAACTCGAATTGTCACCGTTCTTGGTTAAATTAGAGTCGCTAAGATATTTTTTAATAATACGCCCTTTATCTTCTATAGTATTAATATTTCCTATAATTTAATGTGATTATTATGGTTTTAAAACAAAAAGAATGGCCAAATCCAGGTGAACTAGTAATCGGTAAAGTTGTAAGTATTGAAAAACATGGCGCCTACGTGACTCTGGAAGAATATAATAATAAGGAGGGTCTTATCCATATTAGCGAAATTGCGAGCAGTTGGGTGCGAAATATAAGGAATTTTGTTAAGGAAAAACAAAGAGTCGTTTTAAAAGTAATAAATGTTGACCCTAGAAAAGGTCATATTAATCTCTCTCTTAGAAGAGTCAATCAAAACCAAAAAAAGGAAAAAAGAAAAGAATGGAAACGAGCTCAAAAAGCAGACGGGCTACTGAATTTAGCTGTAAAAATGGTCAATCAAGGTAAAACAATCGAGGATGCCTATAAAGAAGTTGGTTGGATACTAGAAGATAAATATGGCGATATTTATACTGGTTTTGAAACAATCAAAAAGAAAAAAATGCAAGACCTGACCAAAATTGGTATTCCCAAAATATGGGCTGGTCCAATCTTGGAAATTATTAATCAATATATTGAAATACCTTCTGTTTCTATTTCAGGCGAATTTATCTTAAGATCGTTTGCTCCAAATGGAATTGAAATAATAAAAAGTGCGTTGGAAAAGGCTGAAAACTTTAATGATGAAAAAAAGATGATTTCAGTTAAAATTATATCTGTAGGTGCTCCAAAATATAAAATTGACCTTGAAGCTCCTAATTATAAGATAGCAGAAACTATATTAAGCGATATTTCTAAAACTGTTATTGATGAAATAGTAAATAATAATGGTATTGCCCAATTTTCAAGAGAATAGACATAATTTTAGGATAGACAATAAAAATTTACAATTTTTTGTATAATTCATTTGCTAAAATTAATTAGTACCTTCATATATTATTTTTGAATTACTTCCAAAACCTTTATAAAGGAAGTGTGCGTGAAATACTCAAAATTAAAAAATTATAATTTATTAAATAACACAATAAAAAATAAATTAAAACATTTAAAATAGTGGTAACCTTGGAATTCTGTGATGAATGTGGGTCATTAATGTATCCATCTAAAGATAAAAATGGAAAAACAATATTTATATGCAGATCTTGTGGCAAAAAAAAGGAAGTAGATGAAAAAGAAGATAAAAATTCAGAGAGCTATCGAATTGGCTCTAAAATAGAGCATAGTGAAACCGATTTTACACCTATAATTGAAGAAGATATAAATGTGCTTGGTGTTATAAATGTTATCTGCGAAAAATGTGGAAATAACGAGGCTCAATATTGGCACATTCAAACCAGAAGTGGCGATGAAGCAATGACTACTTTTTATAGATGTACTAAATGTAAACATACTTGGCGCGAATATTAAAACATCAATTTAACCAGATATTTCGGACAAATTTTTTTAGTTGTTTTTATGTACAAAGAGAATTTAAAAAAAGTTTTTTCTAAAATAAAAATAAATTCTTATAAATCAATCTTTTTAAACAAAAATTTAGCGAAGATGGGCGATAATTTTGTCAATTTTATATATTCAATAGCTAGAGCAATTGCAGTAAAAAATATATCAGGTCAAAAAGTACCCGGAAAAGTATTAATGCAAGCATTTAGATATTCAGAACTAAATGGTTACATGCCAAGCCGGTCCTCCTCCCATGATATTGCAGATGCAGTTGAATCTATAATTTTTTATGTTTGGTTAACTGAAAAAATGGGTATCAATAAAATTGTCGATATTTTAGTCGAAGAATTAAAAATGGGTGATTTCTCTTCAAGAAAAAATGAATTTGATACGGCTGTTTTAGCATTTACAAAAATATTGAATGAAATTGAAAAATTAAAACTATTTTGACCCAAATTCTGAAATCGCTTCATCAAATTTCTCTTTAAATTTATCAGTCCTTTCAATTAAAACTTTACAAGCATCCATTAAAGCTTGTTTCGGCGTTTTTGTGCCATTAGTTTTAACATAAACTCTTGGTTCTGCCATTAAAGGATGCTTTATCATATATCCAGCAAATACTGTTGATGAATCATCAAATAAAATTTGCTTTAAATTTGTACATAAAGTATGTCCTTCACCCAGAATTTGAATTTCAAGTGAATTTTCATCTTTATTTATTACTTTTATTTCCATTTTTTAATTTCACTCCTTCAAGCATTCATTTTACCATAATCAATACTATATTTTCTAAATTCTTGATTTCCACATTGTCTACAAACTAGTTTTCCCCCTTTTAATTCCAAAGTATTTCCACAAATTCTACAAAATGCCAAGATTACACCCATCTTTTTCCCTATTGTTGTTAATTGATAGGGAATTCTGTCAGTCTGTAATACCTTGGCTTTAATTATATCTCCTTCATTAAAAGCATCATTCATTATTTCAATATATTTTTTTGATGTTTGAGAAATATGTACCATTCCTTCGAAGGACGACGTATAAAAAATTCCATCCATATTAGTCATTATAACTATTGCAGAATTTCTCCTTATTTGTTCTACTTTAGCAAACACAACTTGACCTGGAGATGGTATAGGAAAATCTTTTTTCTTTCTTTTTACACTTACAATTCTTTTTTTCATATTTATTTCTAAGTGGCCTAATATATTACTATAAATTATCCCATTTTCTTCATATGTTCCATCTCCAGGCATAAACATCTCAATAACTCCAATTTTATCACCTGGAAGTACTAACGAACCTGTTTTAGGAATTGCCATTCTAACACCTTAATTTTTAATAATTCTATATAAATCAACATCTATTTCTACTTTTTCCTTGACATGAAAATTATATAGTTTTGGGACTTTAATTTTCAATGGTATTATATTTGAAATTGTCGCATTTAAATTATTTATATATTTGGTCAAGAACATTCTATTTTTTTCACCTTTTTTATGAATTGAGTAACATATTTTTCCTAATGAAATAGCCCTTTTTAAGAAAATAATGTCCATATGCTTTTTGCTCCTAATACCAAATGGAGGATTTTGGACTACTGTATCTCCTTTTTTATTAAAATCTTCGATATTTGATACAAACCATTTTATTTTCTTATTAAGCCCAAGTTTTTTTGCGTTATTTTTTCCTATTAGAATAGCATTTCTATCAAGATCAACTGCATAAACTTTTTTGGCGCCCAGTAAAGCTGCACCTATAGACAAAATACCCGTTCCACATCCTAAATCTATCAAAATTTTATCTTGAATATCTCCAAATGACATATCTGCAATAAATAAAACATCAGCTGCACAATTACTATCAATTGGATATTGTTCTAATTTAAAATTCGGATTTTTATAAATATCTAATTCTTCTAGGATTATTTTCAAATGCTTTTTTGAACTTATTTTCTGTCTAATTTTCATTTATTATTCTCTATCTTTTATATCACAATTACATACTAAAATTTCTTTAATAATTTTATTATTATGCTTAAAAACTATTCTTGTTATTGGTTCTCCGCAATTTGGACATATTTCTTGTTCTGGATCCATTTCAACCATATCTCTAAGAATTATAGACTATTTTTTCAGAACTTCACTTGCAATTAAAGTCTATTATTTAAAATTCTTTCCACTATATATTGAATTTTGAATCTTTTCTTCTATTCTTAATATTCTATTATATTTGGCAGTCCTTTCACTCCTTGCGGGTGCACCTGCTTTTATCAACCCTCTATTAAATGACAAACCTACTGCCAAGTCTGAAATAAATGTATTTTCAGTTTCACCCGATCGATGACTGACTATTACATTAAAATTGTTCTTTTGACACAATTTTGCAGAATTTAATGCTTCGGTTAAAGTACCTACTTGATTTACTTTTAATAATAATGCATTCGCACTTTTTTCTTCTATTCCTCGCTTAATTCTATCGACTTGAGTGACAAAAAGGTCGTCCCCTACTATTTGAATGTTTATTTTACTCATTAATTTAGAATGAGCTTGAAAGTCATTCTCATCAAAAGGGTCTTCAATCGAAATAATTGGATATGTTTTTACCAAATCAATATAATAATCAATTAGTTCCTCAATACTTAGTCTTTTTTCATCAATGAGATATTTAGACCCATTATAAAATTCACTTGCAGCTGCATCAATCGCAATTGAGATTTCTTTTCCCTTATTATAACCTGATTCTTCTATTGCATCTATTAATAAATTAAGAGCATCTTTTGTAAAACTTAAATTTGGTGCAAAACCTCCTTCATCCCCTAAATTAATTGCACTTTTTCCAAATTTTTCTTTAATTCTATTTCTTAAGTAATGATAAACTTCGCTAATCATAATAATAGCTTCTTTAAATGAAGATGCACCAAATGGGACTATCATAAACTCTTGGACTGATAAATTATTTCCAGCATGCTTTCCACCGTTTAATACATTTGACATTGGAACAGGTAATACATATTTAATAGATGGAACATCATTTTCTCTATAAATTTTATATAAATATTCAAATAACTCAATATTTAATTCTTTAGCTGCCGCATCGGCCACCGCTAAGGAAACTGAAAGTATGGCGTTTCCTCCCAAATTAGATTTATTTTTAGTCCCATCTAACTCTATCATAGATTGGTCTAATGAACTCTGGTCTAAGACATTCTGATTTAATAATAATTTAGCAATTTTCAAATTTACATTTTCTATCGCTTTATTTACACCCCGTCCCATAAATCTATTATTTCTATCCCTTAATTCTAATACTTCATGTTCCCCGGTCGAAGCTCCAGATGGAACAGCTGCACGTCCAACAACACCATCTTCAGTAATTACATCTGTTTCTATCGTTGGAAATCCCCTTGAATCAAGAATCCAACGTGCTCTTATTTTTTTAATTAAATATCTATCTGTCATATTATAATCACCAATATTTCTATTTTTCCAAAATTTTGTGGATAGTTTTTTAACATTATCACAAATATATTTGCTTAATTTAATTTTAAATTAAAACTAATGACAAATTTTTAACAAAATTCATATTCCAATTTTTAATAAATATAATTATCTCAAAAAATTTTAATATTTAATGTTTATTTATTTTAAAGTGATTATAATGAAAAATAAAAGCAATATAGCTACGATAAAGAGCACTGAAACTAAAATGGAATTGGTTGAACTTAAACCAATAGTAATATCTCCTTCTAATTCTTATAAATGGCGTGCTGGAAAAGGTTATAGCTATAAAGAAATTAGAGCTGCGGATATTCCAATTGACGATTTAAAAAAAGTCGGTGTCCCTATTGATAAAAGACGGAAATCATTACACCAAAAAAATGTGGACGAATTAGCAACATTTTATCGCCAATTAGTTGCAAATAAAACATTAACAACATATGAAAAAGAAACTGAAACAATTAAAAGAGAACAGACTATTAAACACCTTACAAAATTACCTGAAATCAGTAAAAAAGATGCCGAAATATTAATTGAAGGTGGAATATTAACTATTTCTCACTTAGCAGAAGAAGACCCTGAACTATTAGCTAATGATCTTGATATCGACTTGAATATTGTTAAAAAGTGGGTTGAGTCTGCTAAATCAATCAAGTTGATCATTGACGCCAAATCTGCTTATAAAAAGTTCTCGAAAATTAACGGGATCAAAAAGAAATATATTAAAAGTCTTTTAGAACTGGGCATCGCAGATATTGACAATTTATTAGATGCAAATCCAGAAAAGATCGCAGAAAAACTCGACCTAAATATTGATGAAGTACTCTTCTGGATTGATCAGGCTAAAAATATCAAGAATAAAGGGGATGTAGGAACAGAAAAAATAGAATCTGAGCAGAAAAAGATTATACCTAAAAAGAAAAAAGGTGATATTGAAATAAGTGAAACAGTGGAATCAGAATTGGCTGTAGATAAACTTGTAGAATTGGAAACGGGACCTTCCGAAATTGAAACCGAAATACAGATCCCCCAAGAAGAAATTAAATTGAAAGCTGAAGAAGAATTACTTAAATGTAAAGGAATTGGTAAAAAAGCGGCTGAAAAATTGATTGAATCTGGTATATTTTCATTAGAAGAATTAGTTAAAGCTGATATCACTGAATTAGAAAAATTATCTGGCATCTCTAAATCAAAACTAGAAAAATATCAAAAATCTGCCAAAGAACTGCTTTAATTTTTGATAAAAAATTTATATTTAACCAACTTTTTGTTGGATTCCATCCATAAATTTTTATTTAATAACTCATAACATAAGATATTTATGGATACATAATTTTATAGAAATCTTGAATAGAATTTTATATGAAGAGTAATTAAGTATTATTTGATACGTAGTGTTTTTTACCTCAGAATGTCGGTGGTATAATGATATTCAATGATGATAATAAAAGAATTATTGAATTAGCTAAAGTCATGTCTCTTAAATTAGCTGAATCTTGTTCTCCTCGTTTTATAAAAACTAATTTTAAAAAAATTATTAGTGACCAAACGACCTATGTTTATGAAATTGAAGAATTAAAAAATAAACTCTGGGATTATGAAAAACAAATCCAGTTCATCCCAGAAATTGAAGAACTAAAATCCAAAGTTCAAGACCAAGCAAATAAAATAAAAAATCTTGAAAATTTAATTAGTTCTTTAAACGAAGGCAAAATTACGGCAGATTTACAGAATTTATTGATAGAAAATGAAGAATTAAAATCACAATTTAATGAAATTCAAAATGAAAATAAGACTTTAATGGATAAAATTAAAAATTTAGAACAATCTAATTATAATTATAGAAACTTAATAGATTCCCTTGAAACTAGAATCTCTGAAATTAATAACAAAATGTATGAAGAGATGATCGAAAATCAGAAATTGCGAAAATTACTATATAATGAGAGAAATAAAGTTAAGCAACTTGAAGAAGAAAAGAAGGAATTGATATCTGTTAAACGAAGGCTTGAAAATAGACTATTAATGGGTGGAAATTTATTTGGGCTCTCAATAACTACCCAACCTTTATCTGAAATATCTAAGGAAGAAAATTCAATTCAATTCCAAGCAGAAATTAAAAGAATTAATCTTGAGCTAAATAAGAAGGTTGAACGAATAAAAACTCTCGAATTTGAAATTAACGAACTTAAAGAAAAAATTGCTCACTCTAACACCGCCGATCTCACTTATGAAAATGAAAAACTTAAAGAAGAAATTGAAAAGAAAAACGCTATCATTCTTGATTTCAATACCTTTCGAAAAAAATTAGCAGTCCAAACAAAAAATCTCCAAAACAGGATCACTGACTTACAAAACCAATTAAGAATAAAAACTACTGAATTAGAAGAAAATAAAAAGATAATTAATGAACTTGAAACTGCAGTAAAAACTGGTATTAAAGACTCTACTGCACGAGAACTCATTGCAAAATTACAAAATGAGAACCATAACTTGCGTTCTGAAATTAAATCAATGGACTCTGCTATTCGTGCTCAAGATAAATCCAGTATGGGACTCCGAAATCAAGTAAGGTCTTTAAAAATACAATTAAATAAATTGTATAACCAAAGCAAATGGCAATTAAGTCAATTATACCGCTTGAATGACATTCTTGAACGAGCTGGTATTGACCCCTCTCAGTACGGTATTGACCCCACAAAGTTTACGGCAGATTTTAAAAAAGTTGTTCAGTCCGATGATGAAACTATAAGTGATTTCTCGGAAAAAGAGAAAAAGATACGTCAACTTGAGAAATATGTTTCTGAATTGGAAAATGAAATTAATGAAATAAATTTTAGAATTATGAGTCGTGATGTAAAAATTAACGAATTAGAAGGTATAATTAACGATATTAAAAAACAAGTTGCCAGTAAAGGTATAAAAATTAAGAGTTAGAGGACTTTTTATGCATCCAAAAAAAAATACTCAAACCCATTATTTAATATTCATAATTCTCTTTTTGTTAATGATAAGCTTTTTAATACCTTTCCTATTTTCTAAAAAAAATATTTCTATTTCAAATTCTTCCTATAATCCAGATATTTCTCCAACTGAAACAGTCTATCCTTCAGGAACTGGACCTAAGTTACAAGTTATTGAACATGCAAAAGGTATTAGAAATGATCATAATATACAGAATGACACATCAATTTATTGGACAATTCCTTCTAAATGGACTGGAGAAAATGCTACTCTGACGGTATCTAATTTAACAGCAAAAAATAATAAAGACTTGAAAAGTGTGGCTGATGGTGGCCATTTATCAGATAATTGGTGTAATTCTAGTGGAAATTATTTAGATACCCGCGAGCTCGATGGGACTTCATGGGACTTACGATGGGGCCAATTTAATCTATTAGATGCGGATTTATATTTTAATACATCTGCCCACCAAGATAGCATTACCAATTTGCATGTTCATTTAGAAGTTTCTACCTCTAATCTTGGAGGGAGTGATTATCTGGATATACAGCTTCAAAAAGAAAGTTCTGGTTATGATTTAATTCAAAAAATCACAAGTAATGGTAATTTTATAATTGATAAGGACTTTTCTTCTAATCCTGCTGATTATGTTAATCCCGATGGGCGTATGTGTATTAACTTTTATGCACCGTCCGGATCT
>Ga0164318_10001616_pt1 | contig 20204 bp, 23 predicted proteins | sample GuaBasSedimGuay9_FD_113734 | JGI IMG/M metagenome (GOLD analysis project Ga0164318, IMG submission 113734) | Subseafloor sediment microbial communities from Guaymas Basin, Gulf of California, Mexico - Guay9, Core 4571-4, 0-3 cm | ecosystem: Environmental > Aquatic > Marine > Hydrothermal vents... | reverse complement strand
TGTAGTCTGTGGATGTGGGCTTGAGCATAGTGTCACCTCCTTTGATAGTAGACCCTCAAAGGAGATATACACTATCTCAAGCCTTGTCAACCAATATCTCTGATAATTATGCTCCCCCCTCAGATAGATAACAGCCCTCACCTACAAATGGGAAAGCTGAAGGGTAGCGAGGCGTAAAAGCACAGCTAAGGAGGAAAAAATGAAAAGACGTCCAGCTATGGCCGTGATCGGGGTTCTGGTATTCCTGATCGCCGGGAGCACCTTCGCCGAGGAGACGGTCGGTTGTCCTCACGACGTGGGTAAGGGCAGGTTCAAAGTTCGCAACAAGGAAGCATACATCCAGATGCGGAAGTGTTACTCCGATGAAGTATGGAAGGCCCTTCGTGATGCCTCGCCGTATCCAGCGGATCACGACGAAATGGTGGATCTGCCGGAGGGCTGGCACCAGGAGGTCGTTAAGACCGCCCTGGGACTGGAGTATGGGGTTATCGACAGGTTGAGCGTGGGGCTCTTCCTGCCCTATGTGATGAAGGACCTCAAAAGGCAGGTCTGGTCGAAGAAAGTGAGGAAGGCTACATGGAAAGAATTAAGGGACAGAGGGTTTGAAGACATATGGGTTTCGATCAAATGGCTGGCTTACTCGAACCCTCAGGGCTTGTTCGGGTCCAACTGGGAGGAAGGTCTTTTCCTCGCCCTGAGTTACAGACTTTCCGTTAGTTCCGACGATGATGTCAAAAATGGAATAGGGAGCGGGGCGAGGGAGTTTAAACTTGTTCTCCTCTTTCACCCCCATTTTACCGAGAAATCCTTCCTATGCGGCGATATGTGGTATCATTACAGAGGGAGGGTCAGGGAAATAAAAGGTTTCACCAAGTCGGGTTGGAACCTGGGCGATAGGTTTGGATACCGCATCTTCTTCGGATACGAATTTCTCAACCGTAAGTTCGCCGTAGTCGGTGGACCGCAAGGCTGGATTGCTCAAAGCAACAGGGATAAGGACGGGAGGAAGATCGAAGACAGTCACATGTATTCGCACGGGGTCATGGTGAAATTCCGCTGGCAGCCCTTTGGGGAAGAGGAGAAGGGCTCCATAGACCTCGGGGTGAGGATACCCTATTCCAACAAGACCACCTTCGCCCCATCTTTCGTCCCGATCGTCTGCGGGAGGATAAAATTTTGAAACGAGAACGGTCCTCACCTGTGGAGGGAACATGAAGAGGATACTGCTTATGGGCAACCCCAATGTTGGAAAGAGCGCGGTGTTTTCGAGGCTGACGGGAGCCGACGTCGTAACGTCCAACTACCCCGGCACCACGGTTGAGTTCGCCAGGGGAAAGATGAGGCTGGACGGAGAGGACGTCGAGGTCATAGATGTGCCCGGGACCTACACCTTGGAGCCCACATCCCGTGCCGAGGAGGTGGCGGTCGGGATGGTGGAGGAACTGGGGGACGACGACGTCGTGATCCAGGTCGTGGACTCCACGGCCTTGGAGAGGAACCTCCTGCTCACCCTCCAGCTCCTTTCTAAGGGGAAGAGGCTTGTGGTGGCCCTCAACATGTGGGACGAGGCTAAGCATAAGGGGGTAGAGATAGACCACAAGAAGTTAGAAATGATGCTCGGCGTGCCAGTGGTCCCCACCTGTGCCAGGAGCGGCGAGGGGATGGGGGAGCTTAAGAGGAGGCTGAAGGACGCCACCTCCTCCGGCCCCCTATGTCCTTACGAACAGAGGTGGCAGACGATAGGAGACATAATAGATCAGGTCCAGAGGGTGACCCACAGGCACCACACCTTAGGGGAGAGGATAGGGGAGCTTACGGTGCATCCCTTCTGGGGGATACCCTTCGCCCTTTTGGTCCTGTACTCCACTTTTAAGGTTATAAGGTTCATAGGTGAGAGCCTCATAGGCTACATCTTCGACCCGGCGTTCCAGAGGCTCTGGCTCCCCATTATGGAGAAGCTCTCCGGACTCCTCGGTCCAGGGAGCTTCCTGCACGACCTCTTCATAGGAAACCTGATAGAAGGGGAGATAGACTTCATGCAGTCCTTCGGACTCCTGACCACGGGGCTCTACATCCCCTTCGCAGCGGTCCTGCCGTACGTGTTCGCATTTTACCTGGTCCTCTCCTTCCTGGAGGACTCGGGCTACCTTCCACGCCTGGCCATCTTGGTGGACGTGCTTATGCACAAGCTCGGGCTCCACGGGCTTTCGATAGTCCCTATGATGTTGGGCCTCGGATGTAACGTGCCGGGAGCTTTAAGCACCAGGATATTGGAGACCAGGAAGGAGAGGTTCATAGCCGCCACCCTCATGGCGGTGGCGGTCCCCTGCATGGCCCAGATAGCTATGGTCGTAGGGCTACTGGGGAGATACGGGGCCAGGGGCCTTGGGCCTGTGTTCGGCACGCTCTTTTTGCTCTGGCTCGGGCTCGGGATGGTGCTGAAGAGGCTCATAATGGGGGAGACGCCGGAGATAATAACTGACATACCCCCTTACCGTGCTCCCTACTGGGGTGCTCTGGCCAAGAAGGTATGGATGAGGGTGAGGTGGTTCCTGACCGAGGCGGTCCCGTTCGTGCTTTTGGGGGTCTTCGTCGTGAACGTCCTTTATTCCGTGGGGATCGTAGATGTCCTGGGGAAGTTCCTCTCGCCCGTGCTCACAGGCCTCTTGGGGCTTCCTCCCGAGGCGGTGGGGGCCTTGATAGTTGGGTTCCTCAGGAAGGACGTGGCGGTGGGGATGTTGGCCCCTTTGGGCTTGAGCCTCAAGCAGCTTATAGTTGCAAGCGTGGTCCTCTGCGCCTACTTCCCATGCGTCGCGACCTTCGTGACACTCTTTAGGGAGCTGGGCTTGGGGGATATGCTCAAGGCCACTCTCATAATGGTTGGGATAGCTTTCTCGGTGGGAGGGCTGCTGAATTTGATCCTGGGCCCGTTCGTGGGTTAAAGGCGGCCCTCGGGCCGCCTTTTTGTTGCGGAGACGGAGGCGAGGTGTTATATTTGGGAGCATAGAAGTAAAATTTGTGCTTGCCTTCCGCCGCGGCGGGCTTTATCTTTAAGGACGGTCGGCTATGACGATATCCGGCTTCTCCTTCGTCCGCAACGCTATCTCTTTGGACTACCCCATAGCCGAGGCCATCCGTTCCGTCCTCCCCCTTGTGGACGAGTTCGTGGTCGCCTGCGGGGATTCCTCCGACGGAACGACCGAGCTCGTCCGTTCCATAGACCCCAAGGTGAGGGTCATAGAGACCGTATGGGACGAGAGGGACTTCGTGAGGGGGAGGGTGAACGCCGTCCAGACCAACATAGCCCTCGACAACTGTAAGGGGGACTGGTGTATATATCTTCAGGCCGATGAGGTCGTGCACGAGAAGTACCTCCCCGTCATCTACGCTGCTTGCGAGAAGTACTTGGAAGATAGAAGGGTAGAAGGATTCCTTTTTTCTTACAAACATTTTTGGGGGGACTATAGACACTACCACTGGACCCATCATTGGTACAGGAGGGAGATAAGGGTGGTACGCAACGGGATAGGCGTCAGGAGCTACAGGAGCGCCCAGGGGTTCAGGATAGGCGGCCGAAAGCTCAGGGTCGTGCACATCCCGGCGGAGATATATCACTATGGGTGGGTCAGGGACCCTACGAAGATGAAGAAGAAAATGATAGCCCTGGCCACCGTCCACTACGGGAAGGAGGAGGCCAGGAGAAGATACCAGGAGCATGTACCCTTCGACTACGGGATACCTGACCACCTCAGGGTCTTCACCGGCACCCATCCTGCGGTTATGGCAGAACGTATAGCCAGGAGGAACTGGGATTGGATACCCGAAACCCCTGTCCGGCACAAGCACGACAAGCTCTGGGTGAGGTTCAGGTCCTGGGTGGAGGAGAACATACTGGGGGACAGGATAGGGGAATGCAGGAACTACAAGCTCCTCTGGTACGACCACTCGCTCGGGCACCTTATAGGCAAACCCTTGGAGGAAGTGAGGGGAAGATGAACGGATTATCTGACCTCATATCTCCCGATAGGATAGTATGGCTATCCTCCGATACTAAGGAGGAGGTCCTGAGGGAGCTCGTGGACGTCATCTCGAGGGCCCCCCAGATCGGGGACAGGGACGAGCTCCTCAAGGCGGTGCTGGAGAGGGAGAAGATAATGAGCACGGGGATAGGCCTCGGAATAGCCGTGCCCCACGCTAAGATAGAATCTGTATCGGATTTCGTGATAGCGATTGGGATATCCCGCAAGGGAGTGGAATTCGACTCCTTGGACAACAAACCCGTGCACATCGTCGTCATGATAGCAGGGCCGGCGGACCAACAGGACAGGTACATAAGGATACTGGCGAAGGTGGTCCTGGCCCTCAAGGACCCGAAGGTCAGGGAAACCGTGCTTAAGGCCGAAACACCCCAGGAAGTGCTGCGGGCCCTCTCCTGAAGGAGGTGATTTGGACCCCGTACTGGCCGTAGGGCTTCTGCTTTCCTTCAGCTACCTGGCCGGCCGGGCCATCTCCCGACTCAAGCTCCCCATGGTCACGGGGTACCTCCTGCTCGGCTTGGCCTTCGGGGTGTCCGCCCTCGGGATAATACCCTTAAAGCTCAACCTGAGGTTGGGATGGCTCATAGAGCTCGCCCTCATCTTCATAGCCTTCCACATAGGAAGCCAGCTGCGTACGGAGACTTTCAGGCGCATGGGAGGGGCCCTCGTGCTCATAATAGTCCTGGAGACCTTGGGGGCCTTCGCATTTCTGTTCTTAGCTGTACTTCTGACCTACGGAGGGTTCGTCCCCTCCTTCCTCATAGCCGCCATAGGATGTGCTACGGCCCCGGCGGTCACGGTGCTCGTACTCAACGAATATCGGGCCTCGGGTCCGCTCTCCCAGGTCCTCCTAGCCTGCGTGGGGATGGACGATGCGCTGGGGCTCACGGCGTACTCGGTGGCAGCCTCGGTGGCGCACGCAAGCTTCAGCGGATCGCACATATCCCCTTACGTCCTGGCAGCCAAGATAGCTTTGGGGGTGGTATGCTCGCTCTCGGTCGGTCTGGGGGCAGGCCTGATCCTGGACTTCTTAGTCCGCAGGGCGAGACATCCGGAGGATATACTGATAATCTCCATCGGGATCTTAGCCCTGGCCTCGGGGCTTATGGAGAACCCCGTAAAGGGGGTGAGGTTCTCGGAGCTCCTCACGGCCATGGCCGTGGGGTTCTACATGGGGAACTTCTCCCCCAGGAGGGATGCAGTGGGGAGGGCTTTGGACGGCTTCAGCATGCCCTTTTACGTGCTTTACTTCTCGTTGGCTGGGGCGAGGCTCAACTTCAAATTTCTCATGTCGTTGGGCAAGGTAGCAGGAGCCTACCTTGTAGCGAGGTTCGTGGGGAAGAGCCTCGGAGCTTGGATGGGTGCGGCCATCTCCAAGGCGCCGGATGTGATAAAGAAGTACACAGGGTTCGGGCTCTTCTCCCAGGCGGGCATCGCCATAGGCCTCGCCCTCCATGCGGCGGACGAGTTCCCTCAACTGAGCGACCTTATAATCTCCATCGCCCTAGGGACCACCATAGTTACCGAGATATTGGGACCGCTTATGACGAAGTTCGCCATAACGAGGGCGGGGGAGGTCGGGCGGGGGTAGGTTTCGAAGGGGAAGGCCGATGTACTATCTGATAGTTCACCTGTATCAGGAACGATACTGGAGCGACATCCTTCTGGCGTTAGCTGCCGAGGGGATAACTGACGCCGTGGTCGTGGACGCCTCCCGTATGGAGCAGGCCTTGATCTCCGAGTTACCCATATTCGCTGGATTCTGGGCCGATATGAGCCGCAGGGGGAGGTTCGCCAAGGTCATAATGGCCTCGGTCCCCGACAGGGCCTCGGTATACCGTATGGTTGAGGCCCTGAGGGGAGAAGGGGTGGACCTTACGGACCCATCCGTGGGGAAGATCTTGCTCCTTCCTGCGGAGGAACTTTGAGGTACTCCGCAGGAGGCAGCACCTTGGAGTTCACCGCACGCCTCGTGCGGTTTTTGGACGAGGCCTCGGAGGAAAGGAGTTACACCGAACCCCTGGTATCGCTTTCGTGGCGGAGGAGGTGGTGACATATGACCGACAGGGAGCGTTGGGTCAGGACCATGCACTACGAACCAGTGGACCACATCCCCGACGAGGAGTTCGGGTACTGGAGCGACACCTTCAGGACCTGGCACGAGCAGGGCCTCCCGGAGTTTGTAAACGATAACACAATAGCCGACAGATACTTCGGGTTCTCAAGGAGGGAGAGCGTCCCAGTGAGGCTCGGCCTCATGCCCGCTTTCGAAACTAAGATCTTAGAAGAGGACGAAAGGCATAAGGTCCTGGTGGACGGTTCCGGGGTCGTGCAGGAGGTCTTCAAGGACGGGAGCTCCTCCATACCCCATTACATAGACTTCCCCCTCAAAGGGAGGAGGGAGTGGGAGGAGCTGTTCAGGCCAAGGCTGGACCCCGGGACGCCAGGGAGGTACCCGGAGAACTGGGAGGAACTTAAGGAGCACTGGAAGGAGAGGGACTATCCCCTCGGTATCTCGGTGGGAAGCCTCTTCGGGTGGATCAGGAACTGGATGGGATTCGAAAGGATCTGCACGATGATGTACGACGATCCCGAGCTTATGCACGATATAATAGACCACTTGGCAGACTTCATACTCGGGACGGTGGAGAGGGCCGTAAAGGAGGTCGACCTAGACTTTGCAGCTTTCTGGGAGGATATGGCCTTCAGGAGCGGGCCGATGATATCCCCCTCGATGTTCGAGGAGTTCCTCGTGCCGAGGTACAGGCGCATAACTTCGTTCCTCAACGAACATGGGATAGACATAGTATACGTCGACTGCGACGGAAACATAAACGCCATAGCAGGGCTGTGGCTCGAGGCCGGGGTCAACACGATGTTCCCGATAGAGGTCAGGGCTGGCACAGATCCTATAGAGCTCAGGGAGAGGTTCGGGAAGGATATGAGGCTTATGGGAGGTGTGGACAAGACCAAGCTCATAGAGGGTAAGGAGGCCATAAGGAAGGAAGTATCACGATTAGAAAAGCTCGTGGCGGACGGTGGATACATACCCCATGTGGACCATAGGGTTCCTCCGGACGTGACCTACGAGAACTACCTCTATTACCTTAAGGTCAAGAGGGAGGCCTTCGGAATCCCCGAACCCGAACCGTACGAGGCCAGGAAGCACCTGTACGAATACCCTGAGCCGATCTTCCTCCCTGTCGAGGAGACGCCGCCGCCTTTGACTTAATGTTGACTTTCCTTTGAAAGGTAACTATATTTGGAATCGTGGGCCCGTAGCTCAGTCGGCAGAGCAGCGGCCTTTTAAGCCGTTGGTCGCAGGTTCGATTCCTGCCGGGCTCACTTTTAAGTGTCCAGCCCAAGGAGGAAAGCGATGCTCTGGGAAAGCATAGCATGGGCCGCAGAAGAGGGAAAACCGGCGGGAGGAGGGCTCGGGGCCTTTTTACCTCTTATCCTCATATTCCTCGTCATGTACCTCCTGCTCATCCGTCCCCAGCAGAAGCGACAGAAGGAGCATCAGAGGATGTTGGAGAGCTTGGAGAAGGGGGACAGGGTGGTCACATCCGGTGGGATACACGGACAGATAGTCGGGTTTAAGGAAAGGGAGGGGATCGTGGTGCTTAAGGTTGCGGACAACGTGAAGATAGAGGTGTCCCGCTCCGCCATAGCCCGGAAGCTCGAGAGATGATACGAGAGATCCGCCTCTACGGGGATGCCGTGCTCAGGAGGACGGCGAAGCCCATATCGGACATCTCCGAGGAAGTGGTCCGTCTGGCCGAGGATATGACCGAGACCATGTTCGCCAGGAGGGGTATCGGCCTTGCGGCACCTCAGGTTGGGGAAAGTACTTCCCTGGCGGTGGTGGACCTCTCCTTGGGCGACGAGAAGGGTCGGACCCTCGTGCTTATAAATCCCGAGGTCGTCGGCCAGGAGGGGGAGTGGACCTACGAGGAGGGATGTCTGAGCATCCCGGAGGTCAGGGCGGACGTGGTTCGACCCAAGAAGGTAGCTGTCAGATTCTTGGACATAGATGGCAATCCCCACGAGTTGGAGGCCGAAGACCTGCTCGCCAGGGTGATACTGCACGAGGTGGACCACCTGAAGGGAGTCCTCTTTGTGGACCGCCTCCCTCCCCTCAAACGGCAGATCCTCAGACCGAAGCTCCTCAAGATAGCTAAAGGGGAAATCCCCTCCGAAAGATGAGCTCGCTCCGCATAGTCTTCATGGGCTCCCCCGAGTTCTCTGTGCCGAGCCTCAGACGTCTCATCCGTAGCCCCCACCGGGTCGTGGGCGTCGTCACGAGGCCGGATGCCCCCAAGGGGAGGGGGAGGCGTCCGGGGCCCACCCCCGTCAAGGAGGTCGCCCTCGAGGAGGGCATAAAAGTTCTGGAACCGGAGAGGCTGAGGGACGGAAGGTTCCTTTCCGAGTTGAAGGCTTTGGACGCAGACCTCTTCGTGGTCGTCGCCTTCAGGATCCTCCCCGAGGAGGTCCTGAAACTTCCCCCCCGAGGCGTGGTGAACCTCCACCCTTCGCTGCTCCCCAAATACAGGGGTCCGGCCCCCATACAGTGGGCGATAATAAACGGAGAGGAGGAGACCGGGGTGACCACGATCTTCGTGGAGCCAGAGGTGGACGCAGGGGACATAATCCTGCAGGAGAAGGTACGTATAGGACCCGAGGAGACAGCGGGGGAGCTCCACGAAAGGCTCAAGGTGCTGGGGGCCGAAGTCCTCTGCCGCACGGTGGACCTGATAGCCGAGGGCGAGGCCCCGCGCATCCCACAGCCTCCGGGAGAATGGCCCAGGGCCCCCAAGCTTAAGAAGGAGCACGCCGAGATCCGTTGGGAGGAACCTGCCGATGTCATCTTCAACCTCGTGCGGGGGACCAACCCCATCCCTGGAGCGTTCACGGTATGGAGGGGGAAGCTGCTCAAGGTCCATAGGGTCCGGGTCGTCCCGGAAGTCCGAGGGGCTCCGGGGGAGGTGGTGAGCGCTGACGACAGGAAGGGGATCGTGGTGGCGGCCGGGGAGGGGGGACTGTTCCTCCAGGAGGTCCAGCCCGAGGGGGGAAGGAGGATGAGCTCCCCGGAGTTCGTGCGGGGACATAGAATAGAGGTCGGAGAGATCTTAGGGGGATGATATGAACTCGATCTTGACCCTGCTCCTCTTCCCTTCCGTGCTCTGGGCAGGAAATCCTAATGTGGGCACCACCGGCTTCGCATTCCTGAAGCTTCCCTACGACGCACGTTCTGCGGCCCTGGGCGGGGTGAGGGCCGCCTTGGTGGGGTTCTCGAACCCCGCATCCCTTCCGGACGAGCCCCTCTACTCCATCTCCTACGGTGATTATCTTGCAGATATACGCATCGGGGAGGCCTGGTTTACCCGCCCGTTCGGAGGGGGTCCTTTGGGGATCAAGCTCTTCGGCGTCTCCTACGGGGAGTTCAGAAAGGTCGATAGGAGCGGAAACTTCGGAGGAAGGTTCGGGGCCGGGGATTTAGGCTTCTGCGTCGCCGTCGCAAGGAGGCTTGAGCTTGGAATTTCGCTCGGGGTCGGGTTTAAGGCCGTATATTCTTACATAGCTGAATACAGCTCCGACGCCTACGCCTCGGATTTGGGGCTCCTCTGGAGGGCTCCGTGGGGCAGGACCTCGGTGGGCTTGGAGCTTGAAAATATGGGGTTCGTCCGCAGGGGGTATAAGGACCGCAAGGACGCCCTCCCCGTGGCCCTTAGGCTCGGATTCTCCCACCTCCTGGCTCACCTCCCCGTGGTCCTGGTCGGGGACCTGGTCCTGCCGAACGACAACTCCCCTTACGTTTCCGGGGGAGGGGAGGTCCTTGTGGGCGATCTCTCCCTCAGGCTCGGGTACGACGGGAGGGCGGCGAGGAACTTGGACGGGAGATATGGGGGACTTTCGTTCGGGTTCGGGATCGTGGTCAGGGGTACGAGGCTGGACTACGCATATACTACCTTCGGGGAGCTCGGTGAGGTGCACAGGGTGAGCTTTAAGGGTAAGTTTTAGATAGGAGGTGCATATGAGGACCTTGGGAAGGTTGTTGTTCCTGGCAGCTGCGCTGGCCCTGGGATGCGTGGCCTTGATAAAGGTGTTGTACAGGTGCTCCTGGAAGGAAGCCCTCCAGATAGCGGACAGGTTCATGGATGACCTCCTAAGGAGGAAGGAGGCCTGATGGCCCACGAGCACGGCTTTGAGTGCAGGCTGAGCGTGTACAGGAGATGAGGAGGTTCGTGAGCAGGGCAGGGGAGAAGCTCGAGCACGCTTTGGAGAAGTTCGAGGTGGAAGTGAAGGGCAAAATCGTGGCTGACCTCGGCTCACACGTGGGCGGCTTCGTAGACTGCCTTCTTAAGCACGGGGCGGCCAAGGTCTACGCTGTCGAGGTGGGCAAGGGGGTCCTCGACTGGAAGCTCAGGAACGACCCCAGGGTCGTCGTGATGGAGGGGGTGAACGCCCTTTACGCCGAGCTTCCGGAAAAGGTGGACCTCGTGACGATAGATGTCGGATGGACGCGCCAGAAGTTCATAGTTCCAAAGGCCGCCTCCCTTCTTAAGCCGGGCGGCCTTATAATTTCCCTCATAAAGCCCCAGTACGAGGCCCTTCCGAGGGAGAGGAGGGGAGGGGTGGTGCGACGGGAACTTTTGAACGCCGTGGTGGGAAGGACATTAAAAGGGATAAGGGCCCTGGGACTGGAGATATTGAACTTGGAACCTTCGCCCCTTCCGGGCTCGGGGGGGAACAGGGAGTTCTTCGTGCTCTTAAGGCCCCTCGCCTATGAGGGTGAGAGCGAGGCATAGCTGGGACCTCTCTCCGGACGAGGCCGTAAGGCTCCAGAGGGAGCTCGCCGATGAGGTGGTGACCGAAGGGGACCCGGGGGACGTGGGGAAGGTGGGAGGGGTAGATGTGGGGGTGAAGGGGGAAAGGGCGAGGGCCGCGGTGGTGGTCCTGAGCTTCCCGGAGCTGGAACTTCTGGACTGGGCAGTGGCGGAGGGAAAGGTCGACTTCCCTTACATCCCCGGGCTCCTCTCCTTCAGGGAATGTCCCATAGTGCTCAGGGCGTTCGAGGAGCTTTCTACCGAGCCGGAGGTCGTCATCGTGGACGGCCAGGGGATAGCCCATCCCAGGAGGCTCGGGATAGCTTCGCACTTAGGACTTTTTATAGGCGTCCCGACCGTAGGATGTGCCAAGTCCAGGCTGTGGGGGAGGCACGGTGAGCCGGGTGCGGAGGCAGGTTCGTACTCCTACCTGTACGACAGGGGTGAGGTGATAGGCGCCGTGGTAAGGACGAGGGACAAGGTCAAACCGGTATACGTCTCCCCCGGCCATCTCATAGGCCTTGGACCGGCGATAAGGTTGATCCTCGCCACCTGCCGCGGATACCGCCTTCCCGAGCCTATACGCTGGGCCCACAGGGTCGCCGGGGGAACAAATCCTGAGGGAAGGGAGGAGATATGACCTTCGGGGGGATACAGAAACTTTCGGCCTTGGACTTTCCCGACCACTTGGCCGTTACGGTCTTCACGGTCGGATGCGACTTTCGATGTCCCTATTGCCAGAACCCCGAACTGGTCCGTGGGGAGTACCCGGTCGAGGTCCCTGAGGATGAGGTCCTGGAGCTGCTCGAGGAGAGGAAGGGCTTCGTGGACGGGCTTTGCGTCACCGGAGGGGAACCCCTGTTACACCGGGATATAGTCCCTTTCCTGAGGAAGGTCAAAGAAATAGGGATAGATATCAAGGTGGACACCAACGGCCACCACCCCGACCTCTTAAGGGAGCTCCTGGAGGACGGCCTCGTGGACTACGTGGCGATGGACATAAAGGCCCCTCCCTCGAGGTATCGGGAGGTCGTCAGGGCCAAGGTCGACGTGTCCAAGATAGAAGAGTCCATAAGGCTCCTGAAGGAGACCGGGACTCCGCATGAGTTCCGTACCACGGTGGTCCCGGGGCTTCTGGAGGACGGAGAGTACGAGGAGATAGCGAGGTGGCTTAAGGGTGCCCCGAGGTACGCCCTCCAGGCCTTCAGGCCCATAAAGACCTTGGACCCCGAATTTCATAAGCTCGACCCCACACCCCCCGAACTTCTGAGGGACCTATGCCGAAGGCTCTCCCCCTATTTTGCCGAGTGCGAGGTGAGGGGCTGAGGCCTTCTACCTGTGCGCCTGTACTCGAAGTAATCCCTCAGTATCCTCCCGTGGTCGAAGGCCAAAGGTTCGGGAAGCCCTTCCTCCGAGAAAAGTCCCGCCCTTTCGGCGTCGTCCAGCCCCCTCGGGGTCCCCTCCGCCTTGGCTATGTAGACCGTAGTTATGGTGTGGTGGCGTGGGTCCCTTTCAGGGTCGGAGTACGTGTAGAACTGCTCGGAAAGCTGGACATCCAGCCCCGTCTCCTCCTTGGCCTCCCTGAGGGCGGCCTCCTCCAAGCTCTCCCCGTAGTCCACGAACCCCCCCGGAATGGCCCATCCGTACGGTGGGTTCCTCCTCGATATCAGCACGATCTTGTCTCCCACCTCTATTATGATGTCGACGGTGGGGATGGGGTTCCTGTAGACCTGGACCACCTCCCCGCACCTGGGGCATCTGAGCTCCCTTGCCACCATCTCACCTCCCCTCGCCGATGACGTCTTTTGAGCTGAGTTTCCCCAAGGGGACTATAACAACTTCGTAGGCCCATGTCAAGAAGAAAGGGGCGGGCCTTCGACCCGCCCCCTTCGCCGGGGAGTGCTCTACTTCCCCTCCCCAAGCAGTTCCATCATCTTCCAGAAGAAGCCCATCCTCCTCGAAGGACCCGGGGGTGGAGGGCCGAAACGTTCGGGAGGATGTTCCCACCTGGGAGGACGCCCGGGCCTCGGCGGCCTCTTGGGGCGGAACCATGCCCTCCTGAGCTTCCTCCTCTGCTCCGGGGTCAGGACCTCCTCTGCCCTCGCCTTGAGCTTCCTGACCTCGGTCCTGAACATAAGCTTCTCCTGCTCGAGCTTCCAGTCCAGGTCTATGAGCTCCTCCTCCGATGCCCTGCCGGAGAGCAACAGGTCCCTCTTCTTCCTCAGGAGCCCGAGGAGCTTCTTATCGTGCTCCTCCTTCAAGGCCTTGAACTGCCTATAGATGGAAGCGAGCTTCTCCCGCTGCTCACGGGTCAGCTCAAGTTTCCTGAGCACGGAGAGGACCTCTATGTCCTCCCGTAGCTTCCTCATCTCCCTCTCGTCGGCCCGTGCCCAGCTCCAGAACCCCCCGAGCAGGAGGAGGGAAGCTGCCAGCAACTTGATCCGCATACACCTCACCTCCTTTCCCACCGGCGTGTCTCCGCTCCCATATGGCCACGAGACCGCTCTTCATAGCTTCAAGTCAGGGGCAGGGCAGAAGCCCTGCCCCATGGACATCACTTGAACTGTCCCTTGAGCTGTCCCCAGGTCGTGGGCTCTGCCGCAGCCGGGGCAGCGGGCTTGGCCGAAGGCCCGGCGGAAGCTTCCGGAGGCACTATACCCCACTCCTGGAGCTTAGCCCGGACGGCCGAGCGAACCTCCTCGGGAGATGCTCCGGCTTCCTTCATCTCCTTCACCATCTCCCTGATCTCGGCCCTCTGCTCCTCCGTCAGCCTGGCGAAGATGTGAGGACGCCTCCTCGGAAGCCTTACGCCCCACTCCTTGAGCATCCGCCCCACGGCCCTGCGTATCTCCTGCCTCGAGGCACCCTGGGCTTTAAGCTCCTCGACCTTCTGCCTTATGGCCGCCCTCTGGTCGTCCGTGAGCCTAGAGAAGATGATGCGGAGCAGAGGACGCTTCCTTGGAGGCCTCACTCCCCACTCCCGGAGCTTTTCGGCCACAGCTCTGCGTATCTCGGCAGGAGATGCTCCGGCCTCCTTCATCTCCTTCACCATCTCCCTGATCTCGGCCCTCTGCTCCTCCGTCAGCCTGGGCCGGGGTGGAGGCTTTATGCCCCAGTCCTCCAGCATCTGCCGGACGGCCTCACGCACCTCCTCCCTCGAAGCGCCCTGAGCCCTCAGCTCCTCGACCTTCTGCCTTATGGCCGCCTTCTGGTCGTCCGTAAGCTTGGCGAAGGCGGGACGAGGCCCTCTTCGGGCGTATACAGGAGCTGTGACGAGCCCGAGGGCAGCCAGTGCCAGTGCGAGGACGAAGAACCTCTTCATGGTCTCACCTCCCTTCCGTTTGGATCTTTCCTCGTATATATTCAGTAAGCATATACTATGCCAAAGGGCCCACGCTTGCCACGGGCCCTTTTTCCGATACCTTCGCCCTGAATTTGTACCACCTTGTACAGGCCTTGTGTACCGAACCGTACACCTCCGGGAGCCCCCCAGACCTTCGACTATTCGTACCTCAACGCCTCCACTGGGTCGAGCTTAGCGGCCTTGTCCGCAGGGTACATGCCGAAGAACACCCCCACCGCAACCGCGAAGGCGAAGGCGAGCACGATGGATTCCGGCGTCACGACGGAGTGTCCCCCCTGGAAGAACCTCCTCGGCCCGAACGCCCCAGCACCTACTATCATGTTCCCTAAGGTATTAGCGAAGAAAACCCCCAAAAGGATCCCCAAGAGCCCTCCCACCGTAGCCAATACCGAGGACTCTATGAGGAACTGGAGGGAGATGTCCCTCCTCTTGGCCCCGACCGCCTTCCTTATCCCTATCTCCCTCGTGCGTTCCGTGACCGTGACGAGCATTATGTTCATAATGCCTATGCCCCCGACAAGGAGGGAGATGGCGGCTATCCCGGCCAACATAAGTTTAAAAGTGCTTGCGGTCTTCTCCACCGTCTGCCTGAACTCCTCCTGGCTCCTTATCTGGAAGTCCTCCACCTGGTTGTGGCGCTTCAGAAGAAGGGCTCTGACCTGTTCTTCGGCCTCATCCATGAGGTCCCCACCTTTCGCCTGCACCAGGATGTCCCCCACCCTATCCTCCCCTGTTATCCTCTTCTGCATAGTTATCACAGGAACGAAGACCTGGTCGTCGAAGTTGCGCCAACCCAAGGCCCCCTTCTCCTCCATAACCCCTATCACCGTGACCCTCTCCCTCCCTATCTTTATCTCCTTGCCTATGGGGTCCTCGTCCCCGAAGAGCTCCTCCTTTACGGTCTTGCCTATCACGCAGACCTTCGCCCAGGATTCCATCTCCTCCCTTCCGAAGAACCTCCCCTCCTCGGCCCAGTGGTTCCTGATGACCTGGTAGGACGGGGTCGTGCCCACCACCTGTGTGTCCCATTCCTTGTCCAGGTACCTGACCGACGCCGATGTCCTCACCTCGGGTGCCACGTAGGCCACGGCAGGACATTCCCTCTCTATTGCCAGGGCGTCCTCGTATGTGAGGCCCTTGGACCTTCCCCTCCACTCCATAGCCTGTTCCTTGCTCCTGGGGTGCCTGTAGAAGACTATGAGCACGTTCGAGCCGAGCTTCTCTATCTGCGATGTGACATGGTACCTCGCCCCCTCCCCCACGCCGAGCATGCCTATAACCGCCGCCACTCCTATGACTATCCCCAACACCGTGAGGAAGGACCTCATCTTGTTGGCCAAAAGCCCCCTGTACCCCGAAGATATCCCGGACATCAAGCTTCCGAGGATCCCCCCCCTCCTCCGGGGTTCCTCGGGAGCGTCGCCCGGCAGAGGGGAAGACGTTCTGCTCCTGACCTCCTCCCTTTCCACCCTCCCGTCCCTGATATAGACGATGCGGTCGGCATATCCGGCCACTTCAGGGTCGTGGGTCACGAGGACGATGGTCCTGCCTTCTTCGTGTAACTTCCGGAAGGTCTCCATAACCTCCCTGCTCGACTTCGTATCGAGGTTTCCGGTGGGCTCATCGGCCAAGATTATTGCCGGGTCGTTTACCAGGGCCCTCGCTATGGCCACCCTCTGCTGTTCCCCTCCCGACAGTTCGCTCGGGTAGTGGTCGGCCCTGTGCTCCAGGCCCACGGCCCTAAGGGCCTCCAAGGCCCTCCTCCTTCGCTCCCTTACGCCAGCATATAGAAGCGGAAGCTCCACGTTCTCCAAGGCCGTGGCCCGGGGAAGGAGGTTGAAAGTCTGGAACACGAAGCCTATCTTTTGATTGCGGACATCAGAGAGTTGATCGTCGTTCAGGTCTCCGACCGACCTTCCCTCTAAGGAATATTCGCCCGAGGTGGGCTTGGACAGGCAGCCCAATATGTCCATAAGGGTGGTCTTGCCCGAGCCCGAGGGACCCATGACGGCCACGAACTCCCCCCTTTCCACCTTTATGGAGACTCCCCTCAGGGCGTGGACCTCGACCTTGCCCGTCCTGTAGACCTTGGTTACGTCCCTTGCATCTATTATCGCCTCCATCAGGGCCTCCTGGGAGGTCTGGGTCGGGGCGGTCTCATGGATCTAAGCTTCTTGAGCATCTCCTCCTTAACCCCTTCCTCAAACACGACCACCTCATCGCCTTCCCTGAGCCCGGATTTTATCTCTACCTTCACATCGTCCTCGAGTCCTGTCACAACGGGCCTCGGAACGGGCCTTCCGTCGACGAGGACCAGGACCCTCCTCCTGCGCACCGCCTCCTTCGGGACATAAAGCACGTCCCTCGCCTCGCCCACTATTATGTCCAGGTCAGCGGTCATTCCGGGACGTATCCTCCCGTCCAGGTCGGTTATCTCCACCTCCACAGGATACACCACCACGTTTCCCTTGAGCACCCCGGCCGGGGCTATCTTCTTCACCCTTCCGTGGTAAACCTTCCCCCTTATGGCGTCGAACCCTATCCTTACCTCTTGACCCACCTCCACCTTGGTTATGTCCACCTCGTTTACCTCCACCTTTACGACCATCTTGCTTAAATCGGCTATCGTCATAAGTGTGGTTCCTCCACCCATATACGCCCTCGTGCCCGAGGTTATCATCTCCCCCTCCTCCACCTTGAGGGAGGTCACCACCCCGGAGATCGGGGCCTTTATCACTATGGTCTCGAGCGATGTGTCCTCAAAGGCCTGCTCCGGGACCGAGCCCCTCCCTCCCAACACCAGCCAGAGCTGTCTTCGGGCAAGGTCGTATTGGATCTCCGCCTTCCTGTACGCCTCCTCGGCGTCCTCAACATCCTTCTTAGCTATGAAACCCTTTTCGTACAAAGCCCTCTGCCGCTCGAGGTTCCTCCTCGCCCTCTCTAAGTCCAACCTCGCCCTCTCGAGCGAGGCCCTGGCCTGGGCGACCTGCTGGGCCTGGGAGGACTCCTGCTGGATCAGGGCGAGGGGATCGCCCACCATGACCGTATCCCCCTCTTCCACGAAGAGCTTCTTGACCTCACCGGCCATCTCGGACTTGACGTCCACGCTCGTCACGGGCTCCACCCTCCCGCTTTCCGTCACCTTGACGACTATGTCCCCCCGCTCCACCGGGACCGTCCTGAAGGGGGGACGTCGGGGCTCCCTCTCCTTCGAAAGGGACCAGAAGGCCAAAGCTCCCCCCAGGACTGCCAGGGTCCCTAATATGGCCGTAGCCTTTTTCATCCTACCTCCCCACATATGGAGTCCGTCCTACGGCTTTATCTAAGGCCGCCTTGGCGTACAGGTAGTCGTAGACGGCTCTCGTGTGGTTCACCTTGCCCTCGGACAGGGCGACCTGGGCGTCTATGACCTCGGTTATAGGGGCTACTCCTACTTCGTACCTTCCGAGGGCCGCCTCGTAGCTTTCCTGTGCGCTTTCGACCTGTTTTTCGGAGAGCTTCACCCTCTCGGCGGCCGTCCTCAGGTTTATGTAAGCCGTCCTCACCTCCAACCTTATCGCCCTCTCCATGTTCAGGTAGTCCAACTCCGACTCCTTGAGGGAAACCCCCGCCTCCCGGACCGCCCGTTTCCTCACCCCTCCGTCGAATATTGGGAAGCTGAGCCCGACCCCGAAGACCCAATCCGTATTTCTCCTCCAACTTCTGTCCACGGGGCTTCCTAAGAGCCTGTCTGCGTATATATTATAAGAACCAGAGACGGAAAGCACGGGCCATGTCTCGAGCTTAGCGAGCTTGAGGTTGTACCTCCGGATCTCTACGCTCGCCCTCGCCTGGGCGATCTCTGGGCGGTTCCTCAGGGCCTCCCTCAGGCACTCCTCGAAGGTGGGAAGCTCTTCCTCGACGAACCGGACCGGCTTTATCCGAACGGGTGCTTCAAGTTCCATCCCCATAGCATCCTTCAACCTCGCATATGCAATTTTCAGCTCGCCTTCGGCCTGGAGGGAATCGAGCCTTGCGGCCGCGACCTCGGCCTCCGCCTTGAGGACGTCGGACCTCGGCACGAGCCCCTGGTGGAACTTAGCTTCCGCAAGCTCCAGGTGCTTCCTTTTCTGAAGGAGGGCCTCCTTTCTGACCTTCAGAAGCTCGGAGGCCTTGAGCACCTCGTAATATCTCCTTACGACCTCGAGCACGACAGCAGCTCTGGCCGCAGCGTAACCAGCCTCGGCAGACCTTAAGGATTCCTTAGCTTGCGCTATCCTCAGCAAGGATCTTCCGCCGTCGTAAGGTGTTGCGGACGCCGAGATGGAGAGGTTGTAGTTCCTCTCGTCCCACCTCAGCCTGCTGTAGACGTCGTTCAGGTGGTACCCTCCGGAAAGCTCCACCTTCGGAAGCAGGGCGGCCTTAGCGTCCTTCAGGGCGATCTCAGCCTTGGTCACCCTCCCTTCTGCCACGGCAAGCTCGGGTGAACTTTTAAGAGCGACCTCTATACACCCTTCAAGGTCCAAGGAATCCGAGAGGGCACAGGCGGGAAGGAGGAGAGCTAACAAGGCTACCCATGCATATCTAAAGAGCTTAACATCCATAAGTGTACCTTTTCGTACTGATGGGTGTACCGTATGGTACGCCGTTACTCCGGGGTTATCCCTGCTAAGCTCATCGCCCTCAAAAGCATCCTTGTGGCTACATGGGTCTGCAGGAGGGCCTCCTTGAGCCTTCCGGACTTTAGGGCCTCCTCGGCCCTCTTCTGGTGCTCGAAGGCACTTTCGAAGATGGCGATGGCATCCGGGACGCCGGAATCCAAGATGGGCTTACCCCATCTTCGGAGCATCCCTTCGGTGCGCTCTACGACCTCGCCGACCTTTTCCGGGGAGGGATGGAGGTCCCTCAGCGACATAAAGAGCAACCTTCGGAGCTTGCGAACCTTCCAGCGAGCTTCCTCGTACCTTCCTTGCCTGATGTCCTCCTCTGCCTCCCTCTGAAGAGCCTCCGCCTCCTCGAGCCAAGGTGGAGGAGGACCTCCCAGCTCTCTTATCTGACGGAGGATGAGCCGACTGCCCCTTACGATCTCTTCCATCCCAAACCCACGAGGCTTCCTGCCGACCAAAAATTTTCCGAGGAACCTGGCCTGGTCCAGGAGCCGGAAGGCCAACCCGTATTGGCCGAGCTTCAGAGCCCTGAGCCCTTCCCTGAGCTGCTCCATCCCGAGACGGAGGAGCGCTGCCTTCTGGGAATCTTCCTCGGCCACTCCCTTACGGGAGGCCTCTTCTAAAAGCTCCTCCGCCCGATGAGCGAGGCCCCTCAGGAAGGCCTCCCTCCTGTGGCCGGCCCAGGGAGGACGACCGTGGGGTCCTCCGGGGTGGGCCCACAGGGTGGCGCACCAAAGCAACGTCAGTATGCTCGCCCATGTTTTCATACCGGAGCTTTAGAGCAAGAACGGTGCCACAAATAAAAATCGCCGGACCGAAACCCGGCGGAATGGTGGAGGCGGCGGGAATCGAACCCGCGTCCGGGATTGTGGCGACGAGGACCTCTACGTGCTTAGCCCGTCCTTTCCTCTCGCCTGCGGAGCCCCGACGGGCAGGGTCTCCGCAGGCCAGCCCGCTCGAACTTCGCCCTGTCCCCCGCAGGCGGAAGGGTCCAGGACTATCCCGCTTTCCCGACGCCCGCATCCCGCCGAGCGGGAGCGGCGGGGCGGACGGGCTGCTTCAATTAAGCAGCCAGAGCGTAGCCGTAGTCGGCAGTTGTAGTTTCCCGGCTTTTTTACGAGGTCGCCGGGGACCTCGGCACGCTGTCCCCGCCCCCTCCAACCCCGTCGAGACCTTTCGCCCCCACAGGTGGTGCCGAAGGCGGGACTCGAACCCGCACGCCCCGAAGGGCACTGCCCCCTCAAGACAGCGCGTCTGCCAGTTCCGCCACTTCGGCACTGCTTGTATAATATACAAAAATTCCTTCCTCTGTCAAGTCCCTTGCCAAGAT
>Ga0164318_10001615_pt1 | contig 20206 bp, 18 predicted proteins | sample GuaBasSedimGuay9_FD_113734 | JGI IMG/M metagenome (GOLD analysis project Ga0164318, IMG submission 113734) | Subseafloor sediment microbial communities from Guaymas Basin, Gulf of California, Mexico - Guay9, Core 4571-4, 0-3 cm | ecosystem: Environmental > Aquatic > Marine > Hydrothermal vents... | reverse complement strand
CATTAATAAAAAGAAACAAGAGGTAATTGATGAATGGGTGAAAATACGTGCAGCAAAAACTTATATACATATTAGCGATAAGTATAGTAATTGCTCTTATTTTGATATTTGGCAATCAAAATAACCATTAATATCTTTTATGATTAATGTGGGGCATATAGAAACAGAAATCCCTAAGCATTTTGTTGTGCCAAATATGTTGCTGCTTGCCGGTTCCGGACAAAATGTTGGAAAAACATCTTTTGCCGTTGATGCTATTAAACATCTAAAGAAATTTGGAAATGTGGTTTATGGCTTAAAAATAACGCCGCATTTTCATACCTCTAATCCTACACATCTTATTGTGCAAACTGATGATTATCAAATTGCTTTAGAAAAAGATTTTTTGGGAAATAAAGACAGTTCCCGTATGCTTAAAGCAGGAGCCGATGAAGTATTTTTTGTGCAAACTACTACAGATAACGCTTTGCTTGATGTATTTGATTTTGTTAATAGAATGGCGAAAGAAAATGTGCTTTGGGTATGCGAATCGGGAGGCTTACGTTTTTTTGTCGACCCGGGAGTGTTTTTATATTTCAAACATAAAAACCAAGAGGCTCAAAAAGAATCAGCAAAAAAGTTGATGCCTTTGGCTAATCGCATAGTAGAATTCGATGGCTCAAGTTTTGATTTACCGGTAAATCAAATAAGTGTCTCTGAGAATAAGCTGATTTTGGATTAGATATCTTCTTTCAACCAATTCCACAGCATTGTTTTCCCAAATGGAGTCATAATAGATTCGGGATGAAACTGCACTCCTTTAATATTGTATATTTTGTGTCTGATAGCCATAATGATTCCTTTTTCACTTCGAGCAATAATTTCTAAATTTTTGGGGAATCCCTCCTCTGCTACTGCCCAGCTATGGTATAATCCAACACTAAATTCCGGCGGAATATTTTGAAAAAGAGAATCTCCTTTCAGGATTTTAGTTTGTCGGGAAACTCCATGCGTGGCTTGATTAAAATTATACAGTTTTCCTCCAAATGCCTCAGCAATGGCGTGATGCCCAAGACATACTCCTAAAATCGGTTTCCCTGAACCATAATGCTTAATTATATCAAGCATTAATCCGGCATCAGCAGGTAATCCCGGTCCCGGAGATAAAATTATTTTATCATATTGCTCAACATTATTTATTTCAAGCTGATCGTTTTTTATGATGTCGAGTTGCTCAACACCAAATTGCTCAATTAGTTGTTTGAGGTTATATGTGAATGAATCGTAATTATCGAGTAAAAGCACTTTCATATAGAGCAATTTTTATCTTTGCAATACTATAAAAATTATGGGGATTATGTTAAATAAATCAGATACGATAAAGAAAATGGATAGGATGGGGAAAGCGCGTAAACCATTTCTTTTTGTTACTGATTTTTTGGGCGAAAAAAATCTGGTATTATCACCGGATGAAGTTGATAATCAAAAGCTTCTTTATAATATAGGAGATTATTCTAATACTCAAGATTCTGAGCTTGAAAAGAATGTAGATTCTTTGTTGTTTTCAAAGTCACCTATAAGCGAAGAGCAATACCATAAAGCCTTTGCTTACGTAAAGGAGAATCTTGATTATGGGAATACATATTTGGTAAACCTGACTCAGCCTACAACTATAGAGCTAAACAGAACTATCAAGGATGTTTTTTATCAAGCAAAAGCCCCATATAAATTATGGTTAAAGGATAAGTTTGTAGTATTCTCACCCGAAATTTTCGTACGTATCGAAGCAAGTAAAATAGCTTCTTTTCCTATGAAAGGAACTATAGATGCTTTGCTGCCTGATGCCGAAAATCAAATCTTAAACGACCCAAAAGAGACCGCAGAACATAATACTATTGTTGATTTGATTCGCAACGATTTGAGCATGGTAGCTAAGAATGTTCGTGTAGAACGGTTTCGTTATATTGATAGACTAAAAACTAATCAGAAAGAGTTATTACAAGTGAGCTCGGAAATTGTGGGTGATTTAGAAAGTGATTTTTTTGATAAGCTTGGAACGCATTTTTTTAAGTTGCTTCCTGCCGGATCAATTAGTGGTGCTCCAAAAAAGAAAACGGTAGAGATTATTTGTAAAGCAGAAAATTATAAGCGGGGATTTTATACGGGCATTTTTGGTTTCTTTGATGGTGAAAAGCTCGATAGTGGAGTAATGATTAGGTATATTGAGGAACAAAACGGAAAACTCATTTTTAAAAGTGGTGGTGGAGTCACTACCTTTAGCGATGAAGAAAAAGAATATAACGAAATGATAGATAAAGTGTATGTCCCAATTTATTGAAAGCATACGGATATTAAATGGTAATATTGAATTATTAGATTACCATAATGAGCGCTTTAATGCTACTCGTAAACTGTTTTTTTGTGTGGAGGATGAAAGAGATTTATATCAGTTTATCCAAATCCCTGAGGAATATAAAAAAGGTTTGGTAAAATGCCGGATTGTTTATGATATAGAGATTCGAGATTTACAATTTTCGTTTTATAAACCTCAAAATATTTCCAATTTAAAATTGATAGAAGCATCAATAAATTACGATTATAAATCAACAGATCGGGATAGGTTAGAGCATCTTAAAAACTTAGCTTTTCCGGCTGATGAGGTGCTGATAGTGAATGATGGTAAAATAAGTGATACGTCCTTTTCCAATATTATCTTTAGGAAAGATATGCGTTGGCTTACTCCCGATTCACCATTATTAGCAGGCGTTATGCGTGAGTATCTTCTAAACGAAGGAATGATTGAAGAAATATCTATTAGTACAGAAGATTTAAAAATGTTTGATGCCTTTATGCTTATTAATGCTATGCTTACTTTTGATGAATCAAGAGCCTTACCGATTAAAAATATTCTTGGCGTATGAGTTTGGAGTTTTATATAAAAACAATTCAAGAAACTGAGTCGACAAATCTGTTAATGTTAGATTGGAAGAAAAAAAGGCTTTTAAAAAGTGGAGTTGTACTGCGTGCTATTAATCAAACCGGAGGAATAGGACAAAGAGGTAATTTTTGGGAAAGTGAAAGGGGGAAAAATCTAACTTTTAGTTTGTATTTGGAAACAAGTTTTATATCTGCAACAGATATATTTCAATTAAATAAACTTATTTCTCTTTCGGTTTACGATTATTTGCTTAATAAGAAGATAGTTGACGTAAAAATAAAATGGCCGAACGATATTTATATTGCTAATAAAAAAGTTGCCGGAATGCTCACTCATAATAGCCTTTTAGGCGATAAGCTGGAATATAGTATTATTGGCTTAGGCTTGAATATGAATCAATTAATTTTCCAAAGCGATGCTCCTAATCCTATTTCACTAAAAAAGATAACTGCTGTTAATTACGATTTAGAAAAAGAGCTTAAGAGCCTTTTGCAGTTTGTTAAAGTAAGATTTGAGCAAATAACAAATGGCAAGCAAAATAAATTAAATACCGACTATCTTGGATGTTTGTATGGCTTTGGTGAAAAACGTCAGTTTAAAGATGAGTTTGGCGAGTTTAATGGAACTATAAAAGGAGTTGATTCTTATGGGCGTTTGTTAATAGAAAAAGACACAAAAAAGCTATTCACCTACGACGTGAAGAGCATAGCATTTTTGTAAAATAAGATATATTATTTAGCTGTATTTTTCCTGTAAACGGTCAACCAAAATATCGACAAAACTCTGTAAAGGTTTTTTTGCCATCATAGCAATCATAGCATTCATATCGGCATTAAAAACAATTTGTACCTCAGATTTATTATCGTCAATTTTAGTGATGTTTGTACTTAAATTGTAGTCGAAAGGATTTTTTCCTTCTGAAATCATCTCTATTTTTTCATTTTCAATATTCTTACCAAATGCCATATTCATATGAGCCATATTCTCAATAGTAAAAGCACAGCTACTTTCTGTTGAACTCCAGTTTACGACTTTGTCAGGCATAAGGTCTTGTAAGTTATTAAAATTGCTAAGGAAAGCGTAAATAGTTGCTGCCGAGGCAGGAATTTGTTTTTTGTGGCTAGTGATTGTTGTCATAGTTTTTTATTTTTTCCATTTAACAGGATCTGTTCGCCATTTTTTTAACGATTCTAAATCCTTTTCTTGTATAAATTCATCGGCTAATGCCTGATCTATTAATGCGTTATAATCAGAAAGAGTTAATATTTTACATTTAGCTTTTTCAAAAGCTTTTTTTGCTATTTCAAAATCGTAACTAAAAATAGCTATTAACCCTTTTACGTCACAATTTAATTTTCTAAGTGCTTCTACGGCTTTCAGACTACTTCCTCCGGTTGAAATTAAGTCTTCAATAACAACAACTCTTTGTCCGGATTCTGCTACTCCTTCTACTTGATTGGTTAAACCGTGTTTTTTTTGCGACGAGCGCACGTAAACGAAAGGTAAACCTAACTCTTGAGCTACTAAAACACCCAAGGGAATTCCGCCGGTAGCAACGCCTGCTATTAAATCAACACTTCCAAACTCCTCTTCTATAATTTTTACGAATTCTTGTCGGATATAGGTTCGGATTTGAGGATAAGAAAGAGTAAGACGGTTATCGCAATAAATAGGTGATTTCCATCCCGAAGCCCAAGTAAAAGGCTTTTCGGGCTGAAGCTTAACCGCTTTTACCTTTAATAGCAGTTTTGCTATTTGAAGAGCAACTTCGTTTTTATTATTTGTATCGTTTTGCATTATTTAGTTTTAAGTGTGGATATGCTTTTTATATGCGTATAAATTTTCTTTATTTTTGACTTACGTTAATAATAATTCATTATCAAAATACTCATTTATATACAATGGTAAATATGCAAGCTGCTACGCAAAAGTATAAAGTTTTTATTAATGATAAGTGGATTTTCTTTAGTTGTTCTGAAGATGTTAATATTTCTGATAATGAGAGCTTTGACGTATTAAATGTAAGTGAACATTTGCTTTTTAACTTATCGGAGATGATTAAAACAGGCAGTTTTAACCAGAATATTGTACTCAAACCAACTTTTGAAATACCAAATCCGTTTAAAGAATTTTTAAATTATTTTTTCGTTTTAGATGCTGCCGGAGGTATAGTTCAGCATAGTAGTTTAGCTTATTTATTGATAAAGCGATTTGGTGTTTGGGATTTTCCGAAAGGGAAGATAGAGCGTGGTGAAAGTAATTCCGAAGCTGCAATACGTGAGACTGAAGAAGAAACAGGGGTTAGAAATCTTCAGATTGCAAGAGAGTTGCCTACAACTTATCATATTTATACCTACAAAGGAAAATGGATAGTTAAACGTACATTTTGGTATTTAATGTTAAGTGACTTTAGTGGAGCTTTAAAACCGCAGTTAGAGGAAGATATTCATGAGGCTGTTTGGGTGTCGAAAGAGAATGTTCCTAGCTTTCTAAAAAATACCTATGCTAGTTTAAGAGATCTTGTGCAGGAGTCGAATTTGTTTTAGAATTTGTATTCTTGGTTGATATTAATTAGCATTTGTGTAAATAAATTATTCGACTAACTTTGTGCGAATGAGAATAGATATTATACTAATTGTTGCATTTTATTTTGTCGCTCCAGCGGTTATTTTATCTGCTTGTAAAAGATTCCCACTATTAAAGAAAATCGGTTCTATTGCTATTGCCTATATCTTAGGTATACTACTTGGTTTGTCAAAATTACTGCCCGATGATATTTATGCTACTCAGGATATCCTTACAAGCATTACAGTTCCATTAGCAATTCCGCTTTTGCTATTTCCTTCAAAAGTTAAAGATTGGTTTCATTTGGCAGGTTCAACAATAAAAGCACTTTTAGTAGGCTTATTTAGTGTTCTGTTTACGGTAGCTATAGGTTATCAAATTTTTAGTCCTGAAGGCGATCCTGAATTTTGGAAAGTTGGAGGTTTACTTGTTGGCGTTTATACCGGAGGCACTCCAAATTTAGCATCTTTAAATGTTATGTTAGGTGTTAAGCCGGCAACGTATATAATGGTTCATTCATACGATTTGATAATAGGTGCTTTTTACTTTTTATTTTTGATTACCGTTGGACAAAAATTCTTCAATTATTTTTTGCCTTCATTTAAGAAATCAATATCTCTTTCCTCTTCAGAAATAGAAGGAAATACTGAGGCTTACGATATGTTGTTTAATAAAAAAGCCTGGTGGCCTATCCTTAAAGTTTTTGGATTAGCTGTGTTAATATTTGCTGTTTCGGGTGGTTTGGCAATGCTCTTTCCTGAAGATTATTTAATGATAGTTGTAATTTTAGGAATAAGTACTTTTTCTATTCTCGCATCTCTTATTCCGGGAGTAAATAAAGTAAAAGAATCCTTTGACTTGGGAATGTATCTCATTTTGGTGTTTAGTATAGTAGTAGCTTCGATGGTTGATTTAACAAATCTCGCATCTCCAACATTTGAAATTTTAGGTTATTTGAGTTTTGTAATTTTCGGTTCGCTTTTGTTACAGCTTATCATTTCAAAATTTGTTAAAACTGATACAGATACAATGATGATTACCAGTACGGCTTTAATTTGTAGTCCGCCTTTTGTTCCTGTTGTTAGCGGGGCATTAAAAAATAAAGAAATCTTAGTTCCCGGAATTACTATTGGAATAATTGGTTATGCTCTTGGGAATTATCTGGGTTTTATAATGGCGGAGCTATTACATCATTGGCCGTTATAACATTTGAAATGGATTACTGCTTCTTAATAAGTTGGTGAATAAAAATATTAATTCATCATATAAAGTCATTAATTTTTAATAATTTTACGACATCATTAAAATGAATTTAATCAATCTTAAACCTATAATAGATGAGATTTATAGTCAATAGTGTAAGCCTTTTAAGAAGTTTGCAATCCATTAGTGGTGTTATTAATGCCAAAAACACTTTACCAATTTTAGATGATTTTTTATTTGAACTCGATGGCAATAAATTGAAAATTACTGGTTCTGATTTAGAAACAACAATGTCAGTAAGTTTAGAACTTGAAAAAGCTGATGAATCAGGAACAGTGGCTATTCCTGCTCGGATTTTAATCGAAACATTAAAAACATTTGCCAATATACCAATAACTTTTTCTGTATCTGATAATGATTTTTTAGTTGAAATAACTGCCGGTGAAGGAAAATATAAACTTTCCGGTCACGATGCCGAAGAATTTCCTAAAACATTAGAAATGGATAATGTTGTTGAAGTTAAAATACCTTCTGATGTTTTGGTAAACGCTTTCAACAAAACATTATTTGCTACAGGAAACGATGAGCTTCGTCCTGTTATGGCAGGGGTATTTTGTACTTTAGCTCCCGAAAGCGCAACTTTTGTTGCTACCGATGCTCACAAATTGGTTCGTTATACTCGTTCTGATGTTAAAAGTGAAGCAAATATCTCTTTTATCTTACCTAAAAAGCCAATAAATCTTTTAAAGAATGTATTGCCACAAGATGAAGAAGAGGTTGTTTTACAATACTCTCAGAAGAATGCTGTTTTTGTTTTCAATAATTTGGTGTTAAGCTGTAAGTTAGTAGATGGCAAGTATCCAAACTACGATGCCGTTATCCCTGTTGATAATCCTAATAAAATGTCTGTAGACCGTTTAAGTTTGTATAACTCTATTAAGCGTGTTTCTATATATGCAAATCAATCTACACATCAAATTCGTTTTAAAATTCAAGGACAAGAATTGGTTCTTTCAGCTGAAGATTTAGATTATTCTAATGCTGCTAATGAGCGATTAGCTTGTAATTATTCAGGTGAAGATATGGAAATAGGTTTCAACTCGCGTTTCCTATTGGAAATGTTATCCAATATGGATACTGATGAAATTACTGTTGAAATGTCTGCTCCTAATCGTGCAGGTTTAATTGTTCCTGTTAATGGAGAAAATGAGGCAGAAGATATTTTAATGTTAATAATGCCTGTTATGTTAAACTAAATAGAAAATATATTTTATATATAAAGCCGTTGGATAGAGATTCAACGGCTTTTTTGTGCTTTTAAGCAAAGAACTCTACAGCTTTATGTTTAATTCCAATTTTAAGAGGAGTTTTGCCTTTTAATTCTCCATCGGGAGAAACGGCTTTAGATCTTTTTTTAGTAGTTATTGTTATATCTTTCCCTCTAAGACTGATAACTTCTTTTAAATGAATATGATCTCCTGTTAATATTTTTGGAAATGCTTTTATCAATTGAAAAGTATTCATCTTCTTTAAAATAGTAACATCAAGTATACCATCATTAAATGATGCTGCCGGAGCCATTAGGAAATTTGAAGTATAGCGTGTGTTTGAAACTTCAACAAATAAGGTGTCTAATTCGTGTTTCTTTCCGTCTATTTCTATAATAGTTGGTTCTGTTTTAAGGTTTAGCGATCTATAAAGAATACCAATAGTATAAGCAAAGTTACCAAGCCATTTAAATTTTTGAGCAGTAACCGTAACATCAGAAGTAAATCCAATACCAATAATATTAAAAAAATAATAAGGCAGACTACCGTTTTGAGCAATTCCGGCATCTACCCATTTTGTTTTTTTCGGATCAAGGCTCTCAATAACTTCTTTTACTTGACCTGTTTGATAACCTAAATCGCGAATAAAAGCATTTCCTGTTCCAATAGGTAAAATACCAAGAGGCGGTTTTTTTGTCGAGGGATTTTGTATATAACCATTGGCAACTTCCATTAATGTTCCATCTCCTCCGGCAGCAATTACACCTTCAAAACCTTTAAAACTTGTTTCTTTAACGGTTTTTGTAGTTTTTTCTCCTCCAAGAGTTAAGATTAAAGTAAGCTGATGTCCAGCATTTTTTAAAAGATTTAATGCGTTTTCTTTTTGTTTTTTTGCTCTGCCATTTCCTGCAAAATCATTATAAAAAAGTAATATTTTCACCTTTATTATTTTAGTTAATATTATTTAACACTATGTTTGGAAAAGAGCAAATATAGCTAAATATTTGAAAAACAGATTTTCCTGTTTTTGGTACTGTATTTTTGTTTGAGTAAATATTTGTTACGGCTATAGATAAGGTTAAACTAATTTATTAGTATATTCTGCCAAAATTTCAGCTTAATTAGAGTGGCACAGTCCTTGTAAAAACGGCTCTTAAAAAAGAGAATATGACATTAATACCGGTACAATCACATATAGATTTATTAGAGAAGCTGAAAGTATATCCAAACGCTTTTCTTTTGATTTTTAAAAGTGGTTCGAAAGTTAGTAACTGCGCTCTAAATAATATTGAAAAGGCTATTGATAATAGTACTGTTGTTTTTACTGCTGATGTCAAAGATGTCAAAGACATTCACCCGGAATATGGTATTAAAACGGCGCCTGTTCTTTTATCTTTTGAAGAAGCCGTATTTAAGAACACTTACAAAGGATGTAATGAAGTTCAATTTTATACTTCTGTTTTTGAACGAAATATTTATGTTGCGCAACATAAATCAGATGATGAAAAGCCTCAGAAAAGAGTAACGGTTTATTCAACTCCGAGCTGTAGTTGGTGTTCAACGCTTAAAAACCACTTGAATATTCATGGAATTAAATATTCCGATATAGATGTTTCAAAAGATCAAAAAGCGGCAGAAGCAATGGTAAGGAAAAGCGGACAACAAGGTGTTCCTCAGACAGATATTGGCGGACAAATTATTGTGGGATTTGATAAGAATAAGATAAATTCCCTTTTGGGAATAGGAGTTTGAAAATGATTTATAAATAAATTAATTTGAAACATAATAGATATAACTTTACAATTTAAAAAAATAAATAGGAGATAAGTATATGAAAGAGTTACAGCCATTAAACGACAATGTTTTATTAGACATTTCAGAAGATAAAGCAGAACAAACAACTGCTTCCGGAATTATCATTCCTGATTCAGCAAAAGAGCAGCCTCAGTATGCAAAAGTTATTGCAGTTGGAGCTATTGAAAATGCAGGAATTAGTGAAGGTGATACTGTATTTTACAAGAAGTTTGCCGGTACTGAAGTAGAGTTTGACGGAAAGAAATACCTTTTCCTCCCTTATGCTGACGTTCTTGCAAAAATTGTAGAAACAGAAGAAATTTAAATTGTTTTTAGTTTTAAAAAAAAAGCTCGGTTTTGCCGAGCTTTTTTTGTGCTTTTATTTGGGATTAAATTTTTGCCAATTCTTCATTTTCACTTAAAACACGTAAAAAATTTCCGCCCCAAATTTTAATTATATCTTCTTCGTTATAGCCTCTTCTTACCATTTCGATAGTAATATTTGGAAGTTCACTATCATCAAAACAACCATCAACGCCGCCACCGCCATCAAAGTCGGTTCCAATTCCTACATGATCAATACCTGCCACTTTAACCATATGGTCGATATGATCTACAACATCTTGTACTGTTGCTAAAATAGGAGGGAAGAGTTTGTTTATTGAACGCCAAGCTTTACCTGCTTCTTTTTGTTGCTCATCCGATAGGTTTTCATAATTATTATATTTCTTACGAATAGCCATTCGCATACTGTCGGCTTGGGGATTAGTTGGGGTTTTCTTTATATAGGAACTTAAAATACAAACCTGAGCAACGCCACCATTTTCAGCTAATTTTATAAGCATATCATCGGTTAAATTTCTTGGAGAATCGCAAATAGCACGTGAGCTTGAGTGAGACGCAATTACAGGAGATGTACTTAGTTCAATTACATCATAAAATGATTTATCTGAAATATGAGAAACATCAACGAGCATCCCTAAACGATTCATTTTTGCTATAACTTCTTTTCCAAACTTACTAACTCCATTATGCTCAATTGTATCTGTACTGGAATCGCAAAGGTCATTATTTTTGGTATGACAAAGAGTTATATAACGAGCTCCTCTTTTATAGAAAACATCAACATTATCTAACTTGCCTCCTAATGCGTAACCGTTTTCGATACCTATGTAAACAGCACGTTTCCCTTCTTTTTCTATGGAATAAATATCTTGAGCTTTCAATGCCAGACTGGCTATATCTTTATTTTTATCGAGCATGGAATAAATAGAATCGAAGATTTGATGTGTTTTGCTTGTAACTTTAGCATGTCCTTCTTTATCACGAGGTCCTTGTCCAAGAAAAACTGCCATAAAAATACCATCAAGACCGCCTTCTTTCATTCTTGGAAAATCAACTTTTGTTGATGTTTCATAAGGGTCGTGCCTGACTGACATATCATAACTTTCTCGTGTAAAAAGCAAGGGAGTATCCGTATGCGAATCAATAGTAATTGCTTTGTTGTGAATTTTAAGTGCTTTTTCAATTAGCTTTTCCTCGCTAGTTTGACAAGAAGCAAAAAGCATAATAATGCCGAAAAGTATAAATGGTTTGTTCATGGTTAAATGTTTGTTTAATTAGAAATTAGTTAACAATAGCAAATATATAATATTTATCCGAGTTCGATATGAAGAAGTTGTTTGAAATTAAAATGAAAATATAGAAGTAATATCTTGATTTTATTGGGCTTTAGCTCATTTATCTTCCGTAGCTTTGGCTACGCACTAAAAAAATACTCACAGCTTTATGTAATGCTTCTCTATACGATTTATGCTTTTTTTGAATGTATAGGTTTTACGAACTAAATGGTGTTTTTATTGAATCACAATTTTTAAATTTTGAATTTCTTTTTTCGAATTAAGTTGTAAAAAATAAATTCCTTTTGGTAATACCAACTTTAGCTCGCTTTGCTTAGTTGTAATATTTTTTTCAAACACACATTTCCCTTCAACAGTAAAGATTTTTAATTCTCCAGCAAGTAGGTTTTTAACTTTAAATGTTCCGGATGAAGGATTTGGTGCTACACAAATAGATGTTTTAATAGGCTCGTCTATTCCTGTTGTCGACCAAATTGCTCCAATATCGTTTCCCCAAATATATTCTGCAAGTTCCGGAATATCGATAAAGGGATTCCTGTTATGTTGAAATTGAGTGTAAATAATTTCGTTTCTATTACGCTCCCAATCACTTACCGGATCAATACGATTCCAGCTTAAAAGAGTAGAAAGTCGGCCATGGTATGGACTGTCGTTGTATTTGTCAGGAAGGTTTTCTGTAAGCTCTAAATCAGGTTCTCCGTTTTCACCTTCGTAACGGACGGCCATATAAAAAATCATACGTGCAACATCACCTTTTACTTCATCACGAGGCTCAAAAATCCATAAGTTCTCATCGGTATAAGAACCTGTAAATTCGCCATTATCCCAAACTTCTTTACATGTTACACAGTTATCAAAAGAGCGGTTATTACGGGTGCTGTTAACGCTAATATCTTCGGGGCGTAAGTGGTGAACATCTGTTCCGGCTCCTTTGTCGGTTCCAAAATCACCGCGCGACTTAGCCCAAACATGTTCTCTACTCCAGCCACTTCCCGATCGGTATTCATTTCCGGCAGCTCCTGCAAGTATTGATTGTCCCGAATAAAGAAAAATTACATTATCAGGATTGTTTGGGTCTTTATCGGTTTCTTTTAAGATATCCCAAACATCGGTTGAGCTTGAGGTATAATAGTATTCCGTATGACCTTTAATAATATTATAAAGAGCTGTTTTTAAAGCATCATCCTTTAAGCCTCTTGCACTTTGGTAATAATCACCATAGGTTTGACCAAAGAGTATATTTGCCCATAGGGCAAATAAAATCCATAAATATTTTCGCATTTCCAAGTAAATTTGACAATGCAAAGGTAAGATTTTACTTATCCAATTGAAAGATAAAAAGAAAGCCCTTCAGATTTTTCTGAAGGGCTTGAATTTGGATTAAATATAAAACTTATTGTTTCATTATTTTTTGAGTAATAATGTTTTCGCCATCATCAACTCTTACGTAATAAACGCCTTGTTTCATTGTACTTAAGTCAATCTCAGTTTTAAAATTATTGCTTAAAGTTTCAAAAACTTTCATACCAACAACATTAAATACCTCAATTTTAGTATTTACTTTAAAAGCATCACCCATTTGGACATAGAATTTTCCATTACTTGGGTTAGGATAAACACTAATACTAGAAGCTGATAAATCATCAATACCTACACCGCTAGCTACCGTAATATCATCAGCATCTCTTGGATAGAGTTTAAAAGCACCATAGCTGAATGCAACAACACCGGTAACATCTAAAACTTCACCAATAGTTGGAGTATAAGCAAATATTTTATCATCAACTATATAATCAGCAGTACCATCATTAACAGTAAACTCACCATTAGAATCAGGATCAGAGGTTACTTCTGCATCCATAATTGTAATTAGAGTAGATTCGTAAGACTCAAGAGCAGCAGCAGCAGTGACAGCAACAGCAGCAATTGTGTTTCCTTGAGAATTTATTGTACTACTTGTTACACTAACAAGCTCTGTAGCATTATAATATTCATCTACAGTAGCTTCTAAGGTTACATCGTCTCCAATAGCGAGTGCAGCAGCAGTGGTAGCATCATAAGCAAAGATAGCAGACCACTCAGGGTATTGCGAATCTTTAAGAGGGGGAGTTTGAATCCAGAAATTATTTCCTGCAATAGCCGTTACAACACCGGAAACTTGAACCTTTTGTCCATCGTAATCGGAAAGGTCGCCGTCTGAAGTATTGGATTGGATTTCATAAATTGATGGTTTTGCAATAATTTCAAACTCTGCACTTACAGCATTAACAGCGGCATTAGTAACATCGGATAGTCTTATTTTATAATCACCATTCCAAGCATCTTCCGGGATAGAAAAATCTTCTGTTCCGTCAGATGGAGTTGATGCAATTAATTCAGTCCAAGAACCTTCAGAAGGAACCCAAGCGTCCATTTTTATATTATCTACGCCATAGGAACTCCAAGTTGTTGTAACATTATCACCGGCATAAAAAGGAGCAGTTGCAAGAGCTACTTTATAAATATATTTACCAAAAACATCGTTTAATGTAGTCTCTTCTTCTATTGTTGCTGTTCTGTTATCTCCACCGGTCCATTCACCACCATTCCAGCCGGCATTGACAAAATATTTATATTCAATATCACCAACAGGGTCTTTTGTAAGTGTAATGGTATAGATCCCATCACCATCAGTATCGGTCATTTCATAGGTTGCATCAGAACCGGGTTCCGCCCATCCACCGGCAATATCACCACCAATATAAACAACATCTGTTCCGGCAGTAAAGCCTGTAGCACCACTCATATCAACATTAAAAGTAACATCAAAGCCTGTTGGAGTGACTATCTCAGAAGTAACGTCTGCCCAACTTGTGCCTATTCGTAATTCGTCCATCACCATAAAAGGAGTTTCTCCGTCAGAGTCTTGTCTAACAACAAATGCACTTAAACTGGTAACATCATCACTATCGGTACTTGTTAAGGTAGCTGTTGGTGCTGTACTAGCTCCAAAATCACTACTGTTTGGATTAATCCAAGCAGAAAGTTCGTTATTATCAATATTATAACTCATTACAGCTAAAATAACATCACCGACATTATAAGTTGTGCTTGAAACTGCTGCTGGATTTGAGCTTTCCCAACCGAAACCGATATCAAAAGTGGTTCCTGAAGCTTCTGGATTTGGTTTTACCCACAGACGAGCATCATAGTTTCCTAGTACAGCAAAATATCCACCATCGGATAAATCGGTCATTGCAGATTGGTCAGTAACCTTAAACAGAAAGGAAGTATAGACTGTTCCAGAAGTAACTTCATCAAATTGTAATTGTGGGTCAAAGCCTTTTCCATTGAAACTAATACTATTACCCGTAGAGCTAATAAAATCAGTATAAGATAAAGATCCGTCTGAAATTAATACTTCATCACCAGTATTTAAATTAGTCCAATTTGCTTGCTCTCCTAATGTTTCGCCAGTGGTATAATCAAAACCTTCGTAGTGAGGTAAAGATACTTGCGCATTTAAGACTCCTATACTCAAAAGCATAAAAAGACTTAATGCAATAGATTTAAAAAGTAAAGTTTTTTTCATAATAATCAAGATTAATTTATAAATAAGTTTCTCGTCCGTCCTTTTTTGAAAAGGATGCTAAATTTAAACAATTTTATTGCAATGACAAAGCTTTAACAGCAATAGTGAACAAATAGTTAATAGATTAAAGCTTATTTAACAGTTCTGAGGAGTTTTAAACAACTATGTTTTATAATTGATAAAAAATTGTCTATCTTTGGGTGTATGGAATTTTTGGTGTGCTTTGCTTATTTAACCACTACTCCGAAAATTTTAAGATCAATTTTTTGAAGGAATATTAATTATGCAACCTATGGAATCTCTTTTCCGCATTCAGGAACTTGAAGAGGAGCTTCGACTCTTAGAGTCTCAAAACCACCTTTTAGAAGAAGAAAATAAGAACCTTAAAGCTCAACAAGCAAGTCAGCAGTTGAATTCTGATGCTTTGTTTAAGGATTTTTTTCTAAACACCCGACAAGCTTGTATTATTTTTACACCTATTGAAGACGGAAAAGATTTTATTATAAGTAATGTTAACCCAGCGTTTGAGCGAATAGAAGGAGCAAAAAAGGAACTGGTTTTGGGAGTAAAACTCTCCGATGTTTATCAATACACTTCTGCCAATATAATGGATGTTTACAGACGGGTTTTCAAAAGTGGAGAATCTGAGAAATTTGTATTCTCTTGGGAAGATAAAGACAAAAAAAAGCAATGGCGCGATAACGATATATTTAAATTATCAAGTGGCGAAGTTGTTGCCTTTTATGAAAATACTACATCCTTAAAAGAAAAAGAATGCGCCCTTTTAAATAGTGAAGAAAGATTTAAAGCTTTGAGTAATGCAAGCAATGAAGCCGTGTTCTTTATGTCAGGTGGATATTGTATTGATGTCAATAAAGCGGCATTAAAAATGTTTGGATATTCAAGGGAAGAGGCTATTGGAAAACATGCCCTTTCAATTATTGATAAAGACTACCATGAGCTGACCATAAAAAATCTTCAAAATGATTACACGCAACCTTACGAGGCCTTGGCTATACATAAAGATGGTCATCGCTTTCCCGTTATAATTCTCGGTCGTATTTTTATGTATCAAGGACAGTCAACACGGATTACTACAATGCGTGATATTACCCTCGAGAAAGAAAAAGAAAAAGCTTTGCTGAGTAGTGAAGCTAAATTCCGTGCTTATTTTGAAAATAATACAGCAGCCATGCTTCAGGTTGATCCAAAAAACAAACAAATTATTGAAGCCAATGCCGCTGCGTTACGATTCTACGGATACACATGCGAGCAGTTTAAAAAGCTTAAAGCCTATGATATAAACACTTTACCTCCCGATGAAATTGATAAAAAAATGCAAGTAGTGATTAACTCACCAACACAAACATTTATTTTTAAGCATCGCTTGTCTTCAGGAGAAAGTAGAGAAGTTGAAGTTTATGTTTCACCCATTAAAACGGATACGGAATCGCGATTGTTTATTACCATTTACGATGTTTCAGAACGTGAAGCTACTAAACGGGCATTGGAAGCAAATGAACAAAAACTAATTGATGCTCAAGGTATTGCAAAGATTGGTAGTTGGGAGTATGTTTTTGAGGAAGATAAATTTTACTGGTCAGATGAAAACTATAATAATTTCGAAGTAGACAAAAGCTATTTGTTGACATTTGAAAACTATAAACGTTTAATTTATCCTGAAGATTTAAATAAGGTTGAAGACTCATGGAAAAAATCGATAATCGAAAAGACGGATAACTTTACTGTACACAGAATAGTTACCCCAAAGGGTAAAATAAAATATGTTGAGGAAAAGGGCTATACCGTTTATGATAAAAAAGGGAAGCCATTGCGTTCTTTAGGAACGACTCAAGATATTACGGAACGAAAGCTTGTCGAAATAGAGCTTCAAAAAAGCAAGAATTATTTAAAAGAAGCGCAACGTATTGCTAAAGTGGGGCATTTTGAATTTAATTTTAAAACGAAAGATATTAATTGGTCGGATCAGATTTATAGAATATTTGGTTTTGATATTGAAGATAAAAAACCAACGTTCGAAAAGTACCGCAAGCAAATACATCCGGAAGATGTTGATAATCAATATAAAATTTTTAAACAAGCATTAAAAGAGAAAAGAGGATATTCTGTTACTTACAGAATAATAAGTTTTGAAGGAGAACAAAAGTATATTGAAGAAAAAGGCTATTTTGAGTTGGATAAAAAAGGAAATCCAATAAAGGTTATAGGAACGATGCAAGATGTTACTTCAAACATTATTGCCAAAAAAGCATTAGAAGAAAGTAAGGCTCAACTGGCACTCATTAATCAAGATTTGGAAAAAAGAGTAAAAGAAGAGTTAGAAAAGAGTAGAGATAAAGACCACCTGCTTATTCAGCAATCACGCTCGGCTGTTTTGGGAGAGATGATTGGAAATATTGCTCACCAATGGCGACAGCCATTAAATGAAGTATCGCTTTTAGTAACCGATTTAGAAGATGCTTATAATTTTGGTGTTTTGAATAAAGAATATTTTGAAAAAACTACAGAGATTGTTTATCGGCGTTTAAAATATATGTCGGATACAATTACTGATTTTAGTAAAATGCATACCGATGATTTTAAACAAGAAGCATTTTCTCCAAAAAAATTAATAGAGAAATTGATGCAGTTTACAGAGGGAACAATTAAAAAGAATAATATTCAAATTCGCTTTATGTGTAATGATGATTTTGAAGTATTTGGATATCCAAATATGCTTTCGCATATTTTACTTAATCTGTTAAATAATTCTCGCGATATTTTAATAGAGCGTAGCATTAAAAAGCCTAAAATTTGGATTAAATTAGAAAAAGATAAAGCTAATTATTACATAAGAGTACTGGATAATGGAAAGGGAATAGGAAGAAGTATTATAGATAAAATATTTGACCCGTATTTTACAACTAAGGATAAAAAAAGAGGTAGTGGATTGGGTTTGTATATGACAAAATCTATGGTAGAAAAACAAATGAACGGACAAATTCATGTGCAAAATCAACGTCAGGGAGCGGAATTTAAAATTACACTTGACTTAAATGGTGAAAATTTATGAAAGATAAAGAAGTTAGCATTTTAATAGTAGAGGATGAAGTGAACGTTCTTAATTCGCTTAACAGTATTATAGGCAGGCGTTACGAGCAAGTTTATTTGGCAAATGATGCGCAAAAAGCACTAAATATTTTTCGGAATGAAGATATAGATTTAGTTGTTACTGATATTAGAATGCCGGGGATGGACGGGCTTACTATGCTTCAGAAAATGAAGTCTCAAAAACCAAATCTTCGCCGTTTAGTTATGTCGGCATATTCTGAATCGGAGTATTTTTTACAAGCTATAGATTTAGGTGTAGATGGTTATATTGTAAAGCCTTTCTCGAAAGAGAAATTATTAGAAACCATAAAGCAATCGGCTAAAAGTATAATAAATGAGAGGATAGTTGAGATTAGTAATATTCAAATTGCTAAGTCTGAAAAAGACTTGCGAGAGCTAAATCAAACCAAAGACAAGTTTTTTTCTATAATTGGGCACGATGTTAAAACTCCAGTTTCCACTATTGCCTCTTATTCCAGCATTTTAGTTGATGAGTTTGAGGAGATGGAAAAAGAGGAAATACTTCAAATTATAAAAATAATAAGAAACTCATCTTTTCGTGCTATCGATTTGCTAAAAAACTTGTTGGAATGGGCAAAAATGCAAACAGGAGCTATCAGTTTTAATCCTGAAATAATTAATATTTGTGATATTATTGATGAGGAAGTTGACTTTGCTTCTAATTCTTGGGCTAAGAAAAATATTAGTATTGAACAGCTTTCCAAAACAGATGATTTTGTTTATGCCGATAAGAATATGCTTAGAACGGTTTTTCGAAATTTGTTTTCAAATGCCATTAAATTTACTCCCGAAAAAGGAGAAATACAGTTGAGTAGTAAGATATTAAAACAAGATGGAGATTTTATTCAAATTAGTATTAAAGATACAGGAGTTGGAATTCCGGAAAAAGCATTAAATAATCTTTTTAGTATAAAAGATAAATATAGTACTGAAGGAACGGAAGGCGAAAAAGGAACAGGAATGGGATTAATTTTCTGTAAGGAATTTGTTGATATTCAAGGAGGAAATATTAAGGCTGAAAGCACTTTAGGTCAAGGTTCCGTATTTAGCTTTAGTTTGCCTGTCGCCAAAAAGGAATAGATAAATATTGCCTTGAATCTTTTTGGGGAAATATAGTTTCTTATTGTTTGTCCTCAGGTAAATTCCCTATTTTTACGCAATGATTGTAGTAACTGGAGGAACGGGATTAGTAGGTGCACATTTGCTTTATGATTTATGTAAAAAGCACAAGCATATTCGCGCGCTTAAGAGACAAAGCTCTGATCTTGAACAAGTAAAAAAAACTTTTTCTTATTATTCTGATGATGCTGAAAGCCTGTTTAAGAAAATAGAATGGGTAGATGCAGATATTACTGACTATTTTTCTTTAGAAGATGCTTTTAAAGGTGCAAAGCAAGTGTATCATGTGGCGGCTATGGTTTCTTTTCAAGAGAAAGATAATCGAAAAATTATGGAGATTAATGTAAAGGGAACGGCTAATGTAGTAAATGCCGCCTTGCACCATAAAATAGAAAAACTGTGCTATGTAAGTTCAATTGCTGCTCTTGGCCGACCCGATGCAAACGAGGAGGCCACAGAGGATACGCCTTGGAAAGATTCTGATAAAAGTTCTCCATACTCTATCAGCAAATACAAAGCTGAACTGGAAGTTTGGCGTGGTATAGAAGAAGGATTAGATGCTGTAATTGTTAATCCGGCAGTAATTCTTGGTCCGGCAAAATGGAATAACGGAAGCGCAGCTTTATTTTCTTTAATATGGAAAGGAATAAAATTTTATACCACTGGAGAAAATGCTTATGTTTATGTTAGAGATGTAAGCCGCGCAATGATAGAGCTTATGGAGAGTAATATTACTTCAGAGCGGTTTATTCTTAGCGCGGAAAATGTTAGCTATAAGCAGTTATTTAATCTTATGGCTCATAATCTCGGAAAAGCAGAACCAAGTATTGCTGTTAAGCCTTGGATGATAGAATTGAGTTGGCGATTGATTAAAATAAGTTCTTTTTTTACCGGAAAACAACCATCATTAACTAAAGATACGGCTCGTTCATCAATGAAAATAAGTCGATACAGCAGTAATAAAATAAAAGAAAGTTTGGGTTTTAAGTTTACTTCT
>Ga0164318_10001614_pt1 | contig 20218 bp, 14 predicted proteins | sample GuaBasSedimGuay9_FD_113734 | JGI IMG/M metagenome (GOLD analysis project Ga0164318, IMG submission 113734) | Subseafloor sediment microbial communities from Guaymas Basin, Gulf of California, Mexico - Guay9, Core 4571-4, 0-3 cm | ecosystem: Environmental > Aquatic > Marine > Hydrothermal vents... | reverse complement strand
GCCCCCGCTGCAATGGCAATAACATTCTTTAGAGCCCCTCCCAGCTGGAGGCCCATAAGATCCTGGGAAACATATACCCTGAAAGCGGATGTTGTAAACAACCGCTGCAGGTCCGCTGCATGTTCCATGTGGTGACAGGCAATGGTGACGGCAGTAGGATAGAGCGCGGCTACTTCCTGGGCGAAACTCGGTCCCGAGAGGCATCCGTATGTTTTCATAAACGAGTTTGGCAGTATATTTTCAGCCACCTGGGACATGACCATGCCGGTCTCATTTTCGATCCCTTTTGTGGCGGCCATCACGTGCATTTCTTCGCGCAGGTGCGGTCGAAGGCTCTCCAGTACGCTGCGAAAGACATGGGATGGCACGACGATCAGTATCAGCTCTTTCCCGGAGACGGCCTCCTCAAAAGATTGCACCGGCTTCAGATTGCTGGAAAGGGAAACACCGGGTAGAAACAAGTCGTTCACGCGCTCATGAAGCATCTGGTCGAACACTTCTTGCTCCCGAGCCCAGAGGGTAACATCCATGCCTTTTTGCGCAAGGAGGTTGGCAAGGGCGGTTCCCCAACTTCCCGCCCCAATAACTCCAATCCTTTTAATATGGTTTTCCACGACCAGTATCCCTATTCCCGGACCTGCTTTTTCCTCACTCCTCCATGAGTTTGGCCACGCCGACCACTTTCTCTCCCTCGCCCAGGTTGATCAATTTCACCCCCTGGGTATTTCTCCCGATGATCGATATGTCCCCCACCCTGAGACGGATGATCTTTCCATGCCCCGTGATGATCATGAGTTGATCGGTCTGGGCAACCTGATAGGAAGAGACGACCGAACCATTCCTGGCTGATGCCTTGATTGTCAATATGCCTTTTCCGCCCCGTGACTGCCGCCGGTATTCTTCGGTGCGAGTCCTTTTTCCATACCCGTTTTCTGTAACGGTGAGGATGGTTGCCCCTTCCTGGAGGGCCTCCATACCCACTACCTCATCACCGGGTTCCATCCTGACACCGATGTTTCCGCTCGAAACGCGCCCCACGCTCCGCAATCCCGATTCAGTAAAGCGGATTGACTTTCCCCGCCGCGTGGTCAGAAAAATATCCTGTTCACCGTTGGTTACCCGAACCCCGATGAGTTCATCCTGCTCCCTGATCTTTATGGCAACGATTCCCCCCGCCCTTGGACGGCTGTAGGCAAGGAGCTCTGTCTTTTTCACCAGGCCGTTCTTGGTGGCCATAACCACATATTTTCCTTCCTGAAAATCTTTTACGGCAAGGGTGGTGGCAACCTTTTCCCCCCGGCGCAACTCCAGAAGATTCACAATAGCCTTGCCCCTGGACATACGCCCTGCCTCGGGAATTTCATGCACCTTTTTCCAGTATACCCTCCCGAGGTTTGTAAAAAACAGCAGGTAATCATGGGAAGAAGCCACGAACAGGTCTTCCACGAAATCTTCCGCCTTGGGCTTGACACCGGTCATGCCTTTCCCGCCCCTTCGCTGGGCCCGGTAGAGGCTTATGGGATTCCTCTTGATATATCCCAAGTGACTCATGGTAACCACCATGTCCTCATCTGCGATAAGGTCTTCAATATCAATCTCACCTGCATCTTCCAGGATTTCCGTCCTCCGCTCGTCTCCGTACCGTTCCCGGATCTCCTCGGTTTCTTCTTTGATAATCTGGAGGACCATGGCATCGCTCTCGAGAATTGCCTTGAAGCGGGCAATATTTTTTATAAGATCCTGGTATTCCGCATTGATTTTCTCCCTCTCCAGCCCCGTAAGTCTCTGAAGGCGCATATCGAGAATTGCCTGGGCCTGCACATCAGAAAAGTCAAAATCAGCCATGAGTCGCGATTTCGCCTCTTTCGGATCAGTTGAAGAGCGAATGAGGTCAATTATCTCATCAAGAAAATCAAGTGCTTTCTTAAGTCCCTCCAGGATATGCGCTCGTTCTTCCGCCTTTCTGAGATCATAGATGGTCCTGCGGATAATCATTTCCCGGCGATGGGAAACAAAGTGTTCAAGGATCTCCTTGAGAGTAAGGACTTGGGGGCGTCCATTCACAATGGCCAGGAGAATGATACCCAGGGAAACCTCCATCTGGGTAAACTTGTAGAGGCGATTGAGGATCACCAGGGATCTGCCGTCCCGCTTCACATCCACCACGATACGCATTCCATCTCGATCAGATTCATCCCGTATGTCGGATATGCCCTCAATCTTTTTTTCCTTGACCAGCGAGGCTATCTTCTCCAGGAGTTTCGCCTTGTTCACCTGGTAGGGAATTTCGGAAATGACAATTCTCTCACGATTCTGCCCTATTTTCTCCACGAAGGCCCGGGCCCGGATCTTGATAATCCCCCTGCCCGTCTTGTATGCCTCCCGAATACCTCTCCGTCCAAGAATAAATCCGGCGGTGGGGAAGTCCGGACCGGGCACGATGTTCAGGAGTGTTTCAACATTGGTCTCTGGTTCGTCTACAACCTTGATGACTGCATCACATATCTCTCCCAGGTTGTGGGGCGGAATATTGGTGGCCATTCCAACTGCGATGCCCGCAGCCCCATTAATCAGGAGGTTCGGGATGGTGGTAGGGAGGATCACCGGCTCCTCCAGAGAACCGTCGTAGTTTGGCATGAAGTCCACGGTCTCTTTGTCAATGTCCGACAGAAAGTCCTGGGCGAGCCGTGTCATGCGCACTTCCGTGTACCGCATGGCTGCAGGCGGGTCCCCGTCCACCGAGCCAAAATTTCCCTGACCATCTATGAGCGGGTAGCGCATGGCGAAATCCTGCGCCATTCTCACGATACTGTCGTAGACCGCCGCATCACCGTGGGGATGATACTTGCCGATAACATCGCCAACCACCCGCGCAGACTTCTTAAACGGGCGGTTGTAATAGTTTCTGAGGTCATGCATTCCGTAGAGGATCCGTCGGTGCACGGGCTTCAGCCCGTCGCGGATGTCAGGCAGCGCCCGTCCCACGATGACACTCATTGAATACTCGAGATAAGATTTTTTCATCTCATCTTCTATGGTTACCGATTCTGAAATCACATCAATCGCCATTTCTTAACCCCAATTTTACTCCGGCACAAAGCTAACCCGAAGTTTCAATTCACAAATAAATAAGTCCAAAATGTTCTGGTTTGCCAGATGCCCTCACTATCTTTATAGAGGGCCAATCATCACGAGGCCTCAAGTCGAAAAGTATTCACCCTCCGTATGGGGGCGTCATTCTTATGGTTTTACCTTACGGCTTATGCTTCCTCCTTAGATGTCCAGTTCCGTTACCTGCAGCGCATTATTCTGGATAAATTCCCTCCTGGGTTCCACCTTATCTCCCATCAGGACCGTAAAAATATCATCCGCTTCCACCACGTCTTCAATTTCCACTTTGAGCAAAGTCCTCCTCTCAGGATCCATGGTGGTCTGCCACAGCTGGCCCGGGTTCATCTCTCCAAGACCCTTATATCGCTGGATGGAAAGCCCTTTCTTTCCCTTTTCCAGTAATTCTTCCAAGACATCCTGGGGATTTTCAATCACCCTAGAGCCTTCTTCCTCCTCCAGGCGGCATCCTCCCTGTGAAAGCATCTTGAGTTTCTCAGACATACTCACCAGATACCTGAGTTCCGGCGAAGAAAGGAACTCCCAGTTAACCGCAAAGGTTTGGCCCCCATTCAACGTCTCAGTCACCAGGAATTCATAGTTTCCTCTCTCTTCCTCCCGGCGCAGATCATGGACCCGAAATTTCTTCCGGTCAAGTTCCTCGACGAATTTCTCCACAAATTCTGAGTCCTTATAAACACGCCGGTCAGCCTTGCCCTCAAGCACGATGAACTCAATAAAACGGGAACTGTACCCCATCCGTGAGAGTTTGGTGACATTTTCATAAAACCTGATGAGGCTTTTGAGAAGACCTGCAAGCGCTTTTCCAGTTATCTTTTCTCCATTGCCCAGGACAAGGGTCTCTTTATTTGAGATCCGTTCCAGAATCAAGCTGTTAAAACCTTCTTCATCTTTTACAAAACGTTCTTTCTTGCCGTCCATAACTCGATAGAGGGGAGGCTGCGCAACATATAGATGACCTTTTTCTATTAATTCGGGCATCTGCCTGAAGAAAAACGTCAGGAGCAAGGTCCTTATGTGGGAGCCGTCCACATCAGCATCCGTCATGATGATGACTTTATGGTAGCGGAGCGAATCAATATTGTATTCCTTGTCTCCGATTCCTGTCCCCAATGCGGCAATCATAGTTCGAATTTCTTCACTTGATATCATCTTGTCAAAACGCGCCTTTTCAACATTCAAAATTTTTCCCCGCAGGGGTAGAATCGCCTGGAAACGTCTGTCACGACCCTGCTTGGCAGATCCTCCAGCGGAGTCCCCCTCCACGAGAAATATCTCGCTGTGTTCTGGATCACGTTCCTGGCAATCCGCAAGCTTTCCGGGCAGAGAATGGTCTGAAAGGACCCCTTTTCGTCGCGCCAGATCACGGGCTTTTCTGGCCGCTTCCCTGGCCCGTGCGGCGTCAATCACCTTGGACAGGATTGATTTTATAACACGTGGGTTTTCCTCGAAAAAACTGCTCAATCCATCATTTACCAAGGTCTCTACCAGTCCCTTCACCTCACTGTTTCCCAGTTTGGTCTTGGTTTGACCTTCAAACTGGGGATTGGGGAGTTTAACACTGATGACTGCGGTCAATCCTTCCCTTGCATCATCACCACTCAACTTTTCTTTAAAATTCTTTGATAAAGGAGAATTTTGAAGATATTGATTTATACTTCTTGTTAAAGCAGACTTAAAACCAATTAAATGAAAACCACCTTCCGTGGTATTGATATTGTTTGCAAAGGTAAAAATCTTTTCCTTATAAGAACTGTTATACTGGAGAGCCACTTCCATAATAACTCGATTCTTTTCGCCCGTCATATAGATGGGTTTTGGGTGAAGAACCTCTTTATTCTTATTGAGGTACTCCACAAACGACTTGATTCCCCCTTCATAGAGAAACTCTTTTTTCTTACCGGTTCGATCATCCAGGATCCTGATTCGTACCCCTTTTGTCAGGAATGCAAGTTCCCGCATCCTCCGGGCAAGAGTATCAAAATCAAACTCAATATTCTGAAAAATCGTATTATCAGGTAAAAAATGGATCTGCGTACCCCGTTTTCCGGTGTTTCCCCTGGTCTCGAGAGGAGACGCGGTCATTCCCTTCTCATAGCGCTGGTAATAAATTTTCCCGTCACGGTACACTTCCACTTCCAGATATTCCGAGAGCGCATTTACCACGGATACCCCGACGCCGTGCAATCCACCGGAAACCGTATAGGTCTTATGATCAAATTTTCCACCGGCATGGAGTTTTGTCATCACCACTTCCAGTGCCGGTATCTTTTCGGTCTTATGGGTATCAACAGGAATACCGCGTCCGTTGTCAAAAACAACGACACTGTTATCTGTCAGGACTTCAACATCTATATGATTACAATATCCAGCCAGAGCTTCATCTATACTGTTATCCACCACCTCATAAACAAGATGATGAAGCCCCTCAAACCCGGTATTCCCGATGTACATGGCCGGCCTTTTCCTTACGGCCTCCAAACCCTCGAGCACTTTTATGTCCGAGGCACCATATGTCTTTGATTCTTTCGTCATTTTAAATCCTCATGGGCATGATAAGTCCCAAAAAGCCCTTGTCAGCCTCACCTCTCAGCAAACAGGGTTTGGAACTGTCAATAAATCCTAATTCAACCCGTTCACTCTCCATGGCCTGCAAAGCCTCAATAAAATAGCGGGCGTTAAAACCTACTTCAAGACGTTCCCCAGTATATTCCACCTCCATATTTTCCTGGGCATTTCCGAGATCAGGATTCGTGGACATAAGTTCTATGGTATTATTTTCCAGTGAAATTTTTACCGCACGGTAGTTTTCATTACTCAGGATGACCATTTTTCGCATGGCTTCAAGGAGGCTGATCCTGTCCAGAACAACGGTAATACCTTTTTCACGGGGAATGACGGCCTGATAATCAGGAAATTTTGTATCAATAAGACGGATAACCAAAACGGCGTCTTCTTTCTTGGCCACGCAGTTGTGTTTTTCAAATCCCAGCTGTACTGTACCACCTTCCGCACACAGCTTTCCGAGCTCCGCCATTCCTTTTTTCGGTATCATAAGCCCGTGCCCGAGGTCCAAATTTTCAATTCCTGGAACGTCTTTTTGGATGAGGGAAAGGCGGTGCCCGTCAGTGGCCACCATCCTGAAAACAATACTTCCTTCAAGAGCCACTTTCTCCGTAAATACACCAGAAAGTTTGAAACCGGCCTCCTCAAAAGTGACCGCGTAAATGGTCTTATTTATCATCTCATCCAATGTGTCAGCATCAATAGAAACCACCTGCACTCCTTCAGGCTCCACAAAGGTAGGGTAATCGTCAGCGGGAAGGCATGCCAGATTGAATCTCGCAACACCATCCGTTATAAAGAGCCAGTTATTCTCTTTTTCTTTCAGATGAACTACATCGCTTCTGCTCTCTTTGAGTATTTCAAAAAACTTTCTCCCCTGGATGGTGATACTTCCTTCCTGTATCACTTCTGCCGGTAATTCCTGACTGTATCCGAGTTCAAGATCTGTTGCCGAGACAGTGATTTTTTGATCTTTCGCCGTTACGAGAACAGTAGACAATATGGGCATGTTGCTTCTTTTTTCGAGTATGGTTTGAACTCTTGAAATACTTTTGAAAAGAACCGGTCTGCTTATTTTGATTTCCATGTAAGATCTCCTTCCTTTCCATTTTTTCCTTTAATTTCTTGGGGAGTTGTATCTGTTATATTATGAGTAATAAGTTTTTAAAACAATCATAATACATCAGGCACGGTGAAATTGTTAAAAGCTTTTCTAGTGTACTGATGATATTGGAAAAAATTCCTTTCCCTGAATCGTCAAAAAACAGCCTTCCTGATTCTCTATCCAGATTTTTCTCTCCTACTCTCAGATTATAAACATGTTTCAGTCAACTTCCTGTAAAGGAACTCCCATCAGGCAATGAGATTTTCTATTGCAAGGATATCGTTTTTTGTCCGATCATTTTTTTCTCGTTCTTTGGTTATACGTCGAACAGCATACATCACCGTGGAATGGTCCTTGTTGTGGAAGGCCGTTCCGATTTCTTTATACGAACAGTCAGTATATCTTCTACAGAGGTACATGGCAATTTGCCTTGGGTATGAATACTGTCTTTTCTTACTGCCTGAAAGGAGATCAGACACCGGCAGATCAAAAAAACGCGCAGTGATTTCCTGAATCTTTTTAATATTTGGTGCCGGAGAGAGAATGTGCTTTCCGCTTATCACGAGATTCACGAGGGATATGTCAATGGGTTTATGATGCAGAGAAGAATAGGTATGCAGACGGGTTACAAGGCGCATGAGTTCTTTCATATCACTGCTGTTACTGGCCAGGAAAAAGGCCGCATCGTCAGGGATATCAATTCCTTCTTCGTGACATTTTCTCTCAATAATTTTCAGCTTTGTTTCCTGATCAGGGCTGTTTATTTCAGATATAACGCCCCAGTGAAGGCGGGAAGCGATTTCCTCGGTCAGGTTCTCTATCTGATTCGGCGGAAGTTTGGCAGTAAATACAATTTGCCTGTTCGTTTCATGAAACAAGTTAAAAAAGGAACTTAATTCTTTTTGCGTTTTCAATCTTCCAGCCAGGAGATCCACATCATCAAAGAGCAGAAGTGAAACCCTGTTTATTTCCTTTCGGAGGTGATCCATGGTTCGCTTTCTGCGGGCGGATGAAACAAGGGACGTAAAGTGATCCGCCGTAATATATTGGGCTCTTTCAGGTTGTCGGTTTATTTGGACATAATTCCCGATTGCATGGAGAAGATGGGTTTTTCCAGCGCCCGGGCCGCCCCAGATATAGAGGGGATTATAGTGCTGTCCAGGCATTCTCGCAGCCTCCAGGGCGGAATGGTAAGCGAAGCGGTTTGTCTCCCCGGTGATAAAACTTTCAAAAGTCAAGTTCTTATCAAACCACGGGAGGGAGGTCTTGCCGGACCCTGATGAAAATGCAGAGAAATTACTTTTCTGGTCGGGATTTACATCAAAGCTGTATCGAATTTCAGGGGGAGGTTCAAAAAAGATCCTGAAACCTTCTTGTAATTCTGAGGTATATTTTTCCCTGAGCCAGTTGGCAACAAATTTGTTCGGGACCTCAATGGTGACCATAGAAGGGTCTGCTTCCCTGAGCCTGGTGTTGGAAAACCATGTCTCTATTTCGGCCCTTGAAAGGCGATTTTCAAGGTATTGAATCACGTGACCCCATATTTCTTTTTTTTTTCTCATAAAGTGCAGAAATACTCTTGAAAGATTTTTTTAAATCGTTAAAGTTTAGACAAATTGTATTGAAATTTCAACTGAAAACTGATTGAGAGGAAAGAAGATGACCTATTCTATTGCGCTTGCAGGAAAAGGCGGAACCGGGAAAACAACCATGGCAGGTCTCCTGGTGCGCTATCTCGTGGAAAAAGGAAAAAAGCCTGTTCTGGCGGTGGATGCTGACGCGAACGCTAATCTGAACGAGGTGCTCGGGCTGGAGGTGGAAGAAACACTGGGTGATGCCCGTGAGGAAATGAAAACAGGGGTTGCCAGCGGCATGACAAAGGATGTTTTTATGGAAATGAAACTCCAGCAGGCTGTTGTGGAAGCAGAAGGCTTTGATCTGATCGTCATGGGAAGACCTGAAGGGGCGGGCTGCTACTGCGCGGCAAATAGCCTTCTCACCGAATACCTGGGAAGGCTCATTGATAATTATCCCTTTATCGTCATGGATAATGAGGCAGGGATGGAACATATCAGCCGTCTTACCACGAATAATATTGATGTCCTGGTTGCGGTGTCCGATGCGACCCGCAGGGGTATCCAGGCCGCTGCACGGATCATAGAACTCACCGATGAACTTAAATTGAACATCGCACGCAAGGTGCTGGTGATCAATCAGGCGAGTGAGGCGCAGAGAGAACCCCTGATTGAAGCCGCCCGGGACTTTGGCCTGGATGTTATCGGCATCATACCCGAGGATGATGAGCTCAGGGAGTACGACCTGAAAGGAAAACCCACCGTTGAGCTTGGAAGAGAAAATGCGGTCATTCAGGCGGCGTACCAGGTGTTTGATCAGATAGTATAATACCGATGAAAAATTCTTCCCTTAAATATTGATCCAAGTACTGAAAGTATTTCCCATATATTGTATTTTACAATTGTTGTTATACAATATATGGGAATATATTTCTGGTGGAAACATACTCATATTATTGCAGAAATTTCTTGACATGGGGGGTTTATTTTTCTATTTTACATTGCTTAGAGCAAAAGAGCTTTTTTTTTGCCCCGATTTGTTCTATTTTTCACAATCCCCATATCATGCCTGTGGTTTTGAGGTATGAGAGCGTCGTTGTGGAAAGTAGTTATGCATGAAAGCGCAGTCTAAATTCCAACCAAGGAGGTAGAAAAATTGGCATTTGAAATTCCCAAACAGGCCTATTCAGGAAGGATAGGGGAAACAACGCTTGGTACCGGCGATGCTGCGGTCACTCTGGGAGGAGAAACATCCTACCCGTTCCATGTATTTGAGGGGGAAATGCCTCACCCTCCGAAGATAGCCATGGAAATCTGGGATTATGATCCTTCGGAAGAATGGCCGGCTGCTGCGGTGGAACCTTTTAAGGATGTTATTGCATCCCCTGATGCATGGGCAAAGAAGTGTGTGGAGGAGTACGGCGCTGATATCATCGTGTTGCAGCTCAAGAGCACCGATCCCAACGGTATGGACAGGGGCCCGGACGAGGCTGCGGCTGTAACCAAAAAAGTGCTGGACGCCATTGATGTGCCCCTGGTGGTATGGGGGACGGCCAACAATCAGAAGGATGAGGAAGTCCTGAAGAAGATTTCCGAGGTATGTGACGGCATGAACCTCGGGCTTTCCCCGGTCGAAGAGGCAAATCACAAGGGGATAGGGGCCAGTGCCCTCGGGTACAATCACGTGGTGGTGGCTTCGACTCCTATTGATGTTAACCTGGCAAAACAGTTGAATATCCTGCTCGGAAACCTCGGGGTGAAACAGGAAAAGATCCTCATTGATCCCACTACCGGGGGCCTGGGGTACGGTATAGAATACAGCTATTCCGTGATGGAGCGTATCCGGATGGCGGCCCTGACCCAGGAGGATGACAAACTGCAGATCCCCATGATTAATAACCTTGGAAATGAGATCTGGAAATGCAAAGAAGCAGGTGAGAGCATTGAAGAGGGACCGCTCATGGGAGACCCGGAAAGACGAGCCATCCTCATGGAGGTTGTGGGCGCGGTCTGTTATCTCCTCGCCGGCAGTGATGTGGTTATCCTCAGACACCCTGAAAGCGCCAGGCTTATTCGGTCATACATTGAGCTTATGGTCAACGGCGGAAGCGCTGCGGATGTGGCTGGAATTTCCAAGAAGCTGCCTCTTGAGGTTGCAGATATTCTGGCTATTTCCCCTGAACCGGATCTAGCCTTCGGTGGAGAGGAAGCCCCCAAAGAAAAACCGAAGAAGGAGGCGAAGAAGGAAGCTAAGAAGGAAGCTCCCAAACCCGAGGCGGCAAAGAAAGAGAAACCTGCTGTACCACCGAAAAAAGAGGAAAAGGCTCCACCCAAAGAAAAGAAAGTGGTGGAGATGAAACCCAAGGCAGAAGCAAAGGCGGAAGCCAAGCCTACGGCGGAAGAAGAAGCAAAGGCCAGGGCGGAAGCAGAGGCCAAGGCCAAGGCAGAGGCGGAGGCAAAGGCTAAGGCAGAAGCAGAGGCCAAGGCCAAGGCAGAGGCGGAGGCAAAGGCCAAGGCGGAAGCAGAGGCCAAGGCCAAGGCAGAGGCGGAAGCAAAGGCCAAAGCAGAGGCAAAGGAAAAGGAAAAGGAGGAACTGATGGCCCTCAGGCAGAAACGGGCACAGGAAAGGGCCGAGCTGGAGGCCAAGAGGAAGGCTGAAGAAGGCGTGGCCAGAGCCAAGACACCTGCTCCGGAACAGTTGTCGCTGGTGGACAAGCTGGTCCTGAACCTGGAACGTATTCACAAGCATTCCTGATAACCAAATTAAACAGTGAAGAAGAGGAGGAACCTCGAGAATGGCAACAGAAGAAGTCAAAAAGGTTGTGGCGGCCAAGAAAAAGGAAAAGCCCGCACCTAACCCGCGGGATTTGTCCATTGATCCGGCCACCCAGAAGATGATTGAACGGTCCAGGGAATTGGAGGTGGAGACCATCTTTGACCGGGCCCAGACAATGAAGCCATGTAATATCGGTGTACAAGGGACCTGCTGCAAGAACTGCTCGCAGGGGCCCTGCAGATTGCCCCTTCCGAAAGGCGGTATCGAAGGAGAGGACACGCGCAAAGGCCTGTGCGGAGCCACAGCATCCACCATTGCGGCCAGGAATTTTGCCCGTATGGTAGCGGCAGGCGCTGCAGCCCATTCCGATCACGGAAGGGGCGTTGCGGAAACTTTTCTGGCGGCGGCCAGAAAGGAAGTAGAAGACTATAAAATCCAGGATCCAAAGAAACTTATTGAGATTGCACCTGATTTTGACGTTGAGATAACTGTGGAAGGAGAGAATGGAGAGATCCTTGACCGGGATATCGATGAGATCGCCCTTGAAGTGGCCGAGAAGGCCATTGCCCAGTGGGGCCAGCACGAAGGGGAGGTCTGTACCGCAAAAAGGGCACCCAAACCCCGCTACGAACTGTGGAAAAAGCTGGACGTGGTGCCACGGGGGGTTGACCGGGAGATCGTTGAGATCATGCACCGAACCCACATCGGCGTAGACCAGGATTTCGAGAACCTGGAACACCAGTTCACCAGGGCCGCCATTGGAGACGGCTGGGGCGGATCCATGATTGCCACGGACCTCCAGGATGTCCTGTTCGGGTGTCCCTATCCGGTGAGGAGTTCTTCCAACCTAGGTGTACTGAAGGAAGATCATGTGAACTTGGTTATCCATGGACACGAACCCCTCCTGAGCGAGATGATCGTTGAGGCGGCTCAGCTTCCCGAGATGGTGGAGCTTGCGAAGGAAAAAGGAGCAGCCGGCATCCAGCTTTCTGGCATCTGTTGCACGGCCAATGAAATCCTCATGCGCCACGGTGTGCCTCTGGCAGGGAATTTCCTCCAGCAGGAGCTGGCCATTGTGACAGGCGCGGTGGATGCCATGGTCGTGGATCTTCAGTGCATCATGGAAAATATCGCAAGCGTGGCCCAGTGTTTTCACACTAAGATCATCACCACCAACCCAAAGGCAAAGATCGCCTCTGGCGAGACGGTACATATCGAGTTTGACGAACACACGGCATTTGAGGATGCCAAAAAGATCGTCAAGCTGGCCATAGAAAATTTCCCGAAGCGGGATAAGGAAGTTATCATTCCCGACAATGCCTCTGAGTTGATAGCAGGTTTCAGTTATGAGGCCATCAACTACCATCTTGGCGGCACATTCCGTGGTTCTTACACCCCGCTCAATGACAATATTATCAACGGCCGGATTCGTGGTATCGCCGGCGTGGTGGGATGCAACAATGCGAGAACCAAGCATGACAATGACCACGTGACCATCATCAAGGAACTCATCAAACATGATGTCATTGTTTTAACTACCGGGTGCAGCGCCATTGCTGCCGCCAAGGTTGGGCTTATGACACCTGAAGCCGCCAAGGTTTACTGTGGTCTGGGGCTTGCGGAAGTCTGCGAGACCGTCGGGATTCCCCCGGTCCTCCACATGGGATCCTGTGTGGACAACAGCCGCATCCTCATGGCAGCTACCGAGGTGGTGAAGGCAGGGGGCTTGGGGAATGACATCAGCGACGTCCCGGTCGCCGGTTCGGCACCCGAGTGGATGAGCGAAAAGGCCATCAGTATTGGTCATTACTTTGTGGCCTCGGGCGTCTATACGGTCTTTGGTGGTGCGTCACTGCCGGTTACGGGTTCCCCGGTCTTCCAGAATTACCTGTTCAACGAACTGGAAGATATCTATGGGGGTATGTGGGATTTTGAGGCCGACCCGGTGGAACATGCCCGCAAGATGATCGCCCATATTGACAAAAAGCGGAAGGCCCTTGGTATTGACAAGGCCAGGGAGCGTGTCCTTTTTGATATGGCGGCACGCCGTGAAATTGAAGCCGCGTAACATTTTATATTAATTATATTAAGCCTCTTAAGAAGGGAGGAAAGAAGAGATGTCAAAACTAGTAGCATTTGCAGCCATCCAGGGTGGCTACAACATTGTTTCCAAGGCGGAAGGAATCTACAAGCGCGCCCTGGAGACATACGGTGGGAGTCAGAAACTGGAGTTTCCCAATACTGCCTATTACCTGCCTATTATCTATTCGCTGACAGGCATCGCGGTGAAGGACCTTGATTCTGCCAAGCAGGTCATGGAGTTCTGCCGGAAACTCCTGCCGCCGCATATCAAGAAAGACTTTCATTTGCCGTACCTTGGGCCGTTATTGGACGCAGGTATGGCAGCCCTGTTTGCCGAAGAGATTGTGGAGGCCATCCGGTACGTGGAGGATCCCGATTTTTACCAGCCGGAAATGGAAGACCCGGACGTGGATAACGGCAAGATCTGGCTGGGCGCGGCAGATGATGCCATTATGAGAAAGCGTGGCGTGGAATTCGTGGATGGTACGGCCCCGGGCTTTGCTGCCATCGTGGGGGCCGCACCGGATCCGGCAACCGCAAAACTCATTGCCGAGGAATACCAGCAAAAGAACCTGTACGTCTTTATGGCTGCAAACCAGAGTGGAACGACCTTTACTGAGCAGTTGCTGGAGGCCGATGTCCAGATCGGCTGGAACACCCGTCTGGTTCCATTTGGCCCGGATATTTCCGCAGCAGTATTTGCCTTAGGGTTTGCAAACCGTGCGGGCATGTCTTTTGGCGGCATTCAGCCCGGCGATTATAAAAAACAGCTCAAGTACCAGAAGGACCGTATTTTTGCATTTGTGAACGCCCTTGGCGATGTGAATGCCGAGTGGGCTGCCAATGCAGCCGGGGCGGTCAACTGGGGGTTCCCCACCATTGCAGATACGGACATTCCGGAGATCCTGCCTACCGGTGTGTGTACTTATGAGCACGTGGTGGCAAACGTGCCCCATGAGCAGATGACGGCCAAGTCCATTGAGGTGCGTGGCCTGAAGGTCACGGTTTCCAAAGTGGACATCCCCATGGCGTATGGACCGGCCTTTGAAGGGGAGCGTGTGCGCAAAGATGATCTCTTTATCGAGATGGGGGGCGGAAAGACCCAGTGTACCGAGCTCTGCAAGATGGCTGACATGAATGCGATCGAAGACGGAAAGGTCATTGTGGTCGGCCCGAACGTGAAGGATGCGAAAAAGGGAGATAAACTTCCCCTGGGTATTTACGTGGAGGTGGCCGGTCGAGAGATGCAGGCCGATTTCGAGCCCATCCTGGAGCGGCAGATCCATCACTTGATCAACTACATCCAGGGCGTTATGCACATCGGCCAGCGGGACATCTCCTGGATCAGGGTCGGTGACGGCGCAATGGAAAAGGGATTTACCCTTGAGCACCTGGGTGTTGTTCTCCATGCAAAGCTCCACCAGGACTTCGGGGGTATTCTGGATAAGGTGCAGGTGACCCTCTATACCAAAGAAAAGGATGTGGATGAGCTGACCAAGAGAGCCAGGGCGGAGTACAAGATCAGAGATGAACGGATAGAGAACATGACCGATGAGACCACGGACATCTTCTATTCATGTACCCTGTGTCAGTCCTTTGCGCCGAGTCACGTGTGCGTGGTGAGCCCGGAAAGAACCGGACTCTGCGGGGCGTACAACTGGATGGACTGCAAGGCCTCAAACCAGATCAATCCCACCGGCCCCAACCAGCCCGTGGAAAAAGGAGAGGTCCTGGATCCGAAGCTTGGCCAGTTCAAGGGAGTCAATGATTTCGTGTTCAAGGCGTCAAGGCAGACCATTGATCACTATAATTTTTACAGCCTGGTTTATGACCCCATGACTACCTGCGGGTGCTGTGAGTGTATTGCTGCGGTTCTCCCGGCGTGTAATGGTGTTATGACCGTTCACCGGGACTATACCGGCATGACCCCGTGCGGTATGAAGTTTTCCACCCTTGCCGGCACGGTGGGCGGTGGCGCATCGACCCCCGGTTTTGTGGGCCATTCCAAATACAATATTACCCAGCGAAAGTTCATTCTGGGTGATGGGGGGCTCCTGCGTATGGTCTGGATGCCCAAGTCCCTGAAAGAGGAAATCAGGGAGCGTCTGCTCAAACGGGGAGAAGAACTCGGGGTTCCTGACCTGGTTGATCGGATTGCCGATGAGACGGTGGGGCTCACCGAGGATGAGATCCTTCCCTTCCTGAAAGAGAAGGAACATCCCGCCCTGACCATGGAACCGATTATGTAAATTTCTGTTGTTTTCCCGGGCCCCGGTTTTCGGGGCCCGGGAGACCTCAGAGATGTGATGGTAGATCTATAGATAACGTACTAACAGACAGGAGTGCATTATGGGATTAACTGGAATTCAGATTTTTAAGATGTTGCCAAAGACGAATTGTGGTGAATGTGGCGTCCCTACGTGCCTGGCCTTTGCCATGAACCTGGCATCCGGAAAAGCGGAACTGGAGGCCTGTCCTTATGTATCCGATGAGGCAAAGGAAAAGCTTGCGGAAGCGTCAGCACCTCCCATCAGGCCGGTTGCCATCGGGGCCGGGACAAGGGCCTTCAAGATCGGCGGGGAAACCGTCATGTTCCGCCATGAAAAGACTTTTTATAATCCAACAGGCTTGGGGGCGGTGATTGCTTCGGATATGGACCCCGCTGAGCTGGACAAGAAACTCAAAGAGTGGAATGCCTTTCAATTTGAGCGGGTTGGGTTGAACTTGAGGCCGGAACTCGTGGCCCTGAAAGATGTAAACGGTGATGGCGCTGCTTTTGCGGCGGCGGCCAAGAAAATTGCCGAGGAGAGTGAATTCGGCCTGGTGCTTATGAGCGAGAGCCTTGACGCGTTGAAGGCGGCCGCGGAAGTATCCGCCTTTAAGAAACCGCTCCTCTATGCGGCAACAACGGAGAATGTCGACGACATGGGGAACCTTGCCAAGGAGACCGGCCTTCCCCTGGCAGTGAAAGCGGAAAACATTGAAGGCTTGACGGCTCTGACCGACAAGCTCACCGGCATGGGGTTGAAGGACCTTGTCCTGGATTCCGGGTCGAGAGAGCCCAAGCAGGTTTTTGAAGACCAGGTGGCCATGAGAAGGGCAGCCCTGAAAGCGGGGAATCGATCCTTGGGCTTTTCCACCATCACGTTCCCCTGCGAGATGGCAGAGAATTTGGATGTAGAAACTATGCTGGCCTCCATGCTTATCGCCAAGTATGCAGGAATCGTGATTCTTTCGGATTTCACGGGTGAAAGCCTGTTCTCGCTGCTCGTGGAACGTCTAAACATCTTCACGGATCCCCAACGGCCCATGACCGTAACGGAAGGCATCTATGAGATCGGAACACCGGATGAAAATTCCCCGGTCCTGATCACCACCAACTTCTCGCTGACCTATTTTATTGTGAGCGGCGAGATCGAGGGGAGCAGGGTGCCCAGCTGGCTGTTGATTATGGACACGGAAGGGCTCTCGGTCATGACCGCATGGGCGGCAGGCAAGTTTGTGGGTGACGCAGTAGGCATGTTTGTCAAGAAATCAGGCATAACCGACAAGATCGCCCATCGGAAGATCATCATCCCCGGTTACGCGGCCTCCATCAGTGGAGACATGGAAGAAGAACTGCCCGACTGGGAAGTGCTTATCGGCCCCAGGGACGCATCTTTGATTCCCAAGTTTCTCAAGGAAATGACCAGTTAGAAGTGAGACTTTCATCGTACCGAAAACCTTTTTGATTCAGGGAGAAAGCCCATGTTAATGATTGGAGAAAACCTAAATGTTATAAAGACGGAGATTGGGAAAGCCTTTAAGGCAAAGGATCCCGGTCCAATTGTCGAAGAGGCCAAAAGGCAGAAGGAAAAAGGAATGGACTGGATCGACATCAATCTGGGCCCCGCCCGAAAGGGAGGACCGGAGTTGATGGAATTTGTGGTCAAGACCGTTCAGGAGGCCATTGGAGACACCCCTCCTCTCTGCCTTGATACGTCTAACATTGAGGCCATGGAGGCCGGCTTGGCCGTACACAAGGGAAAAGCCATCATCAATTCCATCATGTGCCGTCCCGAGCGGTACGAGAAGATGATTCCTCTGGCGGCCAAATACAAGGCCAACATGATTGCGCTCATGTGGGGGCCGGAAGGTCTGCCCAGGGACGAAAACGAGCGGGCAACCCTGGCGGTAGAATTGATCTATGCGGCGAATGAGGCGGGTATTCCAAACGAGGATATTTTCGTGGACGGTGTCGTGACTCCTCTCAACATCCAGCAGCCCCAGCTCATGAGCCTGCTTGCATTCCAGGGGATGCTGCAGGATATTGCTCCGGGTGTTAAATCCACGTGTGGACTTTCCAATGCATCAAATGGGGTCCCTGATGAATTGCGGCCAATCATCAACCAGACGTATATGGTCATGCTTGAACGGAACGGCATGTATTCCTGTATTGTGGATGCCTATGATGATCAATTGACCGCCATTGCCCGAGGGGAAAGGCCTGATGTGGTGGAGGTCATTCATAAGGCCATGGACGGGGAAGACATTGACATGGGTTCGCTGTCCAAAGAATTGCAGGGCTATGTAAAAACAACCAAGGTTATCTTGGGAGAGACACTTTTTTCTGATTCCTGGTTGGAGCTTTAGTTCACGGGTCCGACCACTGACGGCTGAGAAGCCTTAATTATGGAGACCTTTCCAGGGGTAGCGGGGAGGTCTCTCTCTTTTTGGAGGTAGGTTGTGGCTGAACAATGTGGGATGAACTCCCGCCCGACTCCCGGAGATCTGGAGCGGGCCGAACAAGATCGGATGATTACGGACAGTCTTGCCAGGATAAAACGAAAAATCCTGGTCATGAGCGGAAAGGGCGGCGTTGGGAAGAGCACGGTTGCTGCATATGTGGCGCTCCTCTTAAGCCGGGAAGGATTCAGGGTGGGGCTTATGGATGTGGATCTTCATGGGCCCAGCATTCCGCACCTGCTCAATATAAAAGGTGGTCTGGACATGCGTGAAGAAGAAAAGGTCGTGAAACCTTTTGCCTTTTCGGAAAAGCTGGGAGTGGTTTCCCTGGAGATGCTCCTCGGCGACAGGGACGCGGCGGTCATCTGGAGAGGACCGTTAAAGATAAGTGCCATCAGGCAGTTTATTTCGGACATTGAGTGGGGTCCCTTGGATTTTCTGATCGTGGACTCTCCCCCGGGAACCGGAGATGAGCCCCTCACCGTTGCGCAAACCATTCCGGATGCCGAGGCCCTGATCGTGACCACACCGCAGGAGATCAGCCTTGCTGATGTACGAAAGTCCATCAATTTCTGCAAACAGGTGGATATGAAAATTTTGGGCCTGGTGGAGAACATGAGTGGTTTTGTGTGTCCCCACTGCGGTGAAACCATTGATCTTTTCGGGCGGGGCGGCGGTGAAAGGACAGCCCAAGAATCAGGAATGCCTTTTCTGGGCGCAATTCCGGCCGATCCCAGGATGGTTGAGCTGGGAGACCAGGGGAAATTGGATCGCCTGGCAGAACAATCGGCTTGGGAGATTAATCGGGCCTATGGTGAGATCGTGGAAAAAATATTGAATAGCTGAGATAAATTGGGTGTTGTGGCTTGAAAATTTCCCTCGGATGGTTAATATGAGTGAATGAAAATGGTATTTGATTGGACCTTCATCCGAAACCCCATGGCGTTTACGGTGGTGAAATTTTCGTAGAGCAAGGAGGATTTGAAAAATGGAAAAGGGAAGAATAGCTATTCCCTCCATGGCACCGGGAGGACTGGATGCACAGCGATCGGGACATTTCGGTCATTGCGACGTATTCACCCTGGTGGATGTGGAAGGGGGAGAGATAAAGGCGGTAACGACCGTCCCGAATCAAGAGCATGTGCAGGGCGGTTGTATGGTGCCGGTCAATTTTTTGGCCCAGCAGCAGGTCAATGCCCTTATTGTAGGCGGTATCGGCATGCGTCCGTTGATGGGGTTCAAGCAGGTGGGGATTGATGTGTATTACGACGCCACGAGGCCTGAAATCAGGCCGGTGGTCGAGGATCTTATTGCCGGGCGATTGCCCGCCATTGGAGAGGATCAGGTCTGCGGTGGTGGCGGCGGTCACTAGTCAAGGGAAGGGATGTATATCATGGCAAAAGAGTCTCAGGATGAAATCTATAAGATGCTGTCTGAATCAGGATATTCAGACAAAGCAATCGAATATTTTCAAAACAAGGAAAACATCGGTTTCCTGGAAAATGCCAATCAGATAACCGATCTCACCGGACCGTGCGGGGATTCCATGAAGATCTCCTTGAATATCCAGGACGATAGGATTGATGATGCAAAGATCCAGGTGCTTGGTTGTCCGGGCGCGGTGGCATCAGGGTCCGCAGTAGTGAGCCTGGCAAAAGGAAAGAGCTTGGACGAAGCAAAGAAGGTTGACTTGGATGCCCTGTACCGGGAGCTGGAAAAACTCCCGAAGCAGAAAGTCCATTGTGCACGCCTGGCCCTGAAGACCTTGCAGAAGGCGGTGGAACAGTTTGAAGAGGAGCATAATGGGAATGGAGCGGGCAAGGAGGCCTAAAAAATGAAAGTGGCAGTAACAGCAACAGGAACAACCCTTGATTCTTCGGTGGATCCGAGGTTCGGCAGGGCTCCCTATATTGTGATAGTGGACAGTGAAACCATGGAGATAGAGGGGCTGGATAACCAGGCGAATATGAATGCCCTCAAGGGGGCAGGTATCCAGGCAGCGACCATGGTGAGTGAGCACGGTGCCGAGGTTCTCCTCACCGGCCATTGCGGACCAAATGCTTTTAAGGCGCTACAGGCGGCAAATATCAGGGTGGCGAATAATGCCAGTGGTACCGTCAGAGATGCCGTCAAGGCCTACTTGGACGGAAAATTGTCTCTGGCCGAAGGGTCAGATGTTGAGGGTCACTGGTAAGAGGGGAAAAAGTCTATGCCCATCTACGAGTTTGAATGTCTTGATTGCGGGGAGACGACCGAGATCTT
>Ga0164318_10001613_pt1 | contig 20222 bp, 15 predicted proteins | sample GuaBasSedimGuay9_FD_113734 | JGI IMG/M metagenome (GOLD analysis project Ga0164318, IMG submission 113734) | Subseafloor sediment microbial communities from Guaymas Basin, Gulf of California, Mexico - Guay9, Core 4571-4, 0-3 cm | ecosystem: Environmental > Aquatic > Marine > Hydrothermal vents... | reverse complement strand
GGACTCTTTATCGAGAACAGGGGCCAGGGTCTGGTGGTGGGACTCGCGGGCGGGACGGACATCCTGGCGGGGGCGAATATAATCGTATCCCACCTGGATTCCGCGCGCATCGACCTGAAACCGCGGCCCGTATCGGGTGACGGCGACACGGGACTGGGAATGCTGCGGACGCACTACTACGGGGGCATCAAGAAATATCACTGGGTGAACATTCCTCTGTGCCTCACGGGGAAGGTCGTCAGGACTGACGGGGAGGTGATCGATGTCTCCATCGGGCGCAAACGGAACGACCCCGTGTTCGTCATTCCGGACCTTCTGCCGCATCTCTCGAAGACCCAGAACAGGAGGAAGCTCTCCGACGGCATTAGGGGGGAGGAGCTCCGGGCGGTCGCTTTCTCCGGCCCGGTCTTTTCCGATGAAGAGAAGGACCCCGTGAGCAGGAAGGTAATGAGCTACCTCAGGAGGAGGTACGGGATCTCGGAAGAGGACCTGATCTCCAGCGAGCTGTGTCTCGTCCCCGCATGGGGTCCGAGGGAGGTGGGTCTCGACAGGGGGTTGATAGGGTCCTACGGCCACGATAACAGGGTGTCCTCCTTCTCCGCGAACGAATCTCTCCTGTCCATGAGAAAGGAGGGAAAGGTCCCGGATAGATGGTGCCTCTCGATCTGCTTCGACAAGGAGGAGATAGGATCCGAGGGTCCGACCTCGGCAAGGTCGGCCTTCGTGGAGCTCTCCTTTCACAGGATCTTGGAGCTTTCCGGGAAGAGGGGCACCTCCAGGGAGCTGTCCGCGGCCATGTCGTCGTCGTTCGCGCTCTCGGCCGATGTGAAATCGGCCACGAACCCCCTGTTCCGATCCGTGCAGGACCCCGCCAATTCGGCAAGGCTGGGGGCCGGACTCACGATAACCAAGTACACGGGAAGGGGAGGGAAGATCGGCGCCAACGATGCTTCCGCCGAGATGGTTTCCGCCATAAGGAGGCTGTACAATGAGCACGGCATCGTGTGGCAGATGCAGGAGACGGGAAAGGTGGACCAGGGTGGCGGGGGGACCGTGGCAAAGTTCCTGGCCGCAAGGAACATGGACGTCCTCGATACCGGCATCCCGCTTCTCTCGATGCATTCACCCTTCGAGGTTCTTTCGAAATCGGACCTTTACATGGCCTACAAGGGATTCTCGGCCTTCTTCCTCCATCATCCCGTGCAAAAACCTTAGATCATGAGATCTTCTTGTGGACCTTCTTCGCCCGGACCTCTGCGACCTTTTTTTTCTCTTCCCCCTCGGAGGAGGGTTCGTTCTTTTCATCCCCCGTCTCATCGAGCGAGGAGAGTGTGGAGTTCAGCATATCGAGCAGATCGACATCCCCCGTATCGGGAGCTTTCTCTTCACCGGCCGGGGGGGGTGCGGTTCCCTCCGGTTTCTCCGGTTCCACGTCTTTTGGAGCTTCGTCCGCTGGGGGCACGCCTTCATCCTTTCCGGCAGGTTCGGGTGTCTTCTTGAGCGGGACGACGGGCGGATGGAACATCCTGTTCTGTGTGATCAGCTTGTTGTAGACCTCTTCCCTTATCAGCCCTTTTCTGTAGAGGTTCTCGAAGTATTCCATGGATTTGGTGCTGACATCCTCGGTCGGTCGGAACCGTCTCTCGATCCTGACCGGGGGAGGGGAGGGAGCTTCCGTACGCGGATGAGCGTCCCCGGCCGAAGCGGCGGGCTGCTTGGCCGGTCCCTTAGGTTCGGACAGTGCCTTCTTCTTCATGGTGTCCTTTTCGGGTTTCGGAATGGAGCCGTAGAGTCTTTTCTCGCCCTCCGTGAACATCCAGTCCGTTCTCCGGAAGAAGTCCTTCAGGTTGTTGACGAGAGTGTCGAGGCTGTCCACTTCCTTGTTCATCAACCTCATGAGAAGCCCCGAATCCTCCGTCAGGACCATGGAGAGATGGTACTGGTTTCCCGATGAGAGGATGAATACATTCACCATCTCTCCCACGGATACCGCCCCTTCCTTCTTCTCGGAGGCCATGATCTCAATATTCGGTATCTCGAAATATTCCCTGACGGCTGCACCGGGAGAGACGTCCCCCAGCTCGAAGCTGGCCTCCATGGGAGCGTTCATGGCCCTGGTCTCGTCCCCCCCGCCTATGGCGAACATCCTCTCCGGTATGTTTATGAACACCATTCTCTCGGTGGTGAGATATATGGTTCCCTTGGATGGTTCCAGAAGATATTCCCCGCCGTAATATCTCCAGGTGGATTTGAACGAGGGGACTATGTTCTCCTCGGTGACAAGGATCTTCTCGTCCGGATGGAGTATGAGCTCACCCCTGTCATCGTATATCTCGTTGTAACCGTCCTTGTCTCCATACCTCATTTCGATCCAAATCCCCTTTGCAATCTGGATTATAACGCTGAATAAATCCTGGGTAGGTTATATAACAGTTTTTATCTGAGGGCGGGTTCAAGGAAATATCGGTCGATCCCGTCAGGTCCCGTGCACCTCGCATCCGACCATGGAAACCCTGACGATGTAAGGCTTCCCCCCCCTTGCCTTCAGCAGGGAAGCCACCTTTTCGGGTTTGTCGGTCAGGGCTATCATGGAACCGCCCCCGCCCGCTCCCGTCAATTTGGCCCCGTAAGAATACGGCAGGGCGGCATCGACAAGGGACTGGAGCTCCTTGGAATTCACACCGAGTATCGACAGCAGGGAATGGTTCCGGTTCATCAGGGCCCCGATCCGGACCATGTCCCCGTCCTTCAATGCGTCCACACCCTCCATCACCAGATCGCCTATCTCTCTGATGGTTTCCCTTGCGAATCCCGAGCGTTCGTGAAAGCTTCTGACCTTTGCCACCTGCCTTCCGGTCAGGGAGGGTCTTCCCGTAAATCCCACCACGAGGGTCATCTCCGGTGGGTCGAGATTGTGAACGTGCCAGGTACGTTCCCCCTTCGATATCGACCACAGATGTTCGCTCTCCTTTCTGAATGAGACGAGAATGCCCCCTCCGTGGACCGAGCACGAGGTGTCCGTGGGGGACGCTCCCCCCTGAACGTTGTATTCTATCTCGAACGCGTCCGTTGCCACATCCCGGGGCTTCCATTCACCCCTGAGGGAGCGCAGGATCGCCGCGATGGACGATGAAAGTGCGGCGGAGGACCCGAGGCCCGAGGCGCCGGGAATCTGGGAGCGGGTCCTGATCTCGAGCGGTTCCCCGTTCCACAGGTTGTTCAGCGCCCACCTGAGATATCTATGCCTCCTCATGGACAGGCTTCCGCCGTCAACCCGGCAGGTATCCGAACTCCTCACCCTGATGCTGAGCCTTCTGTCGAGGGCCACCGCTATTGCGGGTTCACCGTAGACGACGGCGTGCTCCCCGAACAGTATGGCCTTGGCGGGCGATGAGGCTTCCATCATCACCGCTTGAACGGTGTAAGCGTAAATATTGTTTGGGTTGGGCCACAATACAATAATAGTCCGTCATACGTTTAAACCCACAGGAGCGAAGGGAAGGTCCTAGATGAGAGCCGTTCATGAAGGAAAGCACCCCGCACAACGTCCGAGAAGGGCGGAACCCCTGGGCCGGTATCGGATACGCCCCGCAGCATCCGGCAGGAAAGCCGAAAGGAGCGGTGGTCCGGGGGGGCCGGGCATACTCACGATCATGGTGGCGCTTCTTCTCCTGCTGACAGCGGTCGTCCGTCCCTGGCCCGGGGGGGAAGGGATACGGTCCGGAACCGACAGCGCCGATTTCGGTATATTCGGCTCCATCTCGGAACTGCATGAGGAGCAGCTCTCGAGGGAGGACGATCCCGACGTACAGGAGGCGGTACAGGGGATACTCGGCGGTGTCAAAACAAGGGATAGAACATTCGGAAGCTCCGGCACGGGAGATCTGGCGGAGGAATACCTGTCCATCCCCGAGGCCCTGACGAGGAGTCCCGTGATATTCGATGCTCTCAGCTCGGACCCCATAGTGAACAATACAAGTGTGCTGGACTGGATGCTTCCTCCTCCCCTGAGCGATCAGGGGACGCTCAACTATGTGATACTTGTGAAGAGCGGTGACAGGACCGTATGGAAGCTGGGGTCCATAGTCCCGCGGATCGGGCTCTTCGTCGATTCGGGACTCGACAAATGGCTCTACGTGGACGTTGACGGTGATCCTTCGACAGGGGGGCCGGACGGAAGCGATATCAGGGCAAGGATGACGTTCGCCAAGGACCTGCTTGCAAGGGACTGGGAGGCAAGCCTCTTCCCTCCGACGCTGAAGTTCAACAACGCTGGTGTGAAACTCGAGGTGGAAGCCGTCGAACCCGTGGACGGGTCCGCGGGCGTCGGAGGCTCCATATATTTCATCAAGGGCATATCCTACAGCGGAAAGAACTACATATGGTCGGTGGGTCTGGAGCTGAAGGAGTTCGCCGACAGGCTGAGCATCAGGGTGGAGGCAAGGGAATGGAGGGCGGAACCGAAGCTCGATCTAATCAGACAGCTCATCTCGGGCGGCTCCATCGATCTGGGGAAGATCAACATACTGGAGATACTGGGGCCGTTCACGGTATCGTACGAGTTCGAGACCCCTCCCGAGCGGATGGACGTCCACATCTCCGTGATGAGGCTCCAGGACAGGCAGCTTCAGGACAAGGCCTACGTGCATCTGATGCTGAAGGCCGATGCCTTCCATACCGTCCTGATGGCGAAGGGAGAGGTTGTACTGGGGGTTTCCAACATGGGATCCCCTGTGGAATCGATAGAGTGGAAGGCAAACGACGAGGGGAAGCCGGAGGATTCCATAGACCTCGTTATGAGGTACGCCGAATTCTCCGATGATCTGGTGGATGCCATTATTGAGATATCTTCCCTGCCGGGAAGATTGAAGATAGATCTCGATTACACTCAGGACAGCAAGGGAAGGAACAAGACGGTAATGGACCTCGAAGCCCCCGGCGGGATCCCCTACCTGAAGTTCCTGGAGGTGATATATCCCGGATGGGGTGGTTCGGGAAACCTCTCGAACTGGAACGCCACCTTCGTCGAGGTGGTGGACATACCGTCCCCCCTTCACATCGAGACTACCGCATCGGTGCCTTTCGATCCGGAAGAGGATGCATCGCCGAACCTGAACGTATTCGACACCTTCATGAAACAGATCGCCGGGAGATTCTACAGGCTGGGAGAGATATTCAGGGAGATACCAAGGGCGGTGTCGCAGATGCCTTCCCGCAAGGGATCGACGCTCCTGGACTGCAGGGGGGGATACATCGGCTGCGTCAGGTACGTATCGACATCCGGGTCATTCCTGAACTCTTCCGGCGACATGATCTCCTTCCTCGATGCCGGTGGAGCTCCTCCGGCAATCTCCGCCCTGATCCATGGAGTGGAGTACTACAGGGGAGCTTTCGATGACAGCGGTAACGATATCACGATCAGGCTCCGTTCCGCAGGTTCACTGGATATATTCGCCGTTTCCGATGATCGAACGGCCGCTCTCAACATAGACGGTTTGCCGCGGCAGCTCCGCATCGTAACGAGGGGAGATGAGATCGCCTACGAGGGCAGCTCCGACGGGAACCCTGCCCGCATAGATTCGATCCGCTACCGCTACAGGGGAGGGGGATTGAGGTTCGATGTGGACATAGACGACATCCCCTCCTCGCTGAGCATGATCAGGAGCGGGGACCAGATGGAGGTGAGGTCCGGCTCCGGCCATATAGGGTCGATCAGCATGTTCACCTCGGACTCCGCCTCCCGCCCTCCGCTGGAGATACCCGAGAGCAATTTCGTCTCCATGGTCTCCGGGGAGGATGGCACCTCGGTGGGGTTGAGGCTGAACAGGTTCAGCTCCTTCGTTTACAACAACGGAACCGGCGGATTCATCGAGCTGGATACGGTCCAGGAGGCCGATTTCCATGCCATTATCAGGGATGAGATGCAGGAACTGGAGATGCTGGCCGTGTTCGCTCCCCTTCCGTCCCACACCCACATCGACCTCCCCTCCGTCATAGGCACTCCCGAGATATCCATTCCGGACTTCATGGACGTCGAATCCATCAACGATTATGCGGACATCCTGCTGTCCCTGGATGCGATAGGAAGGGCTCCCATCACGATGGCATCCTCGGTTGCGGAGGGTCTCGTCAAGGCGATAGGCAGGTATTCCACGGGCTTTTCCCTCACCTGGGACCTGGCGGAACAGGGTTCGAATCTGGACATGGTAATCAGTTTCAGGAAGCAGGGGAGGGACCGGGTCCCGGAGTCGAGATGGACACACGGCATCTGGATAGAACAGAAGGGAGCAGGGGAGAACAGTTCAGTGGACGGGAAGATATTCCTGCAGGGAATGCCGACCAGGGGTTCCGTGAATCTTTCCTTCTCCGACAGGACCATAAGAGCCTCGCTCGACTTCAGCCACTATTCGCCCGAGTTCGACTGGCTCCTCATAAGGACAACCGGTGTGCAGGACAGGGATATCTCGGTGTACATACGGGAGGTCCCCTCAGGAATAGATCTCTTTCTGGATCTGATGATCTACACGGACCTGTCCATCGGGGGCAGGTTGATAATCGACATGGACGTCCATATAGTGGATGTACGGGGGGAGGCTGCGGACCTAGGCTCGATGATAGCGACCCTGACCAAGTCCTCTCCCATACTGTCGATCAGGCAGATGTACCTCCCAACCGTCCCCTCGGACATCAGCCTTCATGCGGATATCGAGAACGGCGTGGAGGCCGATTATTCTGCATCGAGGTCCATAGAGTATCTCTACTTCAAGATCACGAAGCGCCTGGAGGGCAGATGGTCCCAGGTCTACGCGATATTCCATGACCTTCCCCTGAGCTTCTACGTGAACATGACCCCCAACAACGATTTCTCCATCCAGGAACCCTTCATCACCCAGGGTCTCCCTTCTCTGGATGTGAGGACATCGGGGGAAGGGATGGACCTGTTCATCGAATATGACGGGTCGGGTTTCGGGCAGCGGGGGAAGTTCCAGATATATGCGGACGCACTGCGGAACACGAACACCCGTTACGAGGGAAGCGATTATGTCATAGACAGCGAGGGTATCGGGTTCTTCTCTCTCGAGATAGACCGGCTTCCGGTGATGGACCAGTTCACCCTCTCATCGATGTCCCTCCTGGGGATGGATATACGGCACATAAGGATAGCAACCACGATGGTCTACGGCATCTATCCGCAGATATTCCTGGTGGACACGAGAGGGGGCTCGTTCCAGTTCAAGCTGCGGGGGGATATCACCCTGGGCGAGAACACCTATTCCCCGGATATATTCTTCATCACCCTGAGGACGACGGATGTGATGGGGGTGGGCCTTCCGACGGGCCTGTTCATAAACAAGGACACTTCCGCGATCGATATGGGAGGTTCGGGCGGAGCGGTGGTCATGCCGGCACCGGTCCTGACCGTCTGGTATATGGGTGCAGAGGCCCTCTTCGGGGGTGGTGGCTGATGTCCGGTGGTTTCAGGGGCATATCGAAATGGTGGATCCCCGTTATCATGGTGGGGATAGTCATCATCGCATTCCTTTTCTATCAATGGATAATTCCAAGAACGAACCTTGAAGTGAGGACCGTCTACCATGAATCTCCCGGCGGGGGCGGGACCGGGGGAGTGATAAATGTCAATGTACTTCTGACGAACTGGGGGAACAGGGAGATATCGGACCTGGACTGCCGGGTCGTCGTTGATCAGGTGGGGGGCGGTGAGATGGCCAGGAACGAGGCGCCGGATCTGGTGCTGGGAAGGGGGGAAAATGCGGAGATAAAGCTGTCTTTCATAGGAAGTCAGTTTGCGGATTATAAAATATCCATATCGTTGAGCATGATCTGCTCCGGCTCCACCACGGAGAGGGTGCTCGTCCACGAGACCGAGGAGGAGCAGATGAACCTTGTCTTCGTCGACAACCTCAGATGATGTCCTATCCGAAGTAGCGAAGCTCATCCCTCGATTCCGGAGGCTCGTTCTCCTCGAGGTTCTCCCTTATCCTTGAGGTTATCTCGTCTATCTGCTTCGCCTTCTCTTCCAGGCTGGCGAGGTCGATTTCAATGTCCAGATATCTACCGAGGGTGTTCAGGACGGCCCTTGCGGCCCTCGGGTCCACGAAATATCCCGAGGTCTCTCCCATGAGACAGGCTCCCTTCAAACCTCTGAGAGCTCCCAGGCCCAGGAGAAGCCCGGAGGCACCGATGATGCCCGAGGAGGGTTCTCCCTTCTTGAAGGTGACGCCGATCTCCTCGAGCCCCTCCTTCATGTCGGAGTGCGTGACGGCCCCGAGGACGCCGGGCTCCTCTATGAGCTTTATCACACCGTATCCTCCCAGGGTGAAGATGGAGGTCACGTCGAACTCCATGGCGATGTCTAGGGCCGCATTGGACAGCTCGTACTGGCCTTCCGGGGTGAGCCCCTGGAAGTCGCCTGTCAGCACCATTATGTCCCTCTTTCCCCCGCTGCCCTTGCCGTAATGAAGGATATGTTTCACCAGCGAGACGATGCCCTCCTCATCCACCGTGACCTGGGGGGGAAGGTATCTCGAATAGATCTCAGCGAGCGGTTTCATGGACAGCTCCTCCACCAGATGTTCGGCGGCGAGCTTGCCCACATTACCCACTCCCGGAAGCCCCTCGATGAACATGGTGTTCTTCAGCTCCGGTCTTTCGATGAACTTTACGATAACGTCCTGCATGGTGATCATCACTCCTTGTTCCTTGAACCATAGAGAGCCATACGCCTGTACTTTCCGAACCGGTCATCGGGTGAATATCTGGGAGGTATGGTGTTCCCGGTTGCGGCACCGCAGGAGGGACATGTCTCGGAGAGTGTGTATCTTCCGCATCCGGAGCATACCTTTATCCTGCTTATCAACGGCTCACCACCGCAATAACATCATCCCTTACGGATGAACTTTCCGGTTCCGTTCCTCGATTCGATGAACGCCACGGCAGCATCGGCTGCATTCTTGAGCAGCTCTTCAGCGATCTTGTAATCCGGGGCGGAGATTATCAACCTGTACTTCGGGGCTCCGATGTACAGGATGCCGAGGGTCACGTCCTCCGCTCCCTTGACAGCCTCCTCGGCCTTTCCCAGGGCCGTCTTGATGTCCTCCATTCCGGAGGGTTCATTGCTGGACATCTCCAGGATGCCGCTTATCTCCACGAAGGGGGGGGTAATGTTCTCCTTTGCCATCTCCACGAACGGCTCTATCCATTCACCCTCGAAACCGGAATCCTTCAGGGCCGTTTCCTTCATTGCGGCTATCTCGAAGGCGGCGTAGAGGGAGCCGTATTCGGATATGAGGTCATGACCGAAGTTCTCGAGCCCCCACTGAAGGTCATGTCCGAGTTTCTCGCAGAGCATCTCCAGAAGCTTGCGTGCCTTCTGCTCGCTCTTCCACTGCTGGATCTTCTCTCTCTTCTGATGCTCGTTAACGGCCTTCAGCGACAGGTCCACGAACCTGTTGTGCCGTCTCGTGTCGATGCCCAGCACCTTGCAGACGATCTTCTGACCTTCCCTGACGTGGTCCCTTATGTATTTGACCCAGCCCGAGGCCACTTCCGCGATGTGAATGAACCCCTCGATCCTCGGGTATTCGTCCAGGTCCACAACAACACCGAAATTCTTTACCTGCCGCACGGTGGCGACCACGAGCTCCCCTTCCTCGGGGAGTTCACTACCTGGACTCATTCATATCACCTGACCCAGCGTCTCACTTCTCGAGGTCCGTATCGACCCTTCCCACGACCTCGCCCTTGATGTCCGCCTTTCCGCCCCTGGGCGTGGCAAGGGTGGACCCGCAGACGGTGCAGCTGATCTTGTTGTTGGTCCTGTCAAAGACCGTCTGGACATTTCCACAGTCGGGGCATTTCACCTTCAGGAACATAGATCTCGTTTCCATTCAAAGAACCTCCTCAGACCTCAACGAGTTCGAACTTCTTGGCCCTGATGGAGGGGCTTTGATGGGCCTTCCCGCATTCCTTGCATGTGTATTTCAGGTTGACCCTCTTCGTGGGTTTCTCCCTCCCCTCCGGTTTGGGCCTGGGGAAACCACCGTAGCCGGCAGTGACCTTCCTGAACCGCCTCTGCCCCCATTTCAATTCGCTTGCCCTCCTCTTCTTCACTTTCTCGACCTCGTGAGGGGTATGCTTGTGACAGCTGGGGCAGTATCTGTTGATAGTCCTTGGCATCTTCATTTTCATTCACCCATCTGCTCAATGAGGCGCTTAGGGAGGGCGGTATTCTGGAACCACTATTAATAGTTAATTGGCAGCAGGTACCATTATGGAGCCATTGTGGATGATTCAGGCAGGTATGTTGTCATCACCCTCGTTCCCGTTCTTGGAAAGTCCGATCTCTATCCACGACACGTTGATACCGTCCTCTCTCTCCTCGTCCTCGACCCTCTCCGTGCCTATCGAGATGCTGTCCACTGTCAGATCGGAAATGAACCTGTTCCTGACGATCTCCGCCACATCGACCGCCTTGCTGATGGCCCTGCCCCTGGCCTTGATGGTTACCCTGTTCGTTCCCGTGTTGAACTGGGTGACCACGGCCAGTACATAGTTCATCGGTGGTTTCCTGCCTATGAAGACGATGTTGTCGCTCATGGTCCTGGTTCCCCCTGGAGATGGGTCTTTGGACATTGAAGGGGCCTCTATTAAAGGTTTATGTGTCAGTGAAATCCCGGGATCCAGCTCGCCACGGAAGGTGGGAACCCATCATCTTCGGGCAAATTGGTGGTTAAATGGTTAGTTCGATTTGCGGCATGCGGAGAATTCAAGGCATTCGGTCGCCGCTCTTGTATCCTGCATGGTCGGGTCAGATCGCTTTTCATCGGGAGTCTTGAGCCCGCACCTTCGGGTGAATTACGCTTCATTCGACGACCCCTCGAATATCGAATGCATCAACGTTCCCGTTTCCGTGGAGGATACCAAAATCCAAATATGTTCGTTCCCTATCGATGGAGGTCGGAACACGCCGCTCCGGAGAGAATGAGATGTTGGACCCGTGGCAGACCGGGAAGGTCAAGGATTACAGGAGGACCATGGAGGAATTCGGGATTGATGTATTCGATCCGGGCAGGCTCCCGCAGGACCCGAAACCTCCGAGGCTGTTCAAGGAGGGTATAGTGTTCGGCCACAGGGGGTTCGGGAGTATTCTCAGGAGGATGAGATCCTCCGACCCCTTCGCGGTGCTCACCGGCCTCATGCCGTCGGGCAGAATGCATCTCGGCCACAAGATGGTGATCGATCAGATAGCGTATTTCCAGGAGTTCGGCTCCACCGTCATGGTTGGAGTGGCCGACCTAGAGGCCTATGCCACAAGAGGGGTCGATCTTGACAGGGCAGAGAAGATTGCCATAGATTCGTACGTGAGAAACTACCTTGCCCTTGGCCTGGGAAGGGAAGGTTTCGAGGTCTACTTCCAGTCAAGGAGAGCCGTTGTCAAGGACCTTGCCTTCGAGCTGGGCAGAAAGGTCAATCTCTCGACCATGAGGTCCATCTACGGTTTCGACGATTCCACAAATATGGCCCACATGCATTCCCCCCTGATCCAGGCGGGGGACATCCTTCACCCGCAGATAAAGCTGGATCCGCAGCCCGTGGTCGTTCCTGTAGGCATCGATCAGGACCCCCATATCAGATTGTGCAGGGACCTCGCATCATCGTTCCGGTTGTTCAACGCCACTGTCACATCGGACGGGAGGATAGGGGTGTTCGTGAAGGTGGATGATAGAGTGGAGCGTCTGCTGCAGAAGGCAAGGTCGGCCATGGAAGGGTTGGGATTCCTGGATATGAAGATGATCCCCCGCTACAAGGCACTGTACATCCGCGGGGCCGTATCTGCGGACGTCCCCCTGATGGATGAGGCCCTTTCGAAGCTGGAGGTGAAGGAGGGAGGCTACGGATTCCTCCCGCCGTCATCGACATATCACAAGTTCAGCAGGGGGTTGACGGGCGAGAAGATGTCCTCGTCAAGGCCCGAGACGGCGATATTCCTTGATGACGAACCAGCCGAGGCATCGGCAAAACTCATGAAGGCGTTGACGGGAGGAAGGGAAACTGCGGAGATACAGAGAAGGGAGGGGGGCCGCCCCCACGAATGCCCCGTCTTCGAGACCATGCTGTTCCACACCGTGAGCGATGACACCGAGATGGCAAGGATAGAGGAGGAGTGCCTCAACGGTGAGAGGCTGTGCGGTCAATGCAAGAGGGAGGCATCGCAGTATCTGGTGTCGTTCCTGGAGGATCTTTCGGAGAGAAGGGATCAGACGGAACATCTCGTATCGGAATTCGTCAGGTATGATTAGTTCCCTCGAGTAATTATGACCAAACCTAAAAATATCAGTTGGGGGGATTTTTTGCGCAGGCAGTTGGTCAGATGGCAAGGAGAAGGGACGGCACCAGGACATATCGGTCGGGGGACCCCATCCATATAGTCGTAACCCAGGATTTCGAGGAGGATGCCAACAGGTTCTTCTCCTACTGCCGCGAAAGGGGATACAACCCTTCACAGGTCATCAGACAGGCCATGAAAGATTGGCTGGAGAGGGAGGAGAAGGGCGCCGTCACGCTCACCGCGGATGGGGAAAACAACAACGGGAACGGTTCCGAGGTCGATGAACTCGACAGGAAGCTCATGACTCTCATCAAGGACAGGCGTCCGACAATGACCCCTAGAAGGGGAATGAGCCTCAAGACCGTGAAGGAGCTCCTGGAAGGGAGCTGAACCGGGGTCCCTTCGGGGATCGCGGCACCATTTCCATCAACCTTTCTATCCACCGTTGAAACGGTATCTCAGTATCGCCGCTATTCCACCGAAGGCCTTGAGAAGCATCTGTCCCTCGGAGGAATCCGAGGAAATGAGCTCCAGCGTTGTGGAGTACATCTCGCAGATTCTTCCAAGTTCCTCCACCATGTCCTTCTCCTCCACGAACTGGCACAGGTTCTGATCATCGGGACATGAGAATATGGGTTCATCGGTCCTCTTCTGATCGATCTCGTACCTCTTCCCGCATGACGGGCATTCGAACACCCGATGCATCATGCGCATCTCCTCGGAGACCAGAAGTATCTCGACGGCTCCCGCTTCCAGGGCCGCTTTCACCTCCGCCTCCCCGTAGGCGGAAAGGCCCCCGTCCTCCTTTCGTATCTCGGAGAACAACCTGTCCATGAGCTCCCTCTCCTTCGCCACCTCGAGATGCTGCAGTGCGGGCCTTGCCTTTTCTATCAGTTCGTTCAGGCCGGATTCATCCGTATAACCGGTATCGAAGGTGTCGAGCACCTTTTTCTTGAGTTCGTGGTGGAGGTAATCGTTATGGACGAAGAAATCCTTGGTGGCTCCGGGTCCTCCCACCAGTATGCCCTTGAGGCCTTCTATGCCCAGGAAGGCTTCCGTGCACAGGTCCCCGATCTTCTTGAAATATTCGTGGGCGGCGATCTCTATCAACCTCTCGAAGCGGAGCCTTGACTGCCCCCCCTTCCCGTGTTTGGACGGGACAAGGGATTGAACGTTCTTTATGGTCTCCACCCTCCTTCCCTTGAGCAGCCCCAGGGTCGCTTCCTTCCTGTCGATCACTATGAGTCCGTAGATGTCCTCCTCGGCCAGCATCTCTTTCAGGTGGTCGAGATAGAAGTAGCTGTCACATCTGTAGAGAAATGTGCTTATCGGTGAGGGCGGTTCGATGACATGGGCGATCATCCTTGTCTGGTCGGCCCCCACGGGGATGTGTCCCACGAAGAATGCCAGGCCGTTCTCCGGAGCGGTCTTGAACGTCCGGAGCCTGGAGAGTATTGATTCGATGGCGGAGGTGACGTTCTTCCTGGTGGTCTTGGATTTGATGTTGGAGGACTGGCCAAGCTCGTTCCTGAGGTAGTTCGCAACATCCGATATCTGCTTGGTAGGGGGGATGAGCAGGGTTATGAGTTCGGTATTCCTTCCCTTGTACGAGGCAAGCTTCTCGAGCGTATTCTTGAAGGCGTATCTTTCCCTTGGTGTGAGCTTGACCATCGTTGACACCCGCGGACCCGTGTGGTTCGTCCACAACAGATGGAACCGGTTTATAAGCTTTCCTCAGCATGTTCGGGGGTCGATCGATGCCAGGTACTCACAAGGGGAAGGCGGCCCGCGAAATAATATTATATCATGTTGTGATATGAAGGACAGCATTCGCACCCAGCGGAATGCTGGGCAGGAGTGATCCTTCACCGGGTGAGCATATGAAGCACAGGTCCTCTCTATTATTTGGTATCGTATTAGCCCTGCTGATGGCATTTCCGGTCGTAGATGTGACCGGCGGCAGCGGCGGAGTGGGGGATGACGGAACCCCCACGAGGTATGGGTTCACACCCACACTGTATCCCCAGGACATCACTCTCTCCACCGAGGCCATATGCGTGGATACGGGTGATTTCGACGGGGTGAACAACGATGATATCGTCATCGGTCAGCACGGTTCCATTCAGCTCCTCAAGAACAACGGGGCGTCCGGCTCCTCGTTCAAGATGAATGTACACCAGACGATAACCCTGTCCGGCTGGTACATAACACGTATCAGGTTCGGCGATTACGACAATGACGGGGATCTCGACGTGATAGCACTCGGGCAGGAGGAATACTTCATGGCGGACGAGGCGGGGAGCGGTGGTCCGTCGATCTTCTCCGTCAGGATCTTCTACATAGAGAACAGCGCCGGGACCTTCTCGGTAGAGGATTACGAGGAATTTCGGAATGGTTATCTGTTCCAGGATCTCTGGTACTGGTCCGAGTCCAAGTTCGACATGGACGTGGCCGATGTGGATGGGGACAACGATCTCGACACGGTATTCATCTACAACGTGGACACGGACGGCAATGCGAACAACGGAGGCGAGCAGGTCAGACTCGTTCTTGTCACATATGCGTCCGGGTCGCTGAGCAATTCCACCCTGACCACGGTGACAATTTCCGGTCACATGGCCACATTCAATGAGGTGGTCCGTTTCGGGGATTTCGACGCCGATGACAATCCGGACATCGTCTACTCCTACGGGGGGAGAGACGCCGGTGGGGCCATCATCGAAGCATCCATCTTCATAAGGTGGCACACGGGTGTCGGGGCCAACTGGGGAAGCCCGGTGGACCTCGATCCCAATGACGATCTCGTTCAGGGAGGGATATTCGGGTCCCTTCCGTTTGCCATGGCGGTCGGAGAGTTCGCGGGCAATTCCCTTCCCGACATAGTCCTGACGAACAACAGGAACGGCGGCACGAGTCCGCCATTCGGCGATGCGGGGATCTACCTGATAAGGGCACTGACGGGCAGGGACTTCTCCGATCCCGTGTCGGTGTTCTCCCAGGTCGGCTACTTCATGATCAGGGGCATGGCCGTGGGTGATTTCGACAAGGAGGGCAGGGAAGATCTGGTATGCTTCACCAAGAGGGATACCACAGCAGACCCGTCGCCCTATGACGGTATTGATGATTACAGCCTCTCCCTTCTGGGAAGCAGGCAGTCCGTTCCGTACGGTTTCTTTGCCCTGAAGGTTTTCGAGACTCCCACAGACATCCCGTTCCAGGTCATAAAGGATGTCGGGGTGGGCAACTTCGACAACGATCCGGACGGATACGCTGACATGGTCTATGTCGGCGACAAGGTGACCGTGGGTTTCACCACCTTCCCTCCCAACAACGTTCCGAGAAAGGTGCGGGAGGTTGTCTCGCCCCTGCCGGTCTATAATGATGACAGGTTCGCCACTGTCAACATCACGGTGGAGGACCTGGACGGGGCATGGGACCTTGCGAAGATCGTGGTTGATTTCACACCGCTGGGCCTTCCGGTGGTCGTTGTCAGTGAACCCGAGAAGGACCCGTCGAGCAGCACCATCGGGTGGTACGAGTTCGAGATCCAGGTGCCCCCGACCGTTCGTCAGGGAGACTACAATATCAGGTTCGATATGTACGATCAGTGCACGGATCCACCCGGAAGGAACGCACCCAAGTCCAACGACACATTCCTGTTCCGGGTCAAGCAGTACAACAGACGGCCGGAGATAGCCATCGATGAGGCGAACCGGACACTTTACCTGAAGGAGGATACCCCGACCTACTTCGAGGGTGTCTACGGCTGGTTCCGCGACCTGGACATCGAGGAGGGATACGCACCGGACTATCTCAACATCTCGATGAGATCGTTCCAGTCGAACACGTTCGTGACAACATCCACCCTGAAGGATGTGAACGAGAACGTCATATTCAGGGCGGACCTAAAGAACGGCTCCGCTGCGGACCCGAAGAACTGGTCTCTGCTCATCACACCCGGAAAGAACTTCCACCACCGGGAGGGGGAGAGCAACCAGCTGACGCTGCGTGCAGGGGACGGTTTGCTCTATACCGACCCGCTGCTGGTGATGAACATAGTGGTCCTTTCCGTCAATGATGATCCCGTCATACCTCCTCAGGGATGGCCCGAGGATGATTTCCAGTTCCTTCTGATCCAGAACGAGAGGGGGACGAGGAATCTGAAGGCCAATGATGCTGCAGACGATCCCACCGGCGTACAGCCGCTGAAATTCTACTTCGAGTACGAGAACGAGGAGGATGCCTCATGGCTTGTCCTCGAAGAGGACGGGACGGTCACGTGGGACCCGAAAAACGACAATGTTGGCCCCCACATGGTCACCCTGTGGGTCTCCGACGGTATCGCGAACGTCTCCCAGGTGATGTGGTTCAACGTTTCGAACGTGAACGATCCGCCGTTCTTCGTCTCCGTATCCAACCAGACCACAACCGTGAATATCAACAGCCGGCATGTGGAGGAGAGGATCGAGTTCATTGTCAGGGAACATGAGGAGTTCAACCTCACCATAGTGGTGAAGGACCTTGATTACGAGATAGGCCTGCAGGATTCCGTCGGTTTCAAGTGCAATCTGACAATGCTGAACAACACCTATCTTGATGTGGATGATGTCTACCCGTTCACGGCCCATTTCCATTTCTGGGCCGAGAAGAGGTTCGGTTACTATGCGACATATGAACCGGAAACACCTCCCATCGATACGGAGATAATCGTGACGGACGGGATAAACCAGGATATAATGGCGGTCCTTCCGCTTAGGATAAGGATACTGAATACCAACGATCCACCCGTTCTTGTGGCGATAGACAAGCCGGAGGAGGGGGCCAGCTTCCCCATTCTGTACAACATCGAGTTCTCGGCAGGAGAGTCCCTTGACCCGGATACCGTTTACGGTGACAACCTGACCTACATGTGGGATTTCGACGCCTCGGACGGAGAGTTCCAGGCCCAGTTCGTGGGGACCAACGGGAGATGGGATTTCCCCGCCGCGGGGACATACATGATAACCCTTCGGGTGGTCGACAGCGCAGGGCTTTACATCGAGACGACCAGGAACATAACGGTCTCGGGTGTGAGAGATGATGATGATTTCGATAATGACGGGATGAGCAACAAATGGGAGGATGAGAACGGACTCGACAAGTATGATCCATCCGATGCCCAGGCCGATGCCGACGGGGACGGACTGTCCAACATCGCGGAGTTCCTGAACCATACGGATCCCCGGAGGAGGGATACGGACGGCGACGGAAGCCCTGACGGGATCGACTTCGCACCCCTTGATCCAACGATCTACACGGAACCCAAGGAGGAGAAGGGATGGCTGGAAAAAAGCGGCAACATAATTCTTCTTGTCGTGATAATCCTTGTTGTCCTCGTACTCCTCGTTGTGCTGCTCGTGTTCATCCTCATCAGGTCCAAAAAGAGGGCCAGGGAGGAAGAGGAGAAGAGGAGAAAGGTGGAGGAGATGCAGAGGTCGATGTACGAGGGTCAGGACATCTATGCCAACCTCCCGCAGACCGCGGCCGCAGCGGAATCGGCGGTCCCGGCCGCTCCCGAGACGGCCCAGCTCCCGCCGCAGCCGGAAGCCGGTCTGGATGACATATTCGGTGGTGCGGGCACCCTGCCTTCGATAGAGGGAGCCCCCGAGGGTCTCCCCCCCGCTCCTTCTTCGACGGAGGGAAGCGTGCAGGCACAGGGACTTCCTCCACCGCCGGCATCGGAGACTCCCCAGGCCCCTCCCCAGGTCCAGGTGCCCGAGTCCAAGGGATCGGAGGGCGACATAACCAAGCTTCTTGACGAGTAGGGCCCACCAAAGTTAATATGGTGTCTCGGCCCTTCACCCGCATAAAGGATACGGAGGCAGGAAATGAAGAAGATAGTGATATCTCTGGGCGGGTCGATACTGGTCAGGGGGGAGGATGATTCAGGATATCTGCGGGCCCTGAGGGAGCTTCTGACGTCCTTTCCCGGGGAATACAGGTTCATAATCATAACTGGAGGAGGACCGACCGCAAGGGAATACATAGCTCACGGAAGGGACCTCGGTTCGGACGAGGCAACACTGGACTGGATAGGTATAGCCGCTTCCAGGTTGAATGCCTGGCTGGTCATTTCCGCAATTGGCCCCTCCTGCTATCCCAGACCCGCTGAGGACATAGAGGAAGCGTTGAGTGCTTCCTCATCATTCAGATTCGTTGTGGGAGGGGGCACCCATCCGGGTCACACGACGGATACCGTTTCCGCTCTCATCGCGGAGCGGTGGAAGGCCTCCGCTTTCCTGAACCTCACGGCCGTCCCGGGGGCCTTCACCGATGACCCGACCGTGAACGAGGAAGCGACAAGGATAGACCGCATGACCTCATCCCGCCTGCTGAAGCTCGTTTCCGGGACGGACAAGGGTGCCGGGTCGCATTCGGTCATGGATCCCCTGGCTGCAAACATCCTTCACAGGGCCAGGCTTCCAACCTACATCCTTCACGGAAGGGACCTCGGGTCCGTAGCCTCGTGCATGAGGGGAGAACCATTTCAGGGAACGGTGATCGAACCGGATGGAGGGTGAGAGAATGTCGTCAAGGAAGGGTCCAAGGACATCCGGAAGAAAGAAAAGACCTCTTTCCGCGAGCAGGGCACCATCGGTGGAGGGACAGGAGATGAGTGTGGAGCTTTCGGATATTCCGCCCCACAAGCACTGCCTGAACTGCGGTGTGTCGATACCTCCCGACAGGGATACCTGTTCCGACAAATGCAAGACGGAATGGGACAGGATGCTCAGCAGGAAGAAGTTCTGGAACTATCTCCCGCTGATAGGAGCGGCCTTCCTTGCACTCCTGTGGCTTATTCTGATGATGAGCGGATGAACGGTGACCGGACGATGGAAGAGGATGTTGGAAGGACCGGGAATATCTGCGTGGGGGGCACGTTCTCACCCCTCCACAGGGGGCATATCGCCCTCCTGAGGGAGGCCTTCATGAAGGGGAAGAGGGTTCTTGTGGGTCTCACCAGCGATGCAATGGCCTCGAGGGGAAGGTCAAGGAAGGTCGAACCCTACAGCAGCAGGCTGAGGGAACTGCGAAGGGTCCTCGACGAGCTGTCGGGGGAGACCGGTGTCGATTATATCATCCGGGAGATAAACGACAGGTTCGCATTCGCCCTGAGGGAGGAGGTGGATGCCATAGTTGCCTCCCGGGAGACCGAGAGCACCGTTGATGAGATCGACGAGGAGAGGAAGAAGAAGGGTCTTCCGCCTCTCAGGAGATACGTCATCGACATGGTGATGGACCAGGGCGGGGAGAGGATATCGTCCTCAAGGGTGGTCAAGGGGGAGATAGACGAAAACGGCAGAAAACTCCAGGGGAGCGGATCCGATGCGGCGAGGGACAGGATATGCATCCATCTCGGGTCGAAGAATCCCGAGAAGGCCGGGGGGGTGGAGTCCGCTTTCAGGAGATACTGGCCCGAGGTGCAGGTCTTCCAGTACGAGCTGAACACACTCCGGAGCGGGGAAGGAAAAGGACCCGTATCGGGGGCAAGGGAGAGGTCCAGGAAGGTGCTGGAAAGGATAGGAGAGGACTCCCTGGGGAACAATGACGCCATCGTCGGAGTCGAGTCAGGAACCATCGAGGAGGAAGGCGTCCCCATGATGGTCCACTGCTGCCACATCATTCACAGGGGGAAGGAGGGGTTCGGGATGGGGTCGGCGGTGGAGATAACCGATATTATGCTGGACAGGATGATGGTGTTCCGGGGGAGGACATGGGAGTTCAGCGACATCATGGGCGGCAGAACATCCCTGATCGAGAGCATGAGCGGAGGGTCCCTGTCGAGGACGCAGCTCGTGGAGGAGGCATGCAGGATGGCACTCCTTTCGCTCTC
>Ga0164318_10001612_pt1 | contig 20228 bp, 17 predicted proteins | sample GuaBasSedimGuay9_FD_113734 | JGI IMG/M metagenome (GOLD analysis project Ga0164318, IMG submission 113734) | Subseafloor sediment microbial communities from Guaymas Basin, Gulf of California, Mexico - Guay9, Core 4571-4, 0-3 cm | ecosystem: Environmental > Aquatic > Marine > Hydrothermal vents... | reverse complement strand
CCCCATTCAAATTGTAACACATCTAATTCCTCATCGTATGCATTATGATTATACTCAAAAGGATATCCTGCAGAAATAACTGTACGTGCAACTTCTGCAAATACCGGAGAATTATCAAAACAAGGGTATGTATTTTGGGCATTATAAGGGAACATCTTTGCTCTTAATTTCCAATACGGCATACCCGTTACATTAGTGGCAGGATTTCTACAGCATGAACCCCAAGAGAATGTCCAACCTGATGCAGGTGGCACTCCACTAATTTGAATTGGTCCTGATCTATATACATATTCTGAAACAGCACCTGTATTATCTGCACCACTTAATTCAGCTCCAGCACAAGTAATCTCTGTAACGGTAGTACCACCAAAGCCACCAATATTACAATCTGGTGATAAGTCTTTTGGCCAACCAGCTAAAAGAGACATTGGTATATTTCCAGCAGGAGTAGTAGAATTTAAAGTTTGATAATTTGTAAAAAGAATACCTCCACACTCTCGATAAACTTTCATAGTAAAAATAAATTTACCAGCATTGGGTTGCCCGGTAGGAATACATTTCCATGTAATTTCACCACCCATATAATGACTTGCTTTCGCAAAATATGTACTTCCTGTTATCATCAGTAGTACAATCAATAATTTAAAAATTTTCATAGTTTATTATTATTTAATTACCAACATTTAATATATAAAAATTATCTTTATCAAAATATTTTTGCGCTAAAGCCTGTAGCTTTATTGCATCAATATTTTTTACTTCTTCAATATAATTATAATAGTATGAATAATCAATACTATTCATATTAACATTTACAAATTTAGCCATTAATGCAAAGCTACCATCAAACTGTCGTTGAAAACTACCTTGCAAATAATTTGTTACAGTATATAGCTCTTCTTTCGATATTTGTTCATTCTTTAATCTTTCAATTTCCTTTCTAATTTCCGAAATTGTATCATCTACAACTTCCGTTTTCACCTCTGTAGAAATAAAGAAAACCGCCTCTTTCCTAAACGAACTATGTGCAGCACCAATACCATAAGTATAACCTTTGTCTTCTCTAATATTACTCATCAAGCGACTACCAAAGTATCCTCCAAGAAATGTTGTAAGAATTCTTAATCCATTATAGTCTTCATGGTTTCGTCTTACACCCACAAAACCCATTCTTATGGCATTCTGAACAGAATCTTTCTTAGCTATAAAAGTATATTTATCAAGGCTAGGTTTAATTTTCCAATCTAGTTCAAGTTTTTGATTTTCTACTACTCGCATCCTTGCAAAAAGATTCTCCAATAGTTCAAGTTCTTCTTCTCCAAATTTACCTGCAATAAAAATTTTATGTTTACCATCTATATATGTATACTTATGATAATTCAACAAATCTTCGCTATTAATATTATCATAATCCTCTAATACCGAAAATACTCCATAAGGGTGATTTTCTCCAAAAAGTATTTTAGTAAAATTTTGTCGTGCTATAAAATCTACTTTTTGAGAATTAACCATAAACTCTTGTCTCTTTCGCGACAAATAAACCTCCAATTCTTCTTTCTTATAATCGGCATTCATTATTACGTCCTGAAGTAGAGGCAGCGTATCCTTAAGGTACTTATTTAAAGTATAAAGCGATACCGATGCAGTATCTCTTGTTATTTTAGTTTCGAAAGAAGCCCCAAAGTAATCAATTTTTTCAGCTAAATCAGCTGAAGAATAATTAGTTGTAGACTCTGTAATCATAGCATTAGCCGCACTAGCAACTAATGGCTTTGGTGAGTAGGACGTACCCGCTCCATCAAAAACAAATTCTACTTTCAATAAATTTTGATTGTCATTATTAAAAACAAATACCTCAGTACCATTTGATAGTTCATAGCGCATTGGCATAGTTATATCAACCGACTCTATCGGGTTTATTTTTGGGGCTTTATGTCTGTCTAATCCTATTGTCATTAATATCTTATATTATCTAATTACTGTTACCTGACCTTTTTTAATATGGTCATATCCCAAAGCATCTGTATACTCTGCATGGTAAAAAAACATTCCTGATTTTACTATACCACCTTTATATGATCCATCCCATGAGTCGTCTATATTAGTTGTTTCAAATACTTTATTTCCTAATTTATCAAACACAAACATTCTCATCTTTATAATACCACTACCTTCTGCTTTAAAATAATCGTTCTGCCCGTCACTATTTGGAGTAAATGCTGATGGAATAAATAAAGCACTGCAATTCCTATCAACATTAACAGTATACTCATGAATGGCGCTATTACCTTTGCCGTCGGTAACTGTTACAATGTATATTGAATTCTCAGTAGGCGATACTATAGTCCTATTTGAGATGCTACCATCATTCCATCTATAAAAATAACCATCCTCTACTTCAAGTATAGCATCCTCACCAAAGCATACATTTTGATTATCACCAAATTTAACTCTAAAAGTATCTACAACAACAGCTATAACCTCTTCATCAATATTATATTGCTCTTCCTTTTTTACATCTTCCGCATTAGGCTCTGAAACCACAACAAATATAGGATCTTGGCTTTCAATTACTGATTTTTCTATTGGTTTTTTTACTTCCACAACTTGTTTATTTTGCTCATCTTTAATCTCAGCATCGCTGGCTGAAGTTATATTCTCTTTAATCTTTACAATAGGAGTTAAACTTGTTTGTGGGGATTTTATTTCTTCTTTAGCAGCAATACTATTCTTTGTATCAACACTCTTCTCATCAGAATCAAGAATACTAATAGCATCCTTATTAATCTCTTGATTTTCTGGCTTAATTACATGATTATCATTTATTATCTTATCGTTATTAGGTAAAGCAAAATAAGATGCTATTGCAATTGTTGCAATTACAACTACACTCGCAGCAATCTTATATATGGTAGTATAATTATTTACATTATGCTTAGGAATATTACTATTCTCAATTTTAACCCACAAATCGCCATCAGGCTTCACTTCATAATTATAAAGTGAATCTTTAAAAAATTGCCCTATGTTTTTGTTTGTAGATTTCAAAACTATAAATCTATATTATGTATATTAAGCATTTGTTGTAATTTCAATCTAGCTTTTCGCAGTTGAGATTTAGAAGTATTCTCAGAAACGCCAAGTTGCTCACCAATTTCTCTATGGCTATAACCTTCTATTTCGTATAAGTTAAACACTAATCGGTATCCAGCCGGTAAAGACTGTATCATTTTTAGCATATCTTCTACTTGTAAATGGTCATAAGTCTGTCTTTCATCAGCTATTCTCTCAAGAGTTTCATCAATGTCCACATGGTAATAATGTTTTAAATTTTTACGATGCATATTTAATGATGTATTAACCATTATTTTTCTAATCCAACCTTCAAAAGAACCTTCACTACGAAATTTTTCAATGTTTGAAAAGACCTTAACAAATCCCTCCATTAGAGCGTCTTGCGCTTCATTTTTATCTTGAAAATATCTCATACAAACTCCAAGCATTTTTGGAGCATACTGTTCAAATAACAACTTCTGAAAACGTGGATTATTACGTTTACATTCCCTTACCAATTTTCTTTCCGAAGTCATCAATTTGAAAGTAATTCGCCATCAAGACACACCATATCAAAATATAGTTGCCTATAAAAAAAGCTAGTTTCTAATTATGTATAAATTCATTTGTTATAATCTGCGAAAATATGAATTTTTGCCTTTAAGTTTAAATATACTTAATTTAATGTTGGCCATAAAAAATACACAAAATATACTGACAGTACGGTTTATTCTATATTTATTGTAATAAAGTAATAATAATCAGTATTTAACACAATCTATTCTCCTTGATAATACTACTAAAAAAACAATAAATATTACTATAAAAATTACAAATAGAAAAAAAAATGAGAAAGGTCATATAACTAATTGTTTTAGACACTACTACTGTAATTTATAATAATTCTACATACTAATACTATATACTGTATTATAAGCAGTTACGTCACTTTAAACAAACTAAACAAAAGCCTTAAATACTTGATTAACTATAAATTAACGACTTAGTCGAGTTTGTTAACAAATCTTAAAAACAAACACTCTATTTATTATCTTTGTGCAGTAGATTAATATAAAACTACATAGTAATTAGGAATAATTTAGATAATAATATAAAACTTATGAAAACTACCAGACGACAATTTATTAAGATTGCTGGAGCTAGTACCGCGGGTATGGCTATTGCAGGGTCTGTTTTGGGGTCGGTTCAGAAAGTTAGTGAAGCAGTGCATGTAAAAAAAGACATGCTTGATAGCGAACTAACTCGAACTCCTACTTATTGTGAGGTATGTTTCTGGAAATGTGCTGCTTGGGTTTATAAAGATAAAGAAGGCAACATTAAGAAACTTATTGGTAATGACGAAGACCAGCATGCAAGAGGAAAACTTTGCCCTCGTGGAACAGGTGGTTTGGGAATGTACGAAGATGAAGATCGACTTAAAAAACCTTTGATTCGTAGAACTGATGCAAATGGAAAACAATATTATGAAGAGGCTGAATGGGATGTTGCTTTGGATTATATTGCCAATAAAATGAATGGTATTAAAAAAGACTATGGTAAAGAAAACATGGCTCTTTTTGTACATGGTGCTCCTGCCAAACATTTTGAATACTTATTTAAAGCATTTGGAAATGAAAACCATGCTGAGCCAGCTTATGCACAATGTGCAGGCCCTCGTGAGGCAGGATTCTTTGCTACCTTTGGATCAGGAGTTGGTTCTCCAGAACCTGCTGATATGCAAAACTCAAAATGCATTGTCTTTATAGGTAATCATATTGGAGAAAATATGCACAACTCATTTGTGCAGGAAGTTTCTACTGCAATTGATAATGAAGCAAAAATCATTGTTGTTGATCCTAGATTATCTACTGTAGCATCAAAAGCCACACATTGGCTAGCTATTAAGCCTGGTACAGATATGGCTTTATTATTAGCATGGATGCACGTATTAATATATGACAATATTTACGATAAAGAATATATAGACAAATACGCTTATGGCTTTGAGGAGCTTAAAGCACATGTTGCAAATTACACTCCAGAATGGGCCGCTGGTATTACAACAATTAACCCTGAATTAATTCGTAAATCAGCTCACACAATGGCTGCTGCGTCTCCTGCGTCGGTTATTCACCCAGGTCGTCACACTACATGGTATGGTGATGATACACAAAGAGAAAGAGCAATGGCTATGATTAATGCACTACTTGGTGCTTATGGCCGAAGAGGTGGAATGTATATGGGAGTTAAGCAAAAACTACCTAAATACCCAGTACCTGCTTTCCCTCATCCACATTGGAGCTGGCAAGATATCACAAAACCAAAATTTAAGAATGCAGCTGTTGGTCTTACTAACGTATTAATAGAAGCTAGTCTTCCTGAGTTTGATAAGAAACATCAAATTAAAGGTTGGTTTATAGCAGGTACTAGTGTTATAAATACAATTCCTGACAGAATTAAGATGTTTAAAGCAATAGAAAACCAAGAACTAATTGTAGTTGTTGATACTATGCCAATGGAAATGACAGGTTATGCTGATGTAGTACTTCCTGAATCTACATACCTAGAACGTCATGACTATAGTAGAGCTGGTAAAAACAGAGTAGCACAAGTTGCTTTCCGTATGCCTGCCGTTGAAGCCAAGTATGATTCAAAACCTGCATGGTGGATGGCTAAAGAACTTGGACATAGATTAGGATTAGAAAAATATTATCCATGGAAGAATCTTGAAGAGGTTCTTGACTGGCAATTTAAACAAGTGGGTTCTTCATTAGAAGAGATGAAGAAGATTGGTGTTAAAACCTTCCCTTCTACAGAACCAATTTACCTTTTACCTGGTGAGGATTACGAATTCAATACCAATACTGGTAAAATAGAACTATACTCTACAGATTTTGCAGAAAAAGGATATGATGCAATGCCTAAGTTTACTAGGCACGATTCACCAGATCCTGGTTTTTATCACTTAGTTTATGGTAGAGCTCCTATGCATACTTTTGGTAGAACTCAAAATAATCCGTACCTATACGATTTATACGAAACTAACAGTATATGGATTAACCCACGAACTGCTAAATTATGGGGAATTGAAAACAACTCTGATATTTGGTTGAAAAACCAAGATGGAGTTATTAGTGAATTTTCTACAAAAGCACGATTAACTGAGCGTATTCGTCCTGATTCAATTTATATGGTACATGGATTTGGCCATACAAACAAGAAACTATCTAGAGCTAGAGGTCGTGGAATTAATGATATTCCTTTAATTACAAAAATTAAAGTTGACCCAATAATGGGTGGAACAGGAATGCGTAATAATTTTGTAACTTTTGTATTAGAAGAACCTAGTAGAGAAGAAATAATTGCAGCTGCTGATTGGAAAGCAAATGCTGCTAAGAAAAAAGAAGCTTCGGAAAATAAAAAGAAGGAAACAGAGAAGAAAAGTGAAGCTAAAAAAGAACATACAAAGGAAACACACACTAAAGAGGAGGCTAAATCATGAGGTATGCAATGGCAATGGATACGAGAAAATGCGTCGGATGCTCCGATTGTGTAGTCGCGTGCCAAACAGAAAACAATGTCCCATTAGGGTTTTGTAGAGACTGGATAGTTGAAGCTGTAAAAGGCACCTATCCTGATACTGTACAAATGCATTTCAAATCAGAGCGTTGTATGCATTGCGAGAATACACCATGTGTACGTACTTGCCCTACTGGAGCAAGCCACGTTATTGAAGGTGGTATCGTAAAGGTTACACATGATGAGTGTATTGGTTGTGGAGCATGTATTGAATCTTGCCCTTACGATGCACGTTATGTTCATCCAGATGGCTATGTTGACAAATGTACTTTCTGCGATCACCGATTGGAACAAGGACTTAATACAGCATGTGTGGATGTTTGCCCTACAAGTTGTTTAATATTTGGCGATTTAGATGATCCTAAAAGTGATGTATCTATCATATTAAAAGAAAAAGATTGGTACGTTCTAGCACCTGAAGCAGGAACAAATCCTCAATTATATTTTTTAAAGTAAAAACATAAATCAATATGGAAGAAATAATAAATGTAAGTGGCAGGGCAGTACCACATATATATCCTCATTTAGAAATATGGGGAGGCCCAATAGCGCTTTATCTGTTTTTTGGAGGACTCGCAGCAGGATTGCTATTTTTCTCTAGCTTCTTTTATCTAAAAGGCAAAGCTGATACTATGCCTATGACAGTAAAAGTAGCGCCAATAATTGCACCAATCATCATTATTCTTGGACTAATGTTGTTATTATACGATTTACATCATATATTGTATTTCTGGCAATTATTCCTACATTTCAGAATTGAATCTCCTATGTCGTGGGGAGCTTGGACATTATCTGTGATAATGATACCTGCTATTCTATGGCCTTTGAGTTATCTTGATGATATTATTGAATACCTAAAAGAGAATAAATCCAATTGCAAAATGATAGGGCTTCTTGAGTGGGCAAATAACCTAATTAAGAAATTACCTGTTTTACCAACAATAATGGATATCTTTATTAAGAACCGTGCATTAGTTGCATATGTTACAATAGGTTTGTCAATTGTACTTGGTGTTTATACTGGTATTCTATTATCTGCATTTAACGCACGTCCATTATGGAATACTGCAATACTAGGACCTCTGTTTTTAACATCAGGGGTAAGTACAGCAGCTGCATTATTAATGTGGATGAGTAACGACCATAAAGAAAGAACTTTATATAGCAAAATCGACTTAATGTTAATTGCAATAGAGTTATTCTTTATAGTACATATGTTTATGGGTTTCCTTTCAAGTGGAATTGCGCAAGTAGAAGCTGCACAATTACTATTAGGCGGACCTTATACAGTTGTATTTTGGGTATTAGTAGTTGGCATGGGATTAGTACTTCCTGCAATATTAGAAATTATGGAACTTCGTGGATATCATATTCCAATAGCTATTCCTGCTTTCTTAATATTAATGGGAGGTTTACTATTTAGATTTATAATGGTGTATGCTGGACAGGCATCAGGATTCAATATTCTTTAACCTTAAAATTCTTAATAATTATTATGGAAGATAAAAGCAAAAAATTTATGAACCCATACCTAGCTGGAATATTCATTGGCATATTTATGGTATTGGCATATTATTTCTCAGGAGAGGGACTTGGAGCCAGTGGCGCACTTAAGTCTGTCGTGGTTGCTACTGTAGATGCAGTAAACCACGATTATGCAAGCAATGCGAGCTTCTTTAAAGCTAGAGTTGGCGGGGAACATTCTCCTGCCAAAACATGGTTAGTTTTTGAAGTGCTAGGCGTTATTGTAGGAGCTATTATTTCGGCAGCCTTTGCTGGGCGATTAAAAATGGAAATAGGAAAAGCACCTAAAATAACCAATAATAAACGATTAATCTACGCCTTAATAGGTGGTGCATTATTTGGTATTGGATCGCAATTAGGTAGAGGATGTACATCAGGTATGGTAATGTCGGGAATGGGTGTTTTATCCCTAAGTGGCTTTATTGGACTTATTGCAATCTTTGGCGGCGGTTATATTATCGCATATTTCTTTAGAAAACTTTGGATATAAACTTTTTAAAAAATTAATAAACTATGGGACCATTATTTCCTCAGGAGCTAATAAGCGAAGAAATTAATATTTTAATTGGTTTTTTCATCGGCATAGGCTTTGGCTTCTTTTTAGAGGCTGCCGGATTTACTAATACACGAAAACTTGCTGGCGTATTTTATGGCTACGACTTTGTTGTATTAAAAGTATTCTTCTCAGCAGCAATTACTGCTGCTATAATTATGTTCTTTCTAAATCATTATGGAATTATGGACATAAACCTAACATTCTATCCGCAAACATACTGGATACCAACATTAATTGGTGGATTTATTATGGCGTTTGGATTTATTATTGGAGGCTTTTGCCCCGGAACAAGTATCTGTGCTGCTGTAACTGGTAAAATTGATGCAATGATTTTTGTTCTTGGTGCAATTATAGGTATCTTTGGATACGCATTTTCTTTTGACCTATTATGGAAAGACCTTCGTAATAGTGGAGCTATGGGAAGAGTAAATATTGCAGAATGGATGGGAATTAGTGATGGATTGTTTATTCTATTACTTACAATTATTGCTGCAGTAGCATTCTTTGCTGTTTCAATCATTCAAAAGAAGGTTGTAGCTAGTACTAATTATAAACTTTAAAAATTAGATTAAATGAACAAAATAAGTATACTTTTTGTCGTACTGCTAGTTATTGGAGCTTTTGGAGTATTCATTATCGATTCTACACAGAAAGAACCTTTTGAGAAAGTACAACCTTGCGATTTAATTGATATTATATCGCAAACAAACAAATATGTAACCACTGATGAGTTAGCTCGTAAAATGATGTCTGATGACCCAACTATCATGTTGATAGATTTAAGGACAAAAACAGAATTTGATAAATATAGCCTATCTGGTGCAATCAATATTCCATTAGAAAACCTTGCTGACAAACAATACAAAGAGGTATTGGATCAAGATGTAAGAACTATTATCTTATATTCCAACAGCTCTGACTTAGCAGTTAAAGCATGGATGTTAACAAGCAGACTAACTTATAAGAATATTTACATTCTTAAAGGAGGTCTTAATAGGTGGGTAGAAACGATTCTAAAACCTAAAGAACCTAAAGAAACAGCTCTTAGAACAGAGTTTGAAATGTATAGTTTTAGAAAAGCTGCTAGTTATTATTTTGGTGGTGGATCAACTGTTGGAGAAACTGTTATTAAGAAAAAAACTAGTTTACCTATTAAACGTAAGAAAAAATCTGCAGCTGGTGGCGGTTGTGATTAATATATACATACTATGAAAAAATATCTTGTAATAATAATAATAAGCATTATTGCCCTTACGTCATGTACTAAGGAGCAACGACGATTTAAACTCACTGTAGAAGAGGCTTCTAAGCAGGCTGTGGACCAAGCATATGTATTGTCTCCACAACTACTAGCTGATATCCTTTATTCTGGAAGTGATTTGGCTACGTATAAATTTATTGACCTTAGAAACCCTTCTAAATTTGAGAATGGTCATATTGAAGGAGCAATTAATATTCCTTTTAGAACGATGAATAAGAACAACAACTGTAAAACATTCATTGACCAAGGTAGAGTAAATATTATTTATGGAGAATCAACTGAGCAGGCAATTTTTGCAGGTTTCTTTCTTCAGCAACTAGGGGTAAAAAACTATTTTATTATTTTAGGAAGTTATGATTTTATTAAAAATAATATTATAGATAACTATAATATATATTCTGCGCATTACAACCCTGAAATAGTTCAGTATGATTATGCTAAAATAGTTTCTGAGACTTCCGGCGCACAAAACTATTCTGCAAAAACTAAAAAACCTACAGGAACTGCTACTTTTAAACGTAAAAAGAAAAGTGCTGCTGGTGGTGGATGTGATTAATTAATAATAAATATTAAATAGATGAAAAACCTAAATAAATATATAGCATTTGTACTACTAATATCTGTAGTAGCAATTACATCATGCTCTAGTGAACCTTTAGAAAGTAAGGCTGCAAAAATAGATATTCCTAAAATATCTAATCAATCAGAAGCCCTTCTAAACTTATTTACAAATAGTGGTGATTATATAAATGGTGTAGCCTCACCATACCTAATTAGTGCTGAAGATGTAAATGATTATAAAGATAATTATCTACTTTTGGATACTCGCTTTCACGAAGATTATGTTAATGGGCATATTGATGGAGCAATTAATGTTGATCGTGAGATGCTTATTGATTTCTTGAAATCAATAAATATATATCAGTATCACAAAGTTGTAATTATTGACAATACGGGTCAAGCTGCAGCATATATTACAAGCATGCTAAGAGCAATTGGCTATGGTTCAACTTATGCAATGAAGTACGGTATGAGTGCTTGGAATAGTAAGGTAACAAATCAGTGGAATAAAAACATTGGTAATAAATACGACAATTATTTAACATCTGAACCTACTAAGAAGAATAAAAAAGGAGCCTACCCTGCTATTAATACTAAAGGTAGAACAATTTCTGAAATTTTAGAATTAAGAGCTGAGAAAGAAATTGAACATAATTTTGCTATTACTATTGATAAGCTAATGGAAAATTACAAAGACTATTATGTAGTTAATTATGTTTCAGAAAGTAGGTATAATATTAAACATTTGAAAGGTTCCACTTGGTATCAACCAAAAAAGAGCATGAATATTAATAGTGACTTATCAACTCTACCTACCGACAAAAAAATAGTAGTATACTGTTATATTGGTCATCAAGGGTCTTCTTTAGTTGCATATTTAAGGTTGCTAGGTTATGATGCTTATAGTTTAAGATATGGAGTTAACAGCTTTATGTATAACTATTCTGTAAAGAACAAATGGCCTACATATAACGAGAAGAATGTTGTTATGAATTACGAATTAGTTTTAGGTGAAGTACCAAGTAAAGAAGTAAAAGCAAAAGCTAATAAAATAATTAATCCAGACCTTAACTTTAAACATCATGAGGTTGTACTCCCTGATCCAAGTGAAGTATGTGATTAATACTTAAAAAATATACTGTAATAAAAAAGAAGGAGCTTATTCCTTCTTTTTTTTGCACTAAAATTTATAATAATACGCATTGTATTTTTGTTATTCATATAACATATATCTTACTAGTTTTAAAAGTATTAATTCTCATTATTCTACTGTTCAAGCTATTACATACAGTATATAGCGTTATTCAAGAAAAAGCATTTTTATACTAAACAATTATTAAATAAGAACATAACTTATATTCTATTTCAAATTGTAACATCTTTATATAAGCTATTAAAAGCAGCTAAGTTATAGAATTACATTTGATACTTTAATAACCCAAAAATAATCTGAAGATTAACAAAATAAAAAAAAATTAAGCTTCAGTACAATAATAATTGTAAATACTATTAGTATGAAAAAATTTATCCAAATACTATTGGTTATAATAATTCCTGAGATAATTATTTTCTCTCTAATTGCCACTTATAACCCCGATATAGTAACAATGCCCTTTGATAATTCTAAAATCCAGCGAGTTCAAAAGGATTCATTTCCTGCTGATCACTCTAAATTTGAAGAATTACAAAAAGATTTCAAAACAGGCCAAGAGGTTACTGAAGCTTGTATTGAATGCCATACCGAAAGAGGTAAGGAATTTATGAAGAATGAACACTGGAAATGGGTAAAGAAAGACACATCTATCACTGGTGAAATTCTTGAGCTAGGGAAAGAGAATGTTCCTAATAATTTCTGTATAGGTGTTAACTCAAACGAAAAGTTATGCTCTAAATGCCATGCTGGATATGGTTATGGGGGTGAGAATTTTGACTTTACTGATCAAAACAATATTGATTGCCTAGCTTGTCATGATAATACAGGAACATACAAAAAAGGCAAAGGTGGTGATCCTGCAGCTAGTGTAGATCTTGCTATGGTGGCTCAACATATTGGATTCCCAAACAAGGAGAATTGTGGTAGTTGTCATTATAAAGGTGGCGGAGGAAATAACGTTAAGCACGGTGATTTAGAAATTGCACTTAATAGTTGTTCAAGAGAAGTAGATGTACATATGAATAAAGACATAAATATACAATGTACAGAATGTCATACTACACATAACCATAATATTTCTGGTAATGTATATACTGTTTCTACATCAAATAAGAACAGAACAACATGTACTCAATGTCACACTACTACACCACACAAAAGTGTTACTCTTAATAATCATTTTGCACAAATAGCATGTCAAACATGTCATATTCCTACTTATGCTAAAGTTAATCCTACTAAAGTAGATTGGGATTGGTCAACAGCAGGAAAAATGAGAGATGGCAAGCCATACCATGAAGAAAGAGAAATATCAGAGGATTCAACATGGGAATATGGAAGTAAGCATGGAACAGGAATATTTGCTAAAAATTTAGAGCCCGATTATGTTTGGTTTAACGGCAATAGCGATATTCATATGTTTGACGATAGAATTACAGAATCCCCATTAGTTTTGAATAAATTATTAGGGTCTTATGACGACAATATTGAACCTTCTGATCCAGAGCATCCTTCTAAAATATATCCTGTTAAGATAATGAGAGGCAAGCAAATATATGATTACAACTATAAGACTCTTATTCAGCCCCATACATTTGGACCTAAAGGTAGCGGAGCTTATTGGAGTGATTTTGACTGGAATGAATCTGCTAGAACAGGAATGAATAAACTTGGAAAACCTTATAGTGGTAAATTTGATTTTGTTGCTACCGAAAGCTATTGGCTATTAAACCATATGGTATCGCCAAAAGAAGAATCTCTATCATGCGAAAACTGCCATAGTAGAGATAGTAGACTTGCCAAACTTGACGGATTTTACCTTCCGGGCAGAGATAAGAATAACTATATTGAAATTGGTGGAATACTATTTATTATAATTACTGTATTAGGAGTTATGGCGCATTCAGCTCTACGAATTTTATCGAAGAAAAAACATATCTAATTAAAGAAAAAATAAGACAATGAAAAAAGTATATATATATAGACGGTTTGAAAGATTTTGGCACTGGACACAAACACTTATCATTCTAACATTAGCACTAACAGGATTTGAAGTTCATGGGTCATATAATCTTATGGGCTTCGAAAAAGCTGTTATGATTCACGATAATGCAGCATACACATATATGGCATTATTACTATTAATTTTCTTTTGGTTATTTATTACTGGAGAGTGGAGAATGTATATGCCAACAAAAAAGAAAATATTTAAACAAGTAAAATACTATGTTCATGGTATTTTTAATGATGAGGAACACCCTACTCATAAAACTATGTTTAATAAGTTTAATCCTTTACAAAAAGCAACATATTTTGGCTTAGAGTTTATTATTATACCATTAATGGTCGTATCTGGCTTCTTATATATTTACTTTGCTGATTCACTATTAGGTCATAATGGATATGCGCTAGAACCTATTGCCTTTATTCATGTAGGTGGAGCTTTTATTCTTGTTGGGTTTATTATAGCACACGTATATCTAACTACTACTGGCTATAAACCACTATCTGCAGTTAAAGCAATGATTACAGGTTGGGAAGAGATGTCCGACGAAGAGGCTGAAGTAGCTGTAAGAGCAAATATTCATATGTTAATGCGCTTTTCGCAACGTAAGATTATGAATGCAGAAGGAGTAGAAGACGATACATTATTTGATGAATCTTTAAGCCAAGAAATTGATCATACTAAAGCTATGATGATTGATTTTCAGAAAAAACTTAAGGAATCTAACGTTGGTTATTTCAAAATAGATATTAATGGAAATTATATTGAGGTAAACGATGTCTGGCTAAAATTATACTCTACTACAGATATTGGAAATCCTATTGGCAAACATATGGGGCTTAATAGAACAGAAGAAGACAAGAAATCTGTAGAGAAAATTTTTAATAAGATTTTGCAAGGGAAAACAGTAACTGGTAACCTTGTTGGACGATACAATGTTGATGGAAGTGTTAGCTACCATACAATATCTGCTAGCCCAACATACAAAAATAATAAAGTATCAGGATTAGAAGGTTATATTATTGATAAATCTTAGTAATTTTATACAATACATATGTAAAAGAAGCTATCTAAAAAGGATAGCTTCTTTTTTGCTAAAAAATACAAATATCTATAAATTAGATCTTTATAATATATCCTATTCGATTCTTTCATAATAAACTAACATTCCTCATAAAATAATACATAAAAAGTCTAAGCGCTAAATAACAACTGTCATTTACTGTTTGCGAAATAACACTGTTATCGTATTATCTTTGATGTGAAATTAATAACAATAAACATATGAAACGAATATTATACATTTTTTCTATTGTGATTATCCCACAATTTATTGTGTATATGATTATTACACGAACAGATAATCAATGCATAGTAAATAAGGAAGAAACAACAGAAATCAAATTAGAAAATTACACTAGGAAGGCCGACAAAATTATTATGACGGTTGCTGATCACTCAAAATTTGAGATATTACAGCAGGAATTTGAAAGGCCACAAGATGTAACATTAGCATGTTTGAGTTGCCATACAGAAAGGCATCATGAACTAATGGCTAATAATCACTGGACATGGGACAGAGAAGAAAAACTTGCAGGCAGAGATACTGTTGTTAGCTTAGGTAAAAAGAATATTATCAATAATTTCTGTATAGGAATTAATGGTAGTGAAAAAACTTGTGTTAGATGCCATATTGGATATGGATGGGAAGACAAGAGTTTTGATTTCACTAAGAAAGAGAATATTGATTGCTTAGTATGTCACGATCAAAGTGGAATGTATTTAAAAGCAAAAGGCGCAGCAGGCTACCCTGTCGAAGGATTAAACTTAAATATTATTTCACAAAGTGTAGGTTCTCCTAAGCGAGAAAATTGCGGAATATGTCACTATTGGGGTGGCGGAGGAAACAATGTTAAACATGGTGATCTTGATAAGGCTATGAATTCTTGTTCTAAAGATATAGACATACATATGGCAATTGATGGTGAGGACATGAGCTGCATAGCATGTCATACAACAGAAAACCACGTAATAAAAGGTAAGGCTTATGCTTTATCATCAGAGAATAAAAACAGAGCAACTTGTGAGCAGTGTCATACCGAAGCACCACACAATGATAAAGTATTAAATAATCACGGCGACAGAATTGCTTGTCAAACATGTCATATACCAGAATATGCAAAAGCCAACTCTACCAAAATGGTTTGGGATTGGAGTACTGCTGGAAGACTTAATGAAGATGGCAGTCAAATTCATGAAGCTGATGCCGATGGAAATCATAATTACCTAAGTATAAAAGGAACATTTGTATATGACGACCATGTAAAACCTGAATATATATGGTTTAACGGACTTGCAGATCACTTATTAATAACAGATAGTATTGTAGATATTCCTGTACAAATGAATACTTTAATGGGTTCGTATAATGACAAAGGTGCAAATTGCGAATCAACTACTTGTTCAAAAATATGGCCTGTAAAGATTCATAGAGGAAAACAACCCTGGGATCCTATTCTGAGAAAAATAGTACAACCAAAACTATGGTCTCCTAATAAAGGTGATAGTGCATATTGGGTTGATTTCGATTGGAACAATGCTATTATAGCCGGAATGAAATATACAGGACTTCCTTATAGTGGAGAATATGATTTCGTAGAAACAGAGATGTATTGGCCGCTAAATCACCAAGTATCTTCTGCCGACAAATCATTGAAATGTATAGATTGCCATACTAGTAGTACAGATGGAAGATTGGCTGAACTTAAAGGCTTTTATTTGCCAGGAAGAAACCATTATGATTTCATAGAATATATAGGAATTCTATTAGTATTACTAACAGCAGCTGGTGTAACTATACATGGTGGAATTAGAATAATACTAAGAAAGAATTGCCTGCACAAGAAAGAATAATCAGCATAAATTGAAATAAACATTAATAATTAAATAATTCAATTTAAATAATTAGAAAGAATGAAAGTATATATATATAAAGGATTTGAGAGGTTTTGGCATTGGACCCAAGTTACACTGATAGTAATGCTAGCCTTAACAGGCTTCGAAATACATGGTTTTTATGAGTTATTTGGGTATAGAGACTCCGTAATGATTCATGATAGAACAGCATGGGCATTCTTAGCACTAATAGTATTTGCAATATTTTGGCATTTTACAACTGGCGAATGGAAGCAGTATATACCAACCGTAAAACTTGTAAAGGAACAAGCTGAATATTATATAACAGGAATTTTCAAAGGGGCTGAACACCCAACGAATAAACTTGTTTATAATAAGTTTAATCCACTACAACGCTTGATTTATTTAGGCTTAAAATTATTGGTTATTCCAGTGATGGTAGTTTCAGGATTTGCATATATGTATTTCAACTATCCTAATGAGACATACGTATTAGGAAGTTTGGGCCCAGTAGCCGCAATTCATACTATGGGTGCATTTTTTCTTGTAGTATTCATTATTGCTCACGTATACCTTACTACAACAGGTCATAAACCTCTTTCAAGCATACAAGCAATGATAACTGGCTGGGAAGAGATGAGCGAAATGGAAGCTAAAGAAATGGTAAAAAGTGAGATGGAGTACAGCTTGAAAGTTGCTAAACATAATCTAATAGGTAGTAAAGATAGAAGTAAATTTCTAGATGAAGCATTACAAGAAACTGAAGAAAAACTTGGTGTAAAAAATAGATTACACGATGTATTATCAAGCAGTGGTGCAGGGTATTTTAGACTTGATAAAAATGGTGATTATATAGAAGTAAATAAAGCATGGGCAAATCTTTACAAATATAACTCTGAAGAGGAAATTATTGGTAAAAACTTTAGTCTATCACGCTCAAAAGATTCTTTTGCTCAGTTAAAAGAAACCTTTGACAAAGTATTAACTGGAGAAACAGTAGAACACGGTTTAGTAATTAGACGCTGTAAGGATAGATCTATTGGTTATCATACTTTAACAATGACTCCTTTTATGAAAGAAAATAAAATAGTGGGTGTGCAGGGTGTTATTATAAATATAGATAGAGATAAGGCCTCAAAACTTCAATGGGATAACGAATAAATTATAATTAAGATAATATAAACAGATAAAATTAAGACAAGATGAAATACAATTTATTAATTAAGATACCATTATTATTAAGCATCATATTTATAATATCGTGCAATAATAATGAAGTAAAACACTATAATAGTGTTGATGAGATGGTTGCAGAAGCAAAACTAAAAGTTGAATTTATTGAAGTTGAAGAACTGCACGGCTTATTAGACACTGCTGATGTCCTAGTTATTGATGTTAGAGAAGGTTATGAGTATAATCCTGGATATATTCCTGTGGCAATAAACATTCCTCGTGGTGTTATTGAATTTAAAATGGGGAATGATATCTTTTGGGAAAACCAAATGCTCTACCCTCCTCTTAAAGAAGGACCAATAGTTCTTGTTTGCAAAAAAGGACATAGAAGTATCCTAACCATTAATACACTAAAACAATTGGGATTTACTGATGTAAAGTATCTTAAAGGTGGATTTAAAGCTTGGGAAACTAAGTATCCATTGGAGCAAGAAAAAAATCTGGAGCAAGTACACGATACTGGAGCTGAAGTTGGGGGTTGCTAAGCAATACCTACTTCACAAATTCAAAGCCTCTAAATTATTTATTTAGAGGCTTTTATATTTCCAAAGTTAAGTTTAATTACTAGATGCAATTTTTAAGGAGATTCTTATAATTAAATATTTTATTGTAGTTTATTATTTTCAGTATTTTAGAATATAATGAAGCAACTACACCTACTACAGTTTGATAATTTTTTGACTAAAAGAGGCGTTTACTGCCCTTATAATATACATTCCACTTTTTAGTTCAGAAATATCGACAGCACTATTATTTGTACTAACTCTAAAAGCTTTTACTATCTGCCCATCTATGGAATAAATCTGAAATTCAGTACACAATATTCCTTCTTGTGCTATCGATATAATATCCTCTGCGGGATTAGGTAACACACGAATTCTAAATTCTGATTTTTTATCATTAAAACCTATTGTACTTGGTGTTACTGTTAAATAATAACGATAAGTATTTCTTGCATTATATGGGCATGCATCATCCTGCACAGTAACATTGAAAGAATATGGCTGATCTCTGACATCAGATGCTTGAGGTACCCAAGATAAAATTCCATAAACAGAATCAGTATTATTATTGTATGTTTGAAAGCTGGCATTTTGAATTCCCTGATCCCAACTAAGCTCACAATTATTCCACAATCCACCAACTATTGAATCCAAAACATTGATTCTAAAATTAGATTGCACCTCTTCCTCAATGCTTGCATTAAATGAATTAGACAATGTATCAAAACCACAACTCAGGCAAGTATCTATTCCAGATAGCATAGGAACTAAATTATATGAAGTATAAACAATCAAATCCACTGACCGTGTTATACTACCAATTAATTCATAACTACCATTTATTTCTCTGTACTCCTTTACAATAATGCCATAAGCTGATTTAATATTAGAATAAGATTTCAGTTTCATATCTCCATTTTGTGGGTCAATCATGCAATATCCATTTAAGAATTGTGTAGGGCTATAAGGGGAGACGTATGTGAGAGAATTTGAAAAGCCATTCAATATTGCAGTGAATGAATATACTAAACTATCACCATCCTGTTCTACTACACTATTCTCAAATTGCTGATAATAACATTTTTGCATCACAGCTTTTGCATATTTATCAAATTCTGGAGAATTATTGGATGCAACAATTTGATTGTTCAAAGTAGCATTTACAGTATATCCCCCATTAAACATGAATATATCATGAGTACAGCTCCCACATCCACTCGTATATGAGAATACCCAATCAGGACTTGGAGGCAAGGTAATACTTGATGTTTCGTATAGGTATACCGAAACGCCATATGCATTTCCACCATTACAAGTAGTAGGCTCAGAACTGCAACTATAAGTAACTTCATTTACATTATATGAAATTTTGTTTGCTGTTGCTATACAATTGTAGCTTGGATTTGTTATACTTGAACAAACTATTGAAATGGTTTCAGGAGCTTGTTGCCCTTGACAATTACGATAAAAAACTACTGATAGTTTATATCCATTCCCCGCAATATGATCATAGCTTATTTCAGCTCCACTAAAAAACTGAGAAAATGATGGATTTGTATTAAATAAAAATAATAAGATTATTGTACGAGCAATTAATTTCGAAATCATGATTGATATATTAGTTAATTAAAGTCCCAACTATTTAGATAACTTTCTGAAAAATCAAATATACAATTTATTCAACTATTATTTACATAACAATCAGGCAAATATTATGTTTTGTTAATAATTATTTACATATTTATCTGATTTTCTTATATTTATAAAATATATAATGATACGGCTATATTACGGCAAACCAAATAAGCAATGACTTAAATCTATCTTGATATTAATATAAGTAGCACCTTCTCCACTTACCTTTTAAGAATATTTGCATCACT
>Ga0164318_10001611_pt1 | contig 20235 bp, 25 predicted proteins | sample GuaBasSedimGuay9_FD_113734 | JGI IMG/M metagenome (GOLD analysis project Ga0164318, IMG submission 113734) | Subseafloor sediment microbial communities from Guaymas Basin, Gulf of California, Mexico - Guay9, Core 4571-4, 0-3 cm | ecosystem: Environmental > Aquatic > Marine > Hydrothermal vents... | reverse complement strand
TCGGCGCCGTTGCTGTTGTAGGTACGATGGAGTTTATAGTCTTAACATTGCTCTTACCACATCTCATTAACGGATTTATAATACTCGTATCCTTTGGCGGTTTTAAAGAGCATAGAGAGATTAAGGGACGTCCTGTGCTTGTATTAAACAATGGTTTGCTAAAAGCTAATGATGATCCAAATGCACCCTGGTCACTAACACGTATAGTGTTGTTGATTGGTGGTCCAGCTAGCGAAAAAGAGCTTAGTTTGTTCTATATTGTATCGGAGATACTGCCTTCGGCTCTTGCCGTTATAACGGCGTCATTGATGGTGATGGGGTGAAATTTTATGAAAATGGTGAGAGCTCTGATCTTTATCTGGATGATTGTTTTGTTTGCGTGGATGCTATTAATAGGTATTGTAAAAATCGTAGAGAGTCTTATACTACCAATACCCAATAGTGTGCTAAGAAGTATTCTGGGGATAGTAGCGTATTTTATCTGGATAGCTGTGCTTATAGGTGCGACAAAGCTTCTGTATAAGAAAGCAGCCTCTTCCACAACATAGTCGAAGATATTTTCTCTTTTCCCAGACCAAGCAAATCTACTGCAAATATCTTTAGAGGCCTTAGTCCTCTAGCTTTTCTGGCTATATTTACCAAAAAAGCGCCATATAAAGTCTCTTCAGAAACGAATATACAGTCAATATCAGGGTCTGAAAGCGTTGGTCCATAAATGTCGTCGATTGGCACAATTTCTATCTCTTTGTTTCCGAGAGAATATAGGAAGATGAGGACTACTAAAGCTCTAAGCTCGTATGGCTCGACTGGGTGCGATTTTTTAAATGAACGAACGAATTCGTCAGAAGTCACTCCAACAACAAGTTTCTCGCTATTCCTGAATGCATATTCGAGTAGATGTCTGTGTCCCTTGTGTAAAAGAGAGAAAGTACCCCCTACTACACCCTTTTTGCAAGGGCACTTAGGATTTTCTAACATGACTGAAAGCCTTAGTTTACTCCACGTTTATTTCAACTTCACGCTCAGCCTCACTCTTCGGTATCGAGACTATAAGCACCCCGTTCTCTAATTTGGCTTTAGCCTGTTCGGGGCGGACCTTTGATGGCAATAAGATCTTCTTGTATAGTTTGCGGTAAACCCTCTGTCTAACAACATAATTTTTCTCCTCTTCTTCAGAAGCTCTTTCTTCGCTTTTTTCTGCAAGAACCTCAAGAGAGTCTTCTGTAACCCGGATTTTTATCTCGTTTTTACGGAATCCGGGAACGTCTATGTAGACTATAATTCTGTCACCTGCATCTTCGATGTCGTACAATGGCTCTAGCGATCTAAACGATTCTGGATAGAACTTGTAGTGTTTTGTCCAGAAATCACGAAAGATTTCATCTACTTCTTTTTGAACACGAGCCACTGTCTCCACTAGTTCTTTGAGAAACTTGTCCATATCCTGCAATATAACTCACCGAGTATATCTTACTCTACGATAATAAATTACTTTTCTGTTTATCTTTAAAATAAATAAAAATTTAGAAAAAATCTATATTATTTAATTACTCGACGACTATGTTATTTTCTGGAAAGCCTAGTTCTACTAGAAGCTCCTTCGCCCTGTATCTATGATCTCCCTGTAATTCTATGCGGCCGTTTTTTGCAGTTCCTCCGCATGCTAATTTAGATTTAAGTTCAGAAACAATGGATCGGAGATCAAATAGTTTTGGATCTATGCCCTCAATTATAGTAACTTCTCTGCGACCCTTTCTACGCTCAACTTTTATCTTTATGAGTTCTTGTTCTCTGTAGACCTCTTTTAATATCCCTTCAAGTATGTCGCTACTCATTTTCTCCCGTTTAACCTTTTTCTATAGCATATCTATTCTTTTTAAATTTTTCTCATTAAATTGCCTTAACTCTCTTAGGTATTTCTGGTCTTACCTTTTCAACTATTCGAAAGCCACAGTATGGGCATCTGATTCCGGGAAGTGTCTCCATTTCGGTTTTGCTAAATATCCGTCCACATCTCATGCATCTGTAGATCTTTTCTTCACTATACATGCAATGCTATGTCACTTAAAGCCTTTATATTCTTTTTCTCGGTAAAGTAGGGTAACAACTTCAGTCTTTATTATGAATTTATTTGATTTTATTTCTTTAAATAAACTACTAATCGAATAGTTTAAAAATTGTTTCTTGAATTATTTTTGCTGCCAAAAAAGAAGTTATATCGTTGACATCTACTAGTGGATTTACTTCAACTAAATCAAGACCAATTATTCGGTCCTTTGCCAGTGAGGTGATTAAATCTATTATATTCATTATTTCCGTTGGATACAAGCCTAGTGGCTCTGGATTTCCTACACCTGGTGCGAAGGAAGGGTCTATTGCGTCAATATCTATGCTGATGTATAGATAAGAGGTAGTGTTTTTAATTATTTTTATGAGTTTATCTTTATTTTTTATTAAAAATATTGTATTTTTTCCGATTGCATATTCATATTCTTCTTTTGAGAAGGCTCGAGGTTTATAATAATATATTTTTGGATTATGGTTCTCGTGAATTCTTCTGAAGATAGTAGCATGCGTAAATTTATCATTCACTGGATATTCGTCTCGAAGGTCTAGATGTGCATCAAAAACTATTATGCCTATGTTGTAATGTGTAAGAAGATAGTCGAGTATAGGGTACGATATTATATGTTCTCCTCCTATTGTGACAAGAATCTTGTCGTGAAAATCTATTTTTTCAAGGACTTTTTTCATCACTTTATCTAGCTGAACAAAATTTGTGGTTGGATTTATGTCCCCTAGGTCGGCTATTGGTAGTTCTTCTAGGTCTTTCCCTACATATGGGTTGTATGACTCGAGTTCCCAGGACGCTTCGCGTATCCGCTTTGGAGCTAATCGAGAGCCAGGCATTCTTGATGATGTTGAGTCGAAAGGAACGCCTAAGATTAAAACTTTAGCTGAAGAAGGATCGTTTTCTACGCCAGAAAACGTGATTGTAGGAATTGATGTATAAAAAGCTATATTGTCAAAGGTCAATTTAAAAATCCACCCTATAATTGTTTCTTTTCAGCAGAAACAGCATCTATACTTCTAATCACTGTGCTATGTTCTTCTAGAATATCTTCTATAGCGTCTATATCGACAGCGAATCCAGCAATGTTTATTTTCAAAGTTTCAGTGCGCGCGTCTACTTCAGTCACGTTAATATCTACCTTAAATACACCCTCTGCTTCAACTAAGGCTTGTGCCAGGTCAACTATACTTATTTCACGAGGTTTTTGCGCATCAATAACTATCCTAGATATACCCATTTCTGCTTCTTCACTCAAGAGTTTTTCACCGTTTTACAATATTTAGAGAATAGTGGATATAGATATTCTTTTATCTCTACCAAATTGTGTCAGACATGGAAGAGAGTTACTAGGGAAATTAATAGTCCAGCTAGGACCATTACTAGTCCATATTTTATGGGATTTTCTCCGGAAATTTTTCCAAGATAGAATCCTAATAGAAATACTATCGTCAATGTTATGGTTATCGAGACAGTCATGGCTGTGAAGAAGCTGATTTTAAAGTACATTGCATAAATGAAAGGTGCTGCTGATACAATAGCAGCTAGTGCTGGTGCTAAAGCATCTATCAGCGCGGCCAAAATTACGGCGATTGTGTTAGCTCTTTCAACGATACTTCCTGTTCCCTTAAGTTTGGTGAAAAGTATTTTTTCCAATTCTTTTATTTCTCTTTCTCTTTCAGCTTTTTCGCTAAGTAGAGCGCCGACGAAGCCAGATACACCCATTGCGAAACTGGCTCCCAGCCCCCCAGAGACGACTACCTCCGGGTCTTTAAGTCCAGATAAAAAGGAACCTACAACGAAGCCGAGCATTGTTAGTGCTCCGTCAAAGGCGTTCATTACAAAATACCGTCTGGCGATTTCACCGACGCGTGAGACCTCCACATAGGTTTCGAAGTCATCAATAAAGTCTCTAATCTTTTCAACTATACCTTCTTCCTCCTCCCACATTCTAATATTCGTATCATCTTACTAGATCAAAGAGTTAAAATTTACTATCGATATCTTAGGTAGTTTTTATTAGAGGCAAGATAGGGGTATTAGTGGATGTTATGATGAGTGCGACGGACGAGTTCGAAGAAGCAAAAAGGAAGCAACCATTAGTCAACATTGGAACTGCAGGGCATGTAGACCACGGAAAAACCACGCTTATCGAGGCACTTACTGGTATATGGGCGGCAAGGTATTCGGAGGAACTTAAGAGAGGAATAACTCTTAAGATAGGATATGCTGATACAAGTATCTATCGTTGTCCTAAATGTCCTATTCCAAGGTCGTACTACACCTCGGCTATGGCAAGCGAAGACCTAAAATGCAAATACTGTGGTGCTCCTCTTGAATTCTTGAGAAAGGTTTCATTTATTGATGTTCCTGGACACGAGATGTTGATGGCTATAATGTTGGCCGGCGCCGCACTAATGGATGGTGCACTTCTAATTATTGATGCTAGCAAAAAATGTCCTCAACCTCAGACTAGAGAACACTTTATGGCATTAACCACCATAGGTGTGAGGAACCTTGTTATAGTGCAGAACAAAATAGATATAGTAAGTAAAGAAAGAGCTAGGGAGAACTATCGAGAAATTAAAGATTTTATTGAAGGTACATGGGCCGAGGATGCTCCTATAATTCCTGTATCGGCTCTCCACAAGGTAAATATTGACGCTGTTGTCTGGGCTATTGAAAAATATATACCGACGCCTAAAAGGGATACCTCTAAGCCTCCCCGGATGCTTGTTGTAAGATCGTTTGATGTGAACAAGCCTGGTACAAGTGTTAAAGATATAGTTGGTGGAGTATTGGGCGGTACTATTATTCAAGGAAAGTTTAGCGTAGGGGATGAAATAGAGATAAGACCCGGAATAAAGATAAAGGATAAAGGAGGGGAAAGATACGAAGCTCTATACGCAGAAATCACGAGTCTCAAATCGGGTAATGAGCCATTAAAAATAGCTTATCCTGGTGGGCTAGTTGGTGTAGGTACAACATTAGATCCAAGCATAACAAAAGGAGATAACTTATTGGGGAACGTTGTTGGGAAGCCGGGGACCCTACCACCTATGTGGAACGAAATCGATCTAGAGTATCACCTATTAGAAAGGGTAGTGGGAGTCGATAAACCAATGAAGGTTGAAAAGCTCAGATTACGAGAACCCCTAATGTTGAACGTGGGTACAGCTGTTTCTCTAGGGATAATAACTAGCCTACATGACGGTATTGCTCATTTAAAGCTTAGGGTTCCCATAGTGGCTGATGTTGGAGCTAGAGTGGCTATTAGCCGCCAAATAGCTGGTCGTTGGCGGCTAATAGGCTATGGTTATCTAAAAGGTTAATCTTTTTCACTGAGAATATGTTGATATTTTATTAGTTTTTCATATGTGTCATTTAATGATTCTGGGATCACTTTAGTATGTGATATAACTGGCATAAAATTCGTATCTCCATTCCAACGTGGTACGATGTGTATATGTAGATGATCTTCCAGTCCAGCTCCAGCGGTCTGGCCAAGGTTTATACCTATGTTAAATCCGTCGGGATTTAATGCTTTTTTCAGCATGTTTATTGTGTTTTTTAACATGATGTTTAGAGAACAAAGTTCTTCTTTTGTTAATTGATCAAGAGATCCTATATGTTTTATAGGTGAAAGTAGAAGATGACCTGTATTGTATGGATACTTGTTCATTAATAGGACGGTATGTTGTCCCTTAAATATGACAAGGTTTTCTTTAAGGTTTTTTGATTTTACGGCATCACATATGAAGCAGGTCTTTTCTTTCTCGATAATTGTGTATTCTATGTATTTCATTCTCCAAGGAGCCCATAAAATTTCCATATAGCACACCTCTGCTGTTTTCTAGTTTGATGGGGAGGGGGATTATAAATATATCTAGGGAATAGAAATATGTAATGTATGAGCAATGAGAAAGAAGCTGTGGTTTTTGTATTAATTAATTGTGAGATAGGCAAAGAGAGACAAATTTTGGAAGAAATAAAAAAAGTTCCTGAAGTAAATGAAGCATATCTTCTATATGGTGTATATGATATTATTGTGAAAATTAAGGGAAAGACTAATGAAGAGATCCGTGAAGTAATGTTATCAAAGATAAGAAGGATAAAAGGTATAAGAAGAACTCTTACAATGCTTGTAGTAGAAGGTTTTGAACGATAAATATATTAGTTTTTCGTACATTATTCCCTCTCCAATTTTTCCTCTAATTTCTATAAACAATTAAATAGTGTTCTAAACATGCCATGAAGTGTAGAGAATGTGGCGGAAAAATAATAGTAGCACCAGAAGGTTACTATGTATGTAGTAATTGTGGGCTTGTCTACGACGGTTTTCCAGTATATCAGCTTTCTAGAGGAGAAAAATACACAGAATATACCATAGGTTCATATATCCTGCCTTCTTATGCTAATTCAAAATACAATAAGGTTGTAAAGAATCTAAGCAATGTTAACATTAAAGCATCATATGATACGTTTTATTCTGCACTTTTAAGAACTGAGAAGATTATGAAGAAAATATGTTATAGCATGGATCTTTCTCCACAATATACTGAGTCTATTTGGAGAGAGTATGTTTTTGTTTTACAAAGAATCTTTAAAGGAGGATATTATAAAAGATACACCACAAAATATATATCTATTCTAGCTGCAATATTATATATTAGGTTAAAAAGTAAAAATTATTATATTTCATCAAAACAACTTGTATATATATTCAAGCAAAATGGGTATAGATTCTCATTGTCAAATTTAATGGAGGGTTTACATATTCTACGTAAAATAGGATATATTAAAAGAAGGGAAGATTATACCAACTACATTAACTATATAATTAATAAAATATCTAAAGAATACATGTTAAATAGAAAAATAATTTATGAAAAAGTTCAAAAAATACTTGAAAATAATATTAAATTTAATGGAAGAAATATGAAAAATATTTATGCGGCTTTAGTTTTTTGTGTGATAAGACAGCTATATGATAAAAAAATTTCGATGAAAAAATATTCTGATACAATAGGTATATCATTTTCAACTCTAAGAGAAAATATCAGATATATAAAATCTAATAATATTTTATGAAAAAGATAAAATAAAATATTTTTTTAATAAATTTAATGCTGTTTTCTTAAAGATAATGTTACATGGGAATAATTCCAGAAATCCCTTCCAATTCCCATATACAATAAACATATTTTGATTTCTGCAAACTGCTAAACATACCAAGGATAATAGATCTTCCTCCCCTTCAACATATAACACTATCTTATCATCTGGTTTTAATTTAGAAAGTATATCTTTAAGGACGTTTATACAGTTAAAAGATATTGTGCCGGGATTATTTCTGCAATGAATTATATTTATATTGTTTTTTAAATGATTTGAAAAAATAAATCTTTCTTCTCTTTTATTTTTTAAATCAATGATCATTAAGTTGCTTTTAAAATATTTCATAAAATTGTAGGACACAACGTCCCCTACTGTTATAATTATATAGTCTTTTTTTCCTAAAGATTCCTCAATTAAACTTTTTACGGTAAATACAGATGATGGCGGATCATCAAATATTATATATCCCCATGAATATCCGAGCGTTTGAAGAGATTCTTTGTTCCTTTTTAAAATAAGTGTGATTTTATTTTTATCTGACCTTGATGGCATATAAACCCGCTTTGTCTATATCAAGTATTTTTGCTATTTCAGAGCTATCTTTGTCTATAATAATTACTAGCCCCTCCCAATCGTCTGAGAATTCCGTTGAACCGCAGTTAGGACAAATTTCTACATCTTCAGAAACAAGAGTTTTGCATTTTACACACGCTTTAAGCGGAAGCTTTTTTCTAGGCATTTTGTTCACCCTTGCTTTTTTCTTGTTTGAGATATTCTAGTTTTCCAAGATATGGTTGTCTCATAGTCATCCTTATCCTTAACGTGCCTTTTCTTTCATCATAGCTTATTCCTGTTACACGTGCTCTAACAATATCGCCTTTTCTTATTACTCGCTTACTTTGTTCATCAAATACAATACCCTGGTCTCTATCGTAGATAACGTTCCTACTAGCAAAAACCTGTGACCTGTGTATAAAACCGTCAACAGCACCAAGTCTCACAGTTATTCCAATGTTTTCAACAAGAACAACTTCTCCCTCTACGACTTCCTGATTCACCGGGCTAAAGGCTAAGACCTTAAACCTAGCTGTATGATATAGACTACCATCATTAAATGTTAAGTAGCCATACTCCGATATATCGACATCCAGAATGGATACAATAACACCTATATTCTCTATTACTTTACCTTCAAAGTTTTCTTTCAAAACATCCAAGGCTGCTTCCTTAAGGGGTTTTGAAAACAGGTTTGGAGGTATTCGAATAATATCCTCAATCTCAATGAGCTTATACACTATATTCACCTCCCCTAAGACTCTATAAAAATATGCTTTTTAAACTTATACAATAAGGTATCGTCAAAGACGCTATAAAAGAACTAGATGACACAAGACAGGTTTTATTGCCATTATTTATCGTTTATGCAGAGTAACACAAAGATTTTATATTCTGAAATCAGTGTGAGACTTGGGTCCGGCGGGGTGCCCCGGGGAGCTAGCCCTGCCCTGTAACCGCAAATGGGCTTACGGCGGGGGGCGTTAACCCCGGGAGGCGCTCTACACCGCCCAGTGTATCACTATACGCTCAGACGATGAACACCAGTCCCGTGGGGCGCTCCGTGGTGCTAGGTCTCTCGTAAGAGGGGCCGAAGCACCGAACAGGTCGAACCGGGTTAGGCCCGGGAGGGAGCGGCCCTAAGACCTGCGGAGCGCGTTCACGGGGTAGCTGGTGTGAGAATGGGTGTATAGTGATACACTGGGTAGGAAGAGCCACTTCCGGGGGATGCCCGCCGGACCCATATTTTTAAAGTTTCTTACGATAATAATAAAATGAGTGCCGAGGGCCGACGGGCGGGCGCCGGCTCCTCCTGGCGACAGGAGGAGCTGTGGAACCTCCCCCAAATCCGCGGGCCCACGGCCGCGCAAGCGGCACGGCGAAAGCCGTGGCAACGGCACAGAAACATACCCACTCCGGTGGATGGAAATGATCCCGTAAGGTGAGTGACACCGGAGGGAGGGGTGAAAGAGCCGTCCCGTGGGTTTAGGGTCAAATAGGACCTATGAGACCCGCGCGAGGTCCGGGTGGACCCTTAGAGGGATCCCGCCTAAACGGAAGGGGGGGTACGATCGGCCCTCGGCACTCATATATTAGACTATTATAGTCCATTTATGGCTATGTATACGGTTATAGATCTCTTTGCAGGGGCAGGAGGTTTTACAAGAGGATTTGTTGATTTGGGTTTTAAGATATTATTAGCAATTGAAAATCACGAAATTGTTGCTGAAACCTATAAAGTTAATTTTCCTGATGTGCATGTTATAGTCGAAGATATAAAGAAAGTGCACGCTAAAGACGTATTAGATATAATTGGAGAAAGTCCAGATGTGATCATAGGGGGTCCTCCCTGTGAGGCTTTTACTAGAGCTAACCCTAGGCGGCGCAAAAATCCCCTGGAAAGGCTTTATGAAGATCCGCTAGGAGTACTGGTTTTGCATTTTATTAGATTTGTTGGAGATTTGAGACCTAGAGTCTTTGTGATGGAGAATGTTCCTGGAATAATGGATGATGGGCTCGATGAAGTATTACGCGAGGAGTTTAAAAGGGTAGGCTATGAGGAGATATATTTTAACAGGTTATATGCTGAAGATTATGGAAATCCTTCACATAGACATAGAGTTTTTATATCAAACATAAAAATACGTCCAAAAAAATTGAAAAAAAGAGTTAAAGTGATAGATGCTATAGGGGATTTGCCCCCTCCAGATCCCTTTTATGGAATTCCTAATCATGAATATGTTCCAGTAAGCAAGAGCAAGCAGAAGAGAATGGCTAAGTTGAGATGGGGAGAAGCACTAGTATACTATAGAGGGTATGGGGGGCGCGTGCTAACCAACTACGTCCGGCTGCATCCCTACAAGATAGCTCCTACAGTAATGGGGTCTTCGAGGTTTGTTCACCCATTTGAAGACAGAATATTGACTGTAAGGGAACAAGCGAGACTTATGAGTTTTCCAGACAACCATGTTTTTCTCGGAGGACGTGATATACAGTTTAATCAGGTTGGCGAAGCAGTTCCAGTTGCATTGTCCAAAGCTATTGCATCAGTTGTTTTAAAGTATCTGAAAGAAGAAAAGGAGATATAATCCATGCCTGTTTAACAGAAGGTATGTCGGATATAGTTGTTATCCCGGTATTACACAACGTTGTTTCCGCGCAAAAAGTAGTGGAAGCTGCAAAAATAGTATACGGACTAGGCTTTAAGACATTTATAATCTCGAAGGCTTCGGGATCCGCTGCTCAGTCGGGCGTACCCGAAGCACAAAAAATAGCATTAAAGCTCGGATTAAACCTTGTTTTCTTGTCAGACTTAGAAGATGTTATTGATGTAGTAAATCCTGATATTGTTTTAACAGTTATGCCTAAAAAGTACGGAGGAGAAGCGTTGACAAAGGTCTGGGAATCCACAGTAGGCGGAGCAAAAAGGGTTTTGGTTATATTTGGAGGCTCTGAGCCTGGTTTGTCGATGAGAGAAATGAAAATGGGAAAGCTAGTATATCCGGATGATATTGAAGAAGATATAGGTGCAATAGGTCTTGTCGCTATTTCTCTCTATTTAATAAAGAGGTTCATTTAGCTGGCAGTCTTAATCTGTTTATCTTTTTGTTTTGCCATGAATACTTTCTCATACGTTTTGAGCGTCCAAATCCGCATGCTGCGCAATAGCCTTTTCTGATGTTATAGCTATGGCGGCCGCATCTTCTACAACGGATGTGAGTTTTTCCTCTACCTCTTTTTCCAAATGATGTGGTACCTTTTACCATTTTTTCTCACCTAAAGTACGGGACTTACAATTACTACATTATCTCCTCTAACAATTATTGTTCCTAGCTGACGTGTTTTTGAGTTACGAATTTCTTCTGCATTTTCTAGTACTAAATTCAAGTGTTGATCATAGCTAAGCAATACTCCTCTGACCTCTCTTCCGCCTTTTAGTTTTACTAATACTGTATTTCCAAGAGATTTTGATAATAACTCAGCTGTTCCCGAAGGCATTATTATCGCCTATGCCTATGTGATTGCTAAGCTTAAAAATTTACGGTTGATTTAATTTATAAAGACCGCGTATATTCGAGGGCATTAAAACAGGTGTCCGTATGCTGAGAATACGTGGTATCTACGCCACAGCTCTTACAAAGATTTTGTCCGATATGGGATATAGTTTTTCTGATATATCAGATAAGACTAGAGGAAGATTTGAGAGTGAAATAAAGTTATCTGACGATCCTCCTAAAGCTACTATAAAAGATGTTGAAGAAGAAAAAGGGATAGTTATAATCGGTGAGAAGAATATTGTAAAGAATCTTACATACAATATTCTTTCGATTCTTCCAAGTTCAATTGTATTATATATCAAATATGGCCCGTATACCTCGTTTGTAGTGAAAATAAAAGAAAAAATTGACGAGAAAACCTATGAAGTGGAATTACCTGACAAGAAAAGCGGAGTAATGATATCGCATATACCTCACGAAGTAGGTGCGACAACAGTGGCTCACATAATTAAGCCGAGTATCAATAACCCCCTAATGCGCGAAGGACTAGTATTGTTTGGAGATTATGTTAGGATAATTGAAGGAGGAAAACACTCAGTTAGTAAATTCATAAAGAGTGAAGAAAAAAGATTCGACTTATTATCTTTAGCTATAAAATTGTCTAAAGGTAGATGGGGGATAAGATTCAGAAGTTCTTCAAAGGACGCAGATCTAACGTTAATTATGGATGAAATAACTAGATTAATAGAGGAAGGAGAGAGGATCTTGAAAAAAATAAAAGAGGCAGATGTACCTCTCACTGTTTTTCATAGAGACTCATTTTCTTATGTCAGATTTCCGCCAGATGTGTTAAGAGAATTAGACCGCATAAGAAATAAACAAATTCCCACGTTGCCATTTCATCACACATTTAAATCACTAAAGATACGAGAAGTGACGGATAAAATCGACTTTGTAGAAGAAATAATAGAAAACAGCAAGTGTATTTCTCCAAAGCTTATGAAGAAAAAATATATGGATACGATTCTTGGTATTATCTCTACAAATAGAGATATTATAAACATATACCATGATAAAATTCATAAAAACGGCTACATCTGGAATGCAAAGATATCAAAAATAGAAGACACAAAAATTGTTTGCACCAGAGAAATCACTAAACCAGAAGGATTATATGATGGGCTAAAAATTCAAAAAGAAGAAGGAGATAAAATAGTATCCTATTTCTCGATCTTTTCGAGATCCATCTTACACTCCTATTATGATAAAAACCAAAACATCAAAGGAGTCTACATAAACATAAACACGCCAATAGACGTTAATCAGATAGGACATATCTGGTATATAGACTTGGAGATCGATGTTGTCAAAAAACCTGGCGAAGAAGCAGAAATAATCGACTTGGATGAATACTATAGTTTTCAGGAAATTAACCTGTCTCCAATACTTTCTAAACAATATTTTGATTTTGTTAATGATATAAAAAACATACTTGACAAGAAGTTCCCAAATATCGAAGAGATATATAGAGAAATTCTTGAGAGCGAAAAGAAAATATTCGGTAATGATTTTGTTTAAAAACATTAAGAGAGATTTAAAGAAAAATTACAGATATTAGCAACACGTCCGTTTTTACCTAATAGGTGTAAGTAGGGGAGAGCATGTCGGATAGAAACGTTTGTCCAGGACTTTATCGTGATGAGAAAGGTAAATTCTATTGTGCATATGCTGGTGGCACAGAAGTTGACCCAGCTTTTATGCCCTGTTTGTCAGAATATTGGGAGTGTCCATACTATATAAGCTATCAAGAAAGAGAGGAAGAGATCGAAAAACCAGAGGAACATGTAGCTGTAGAGGAGGAGGTTGCTAAGGAAGAGGCAGAACCTGTCTATTTAAAGGAAGAAGAGGAAGAGAAAGAAACACCAGTCCTGGTTCACGAGGAAAAACCGATAGAAGAAGAACTTATAGAAAGACTAGAGGAAATATCTTCAAAGGCTGTAGATCTTAACAGGTTATGGGATACTTACGATAAAGAAGCCCGTGCTTTGATTGAATACTGGGATAGCATGAGGGAAGAAATGGAAAAACTTATCATGAGTATTCAACAGGCGATTGATACATATATCGACGAGCTTTCTAAGCTAGAAGTAAAATATAAGCTTGGAATAATTGATGAAACTCTCTATCAAGAACTAAAAAGTGATTTAGAAGGAAAGATTTCAGAAAAAAGAAATCTTCAGGATGAATTAATAAAGAAACTCAATGAAGTTGAAAGACTCATCCTTCCTCATTTCAAGCGAGTAAAGGTTGCAGAGGCGAAACCAGAAATAGCAAAATTAAGGCTTGCTTTGTCAAAGCTCGAGCAACGTTATAGGGATGGACAGATATCAGAAGAAGTGTACTTGAAATTGAAAAGTGAAATAGAAGATAAAATTAAGAAATTAGAACGAGTGAAAGAGGAGGTTGAATAATATGGAAAATCTAAACATGATAGATGAAGAGTTAAAAGAAATGTTCCAACGCATAGAAGATCTTTGGAATCAGTACAGGGAAGAAGCGCTGAAGGTAATTTATGAATGGGAAAAACAAAGATTGCCTTTAGTAGAGCGTTTAAATATAGTTCGCAATCTCGTTGATACCTATGAGAAGGAAATAGAAGAATTGAAGGTAAAGATAGAACTCGGTCTTGAAGAACTTAATAAGGTGAATGAAAAAATAGAAAGACTCTCATCAGAGCTTGAAAGACTGAAAAACGAACTCAACCAACTAACAGAAATAATTAACAAATATGACGATCTCTCACGAATACACCTCAAGAGAGCAGGGCTTCCAGTAAAATTATCTTCAGAGGAGATAAAGAAAAGGATCGAAGAACTCAACAAGATGCATGAAGAAGGAATAATTGACGATGAAACATACAACAAATTGCTAGAAGAATTGGAAGCACAGCTAGCATTAGTTGAATAAGAAGCTTACGATTTTCTCCTAATAAGTATCCTTATTTTTCCCTCGGAGACATCAATCACGTTTAGGTCTCGAAAACTCACCCTACCCCTTCTTTCCGCTGCGCGTGACATACGATACACTAGTTGATTGAAATGTTCTCTACATAGCCATACTTGTTTTTTACCTATCTCCAATATTATCTCGCTAGGCCTGTTGCATCTCTCATACATGCATATTGAGTGTTCGCTCACCAAACTTCACCTAGATAGAGAGTACATCGTATCAAATAACATTTACTTGGATAACGTTTTTGTAGCCATGAGAATAGATTTTAACAGTATGCCGAGTAAGGCCGAGATCCTGGTTGTTGACGTTAAGCTACCCGAAAAATCTAATGTAATAATAGGACAGTCACACTTCATAAAAACTGTAGAAGACCTGGCTGAAGCGCTTGTGAGTTCCGCTCCAACTATAAAGTTTGGTTTAGCTTTTAATGAAGCGTCTGGAGATAGGCTGATTAGATATGACGGAAATGACAAGGAATTAGTGAAGGCAGCTATAGAGACTGCAGAGAAGATTGGAGCAGGACATGTTTTTGTTATTTTCATAAGAGAAGCATGGCCAATAAATGTGCTAAACGAAATAAAGAGGGTTAGCGAGGTTGTTAACATATTCTGTGCAACAGCAAATCCAGTACAAGTGATTGTTGTAGAAACGGACCAGGGCAGAGGAGTTATTGGCGTAGTAGACGGCTTTACACCGGTGGGAGTAGAGGACGATGAAAATAAGAAAAAGAGGATCAAGTTTCTGAGAAAGATAGGATATAAGAGAGCATAGCTTCTAAACTGTTATATATTCTCCTCTTTTTTGTGTGTGGGCTAGATGTTGACAACTGTGGAAATTAAACAAGTCATTGTAGTTAGAAGAGACATTAAAATGGGTAAGGGTAAATTAGCCGTACAAGTTGCTCACGCGTCTGTATCTGCGCTACTTGAAGCATTAAATTCCCATAGAGAATGGGTGGACGCGTGGCTTAATAAGGGACAAAAAAAGATAGTAGTTAGAGTTGATAGTCTTGATGAATTGTTAGAAATATATAATAAAGCCAAGGAGGCTGGTTTACCAACGGTTCTTATAAGTGATAAGGGATTGACACAGCTAGAACCAGGAACTATAACGTCTGTCGGTATCGGTCCAGCTCCTTCAAAGAAAATAGACGAAATTACTGGTAAACTAAAACTGTTGTAGGGTTATAGCTATGAGAAGATCATCATTGGATTTAGATATCTTTCTAGGGCTCGAGTTCTATGCTTTAGAGAAAGATGGAATTGGAGGGTCGATAAGGCGGAGTTTAGAAGATTTTGTTGTAAAAGAAATAGGTGTGGACGGCTTACTTGCATCGCCTGAGTGCGATCAATACGTTTCTTCTGAAGAAGGATATTGGTGGGCTGTTTTAGAGAAGAGAGGAATAGATACTGTGACGGCTCTAAGAATAGTGGCAAGATGGTTTTCTCTAGGAAGAAATAGAGTTAGTGTGGCTGGTTTAAAGGATACCAGAGCAGTTACTTTTCAGTATATATCGTTTTTAGACGAGATTAATCAGAGTCTTATTGAGGGATTTAATGCCAAGTATTCTAGGATAAGGTTGCATTGTTTGTTTAGAAGACCGTTTTATCTTCGTCCAGGAATGTTGTATGGAAATTTTTTCTCGATAATTATTCGTGATGTTGAAAATCCTGAAAATCTCGTTTCCTTAGTTGAAGAGTTGAAAGAAAAAGTAGGAGTACCTAATTATTATGGATATCAGCGTTTTGGGACTATAAGACCTAATACCCATATTGTGGGGAAACTCATTATTCAAAGAAAATATAAAGAGGCAGTAATGGAGATGCTTCTCAGAATTTTTCCCGAAGAAAAGGGAAAAGCTGTAGAGGCAAGAAGGTATCTAAATGATACTTGGGATATAAAGGGTGCACTAGAGATGTTTCCTAAGACATTGCACCACGAGAGGCATGTTTTAAGGTATCTTTTAACACATCCCGAAGATTATTATGGTGCAATTAGGTCTCTTCCTTTATATATAAGGAGATTATTTATAGGAGCTTATCAAGCGTATTTATTTAACAAAATTTTGAGCCGTAGGATAGAAAAAGACCTATCTTATGTGTATGCCTATCCAGGAGATGTTGTAGGAATATATTCCGACGATAAGTCTTCAGAGCCTAAAGGTTTGCTCAGAGTGAATGACGTGTTGGTAGATAAGGTAAATAAATTAATACGAGAAGATAAGGCTGCTTTACTTTTACCTATTGTTGGTTATAGATCACAGCTTTCCCGCGGAGTTCAAGGTGAGATTGAAAGAGAAGTTTTAAAGGAGGAGGGAGTGGATCTAGGAGACTTTTATTTGAAAGAAATGCCAGAGATATCTTCGTCTGGCACGTTTAGAAGAGCATGTATGATTCCAAAAAATCTGACTCATACTTTTATAGACAACAAAACCTTAAGAATGGAATTTAGTCTTAGAAAGGGAATGTATGCTACAGTTCTTTTGAGGGAATTTATAAAACCTAAGGACTTAATAGGACAGGGGTTTTAGCGTGGCCGTCTTTACGAATGAATATCTAGAAGAGATACGTGAAGAGGTCATTAAGGCGAAAAAAGCTCGGCATAGACGTATGCTAGTGATAGTGAGCGATGATGCATCTAGACTGATAATGGGCGCTCTGGAGGTGCTTCATGCACTTAAAAACGTCTTTGGAAGTGGGACTAAGTTGATATATGCTTACCATGTCTTTTTTGAAGACGGTGTTGAGAGAAAAAGAATGTTCGAAAAGGGTATTGCGTCGACGTATCAAACCGAATATATATCCTATCATGTACTAGATAAGATTCTGGGCAAGACCTATAATGTTGCGGTCATCGATCTCCTCAACAATCTTGAGCCGAATGATATTGGCAGACTTATGGGCGTTGTCGAAGGTGGAGGGTTATATATCTTATTGATGCCCTCCTTTGACACATTATTCAAGATAGTTACAAGGTTTCAAAGTAATCTTCTAACGCCTCAATATACTGTAAAAGACCTAAGGAGATATTTTGAGAAAAGATTTGTGAGAAAATTAATGGAACATAGTGGCATAGCTATATACGATGCGGATAGAACAGTATTTATAAAAAGATTTCCCAAGGAGAAAATTAAGTCGTATAAACCTACATCGTTGACATTTCCAGAAAAATCCAAGATACCTAGAAAGGTCTTCCAGCTCGCTTTAACGCAGGATCAAGTCAATGTATTGACTATCATGGGTAATTTCTATAAAAAAATTGAAGACAAGAAACTCGTTTTTGTTCTCACAGCTGATAGAGGTAGAGGGAAATCTTCAGCTATAGGATTAGCTCTCGGAGGAATCGCCCACAAATTAAGGAGGGCAAAAGGTAAATGTAGAATAATTGTTACGGCTCCTAACGAAACAAATGTTCAAGAGGTCTTTAGATTCGCGGCTAGAGCTCTAGCCGTGCTTAAACATAAGGTCGATATAGAGGAAAAAGAAGGATACATCATTGGAGTCTACGCTAAGGGTATAGAAATTGAATATTATAAGCCGTTGGCTGCTTCAAAAGCCAAATGCGACATTATAGCAGTAGATGAGGCCGCGTCTATACATGTTCCCATGCTCTTTTCTATTCTCAAAAATCACGATAAAGTTGTTTTCTCCTCAACGGTCCACGGATATGAAGGAGCCGGGAGAGGATTTTCTATAAGATTCTTAAAGCGATTAAGGAGCATGGAGAATATCGAAATTTACGAGTATGAAATGGGCGAGCCGATAAGATATGCTCCAGAAGACCCCATAGAAAAATGGGTATTTGATACATTATTGCTCGACGCCGAGCCAGCCAAGCTTGATGAAAAGGACCTCGAATATATAGCCGAGAAGAAAGTAGAGTATTATATACCAGATCTTGAAGAATTCTTCCTAGAAAACGAAAAGGAACTCAGGCAGTTTTTCGGTATTTATATAATGGCACACTATAGAAACAATCCAAATGATCTAGGCATAATGATGGATGCACCACACCATTTTGTGCGAGCATTAAAACTGCCATCTAACAAAATCGTCGTTTCCTTAGAACTGGCTGAAGAGGGTTTGATGGGAGAAGAAATAGCCAAGGAATCGGCAAAGGGAGCTTGGATAATGGGAAACATAATTCCAGACCGGTTGATTAAACATTATAAATTGATAGACTTTGGAGAACTAAAGGGCATAAGAATAGTTAGAATAGCTACTCATCCCGACGTTATGAGGCAGGGATTAGGAAGCCTTGCTCTAAAATTTTTAGAAGAGGAAGCTAGGAGCAACTGCTATGACTGGATAGGAGCTGGATTCGGGGTGACACGTGAATTGCTAAAATTCTGGCTAAGAAACGGCTATACGCCGGTCCATATGAGTCCTGAAAGAAATCCGGTTAGCGGTGAATATTCTATAATAGTTGTCAAACCGCTTAATGAAAAAGCCAAAAGGTTCATTGACGTCATTTCCTGGGAATTCAAGAAAAAGATTCTGGGCTCGCTGACGGAACCTTATCATGATCTTGACCTAGAGTCAGCTAAGATGATTTTGGAGTCAACACCCACAAAAGACTTAGAACTAAAGATGGAAACACTCCAGAAGGCGCGCTTTCTCACATATGCATGGAGTGATATGACTCTAGAAAACTGTATGGACGTTGTATCCTTACTTGCTAGACACTACTTTATGTCTAGTAAAAAGCCCGAGTTCACAGATTTCCAGAAAAAACTGCTTATAGCAAAAGTTTTGCAAGCAAAAAGTTGGAGAGTAGCATGCAACGATTTAGGAGTGGCCCCACCAATAGCCATGAAAGAAATAAAAAATGTAGCAAAGAAGCTTTCCGAGACATATCTAGATGTGAAAAGCGAAGAGGAAGCACTGAAGTTTTTCTTCCTGAAGCTTGAGGATATTACTCGGGAAGAAGCTCTGTAGCAAGCGTAATTTTTTTATCGCATAATGTGATGCAGAGCCCGCATCTATCGCAATCTTCATTAGCAATTATGAGTGTTTTTTCGTCTATTTCATTTAAGTTGAATGCATTATAGGGACATATGTTAATGCACTTTTGTGATTCGCTTCCTGGAATAAGAGCTGGTCTTAAATTTGTTGGTATTTTTCTCCATTTCAATGGAAATTCATAGCCTTTTTTAACAACATCCTCTTCATTTAATTCTTCAAACAAAAGATATGTATCAAAAAGAATGAGATCGAAAATCCCGGCAATACTAGTATTTATGTCTTCGAGTATGTTTGTGTCACTTATAAAAGCAGTGCTTATTTTCACTTTTGAAACTACAATACCAGCCCAAACATAGGAATAAATTGTTGAAAGCTGGACAGAATGTATTCTGAAGATTTCGTTTCCAACACTATAAATTGGATGCGGAGAAAAGACAAACCCACCCAATCCTGTGTCCTCAATGGCCTCCAAAAAATCTACACTCATTGGCATGTTAGGGGTTATTTTAGCGATTATTGGAACAGGAGAATATGAAACAAGCTCTTCTACAATATCAATGGCGTAAGATTCAAATCCTCTCTTATACCCGTAAAGTGTATAGAATAACCCCAGGTCAATCTCTATGCCGTCGACATTGTCGTGAAAATTTTTAATCAATTCTTTATATCGAGAAAGCCTATCAGCCACTATAGAAACGATAACAGGAACCTCGTGTTCTTTTCTCAGAAAATCGATTACAGAAAAAACATCATTAATAGAAAATGAAAGAGGTCTAGTCACAACAATATAGTCATTTCTCGAGGAAAAAGAAACTACATGTACTCGTATCCTATTGTCAGAATCACCAATGTAAGAAATTGTAGGTGTAAAGAATATTCCAAACCGCTCCAGATGTTTTTCCAGGAAACTCTTTTTTATAAAGACATTCTCACTACTTATACCTGTTTTTCTTCTAACCTTTATGCCCGCAAAGTACCTTCTTCCAGATTTCGTGCTAAACATACTGTTTATACTATA
>Ga0164318_10001610_pt1 | contig 20247 bp, 25 predicted proteins | sample GuaBasSedimGuay9_FD_113734 | JGI IMG/M metagenome (GOLD analysis project Ga0164318, IMG submission 113734) | Subseafloor sediment microbial communities from Guaymas Basin, Gulf of California, Mexico - Guay9, Core 4571-4, 0-3 cm | ecosystem: Environmental > Aquatic > Marine > Hydrothermal vents... | reverse complement strand
TGGAAAATTAAAGAATCGAAGCAGTGAGGAGGTCATGATGAAAGACCTCATGACAGAGGGTGTAATATCTATTGCCAAAGGGGAAAACCCAAGAGTGATTGAACAGAAACTCAATGCATATTTACCTCCTCAAATGAGGCAAAGCTCGTTTAATAAATAGGTAGAAGGTATTTAGGCAGAAGTTAACTACTAACACCCTTTAGCCTGATTACCTGAAAAGCGAGGTGAGATTATGGCTGACGAAGAAAAAAAGGAACCCGAGGCCAAGGAACGAGAGAAAGAGAAAAAGGGCCTTCCCATGAAGTTGATCATTTTAATCCTGCTCGTATTCATCATGGCAGGAGGGGGCTTCTTTGCTTTTAAGAGCGGTATGCTCAATAAGTTTCTGGGGAAAGGGGAAAAGGAGGCGGAAGCCAAGAAGACAGAAGAGGTTGCAAAACCAGACATTGGCCCAATCTATCCTATGGAAACCTTCATAGTCAACCTTATGGATCCAATGGGAAAGAGGTACCTAAAAGTGACGCTAGAGCTTGAACTGGCCAAAGAAGAGATGCGGCCGGAGATGGATAAGCGACTTCCCCAACTCCGTGATGCTATCTTGACTCTTCTCAGCAGCAAATCATTTAAAGACATTAGCGATTTGTCCGGAAAGTATCAACTAAGGGCGGAGATACTGGCCACGCTTAACAGGTTTTTGAAAACGGGGAAGGTCAAGAATGTGTATTTTACTGAGTTCATAATGCAGTAGTAAGTAATCGGGTCGTTAGGCAGAAGGCTGAAGAATTGTGACATCAAATCGTGGGTTATAGCGCAGGAATCATATGAACCAAATACTTTCTCAAGATGAAGTTGATGCCCTGCTGAAAGGTCTGGATAAGGGCGAGATAGAAACAGATCAAAAAGGTCTAGACAACGAACTGGACTACCAGCCTTACGACTGGAATACTCGAGGCAGGAATCTCAAAGGAGATATGCCCCTTTTGAGCATGATAAACGACAGGTTCGCGGTGAATTTAAAAAACAGCCTCTCTGCCTCATTGCGCAGAGTGGTGGACGTAGATGCCGGGGGCTTGGAGCTTATCAAGTTCGAGGAGTTCCAGCGCGCACTGCCTATTCCTACGAGCCTCCATCTATTCAAGATGGAACCCCTCAAAGGGACAGGGATGCTTGTGTTGGAAAGCCGGCTGGTTTTTAATTTGCTGGAAGCCTATTTGGGTGGCAGCGGTACCGACAGTACGAAGGTTGAAGGCCGGGATTTCACACCAATCGAGAAAAAGATAATTAGCAAGATCGTATCTATTGTACTTGAAAACATGACAAATTCATGGGCGGAGATCTACCCCATAAAAGCAAGCTTCTTGCGCTCAGAGACTAACGCCCTGGCAGTCAATGTTGTTCATCCCACGGAGTTTCTCGTTTCAGTGAAGATGGAAATAGAGTTCAATAAACCTATTGGGCACATAATAATCTGCATCCCCTATGCTTCCATACAGCCGATTCGCGAAAAGCTCTCAGGAAGCTTCACGGAAGAAAGCGAGGATATTGACAAGCTGTGGCTCGAAAGGCTCAAGAGCAGTTTGAAGGAGGTGGGGGTGAAAATGAGCGTAGATTTGGGTTGGACGCATTTGTCTGTGCAAGAATTCTTGAATATGAAGGAAGGAGACATCCTTGTCTTGGAAAATGATCCCAGCAGCAACCTCATCGGCAAGGTCGAAGGAAGACCAAAGTTTTCGGGTCTTGCGGGAAAACATAAGAATAAGAAGGTGTTCAAAATTCATGACATGATCGCTGGATAGACACAGTAGGTGTATGCCCACGGGGCAGACGCCATGAACGAATCAAGTAAAATTCGAGGTGGAAAAATGGCAGAAGAGCAGGTCAGTTCAGGGGAGAAAGAACAGGAAAAAGGCAACCCTCACGATGCCGGGCAAAAGCCCGAAGCAATGGAACTCTCTGAGATGCAGCTTAATCAAAAGCAAGCTGAAGAATCGAAGGGGTTGGATTTTCTCTTAGATGTGCCGCTTGAGATAACCGTTGAGCTGGGCCGAACCACCATACAGATTGGCGAGCTGTTAAAGCTCGGGCAAGGTTCTGTTGTTGAGTTGGAAAAGCTTACTAGCGAACCCGTAGAGATTTACGTTAACCAAAAGCTCATGGCAGAGGGCGAGGTCGTTGTTGTAAACGAAAAATTTGGTGTCAGGCTCACCAACATAATAAGTCCCGGGGAAAGGGTGAAAAAGCTGGCCTGATGGCGAAATAGTTATGAAAAGGCAAACCGTTGACAATTCTTACTGCAGCTTCCGTGGCCGCCTTTGGACACTGGTGATAGTTTTCGTTGTTTGGTGTGCCAGCCCCCTAGGGGCAGAGGAATCAGGCCAGGGCCTTCCCTCGCCAACCTCGGACATGACAATGGCAACAATAAAGATGCTTGCCTCGCTTCTATTAATAATAGGCCTGATCATTGTGGTTTTTTACATATTGAAAAGGTTCAGAGGTCTTCCAAAATTGAAGCAGGAAGGACCTAGTATGCGGATCGCGGGGTCCCTTGCGATTGCACCGAAAAGGTCGGTCACAGTGGTCGAAGTAGATGACAAGTGGTTAGTTCTAGGAGTGGGTACAGAAAGTATAAATCTTCTGTACATGACCGATTCCAAGAGCGAGGTAGTCCACGAAAGGGCTGGGCAAGAAGGGCCAGCGGGAGCGTTTCAAAAAATTTTGAATAAAAAGAAGATGCTTTTCGGTGAATCATTGCGAGGTGATCACGAGGCATGAGAGCCTGCTGTAAACAGGTCGTTTTGATTGGGCTGACAGTCTTGGTTCTGGTGCTGTTTCTTTCCAGAATCAATGCCTATGCCCAAAACGGCCCATATCTCCCCACCATTACCATAGGAGTGAAAGAAGCAAATAACCCCCATGAGCTATCCACATTATTGCAAATACTGTTTTTGCTCACAGTGTTGTCCCTTGCTCCGGCCATTGTGGTCATGATGACCTCATTCACAAGAATTATCGTTGTTTTCTCATTGATTCGACATGCACTGGGCACACAGCAGATGCCTCCAAATCAGGTTTTGATCGGGCTCGCGTTGTTGCTGACATTTTTCATTATGAGCCCGGTCTATAACAAAGTGAACAATGATGCGCTCCAACCATATCTCCAAGAGAAGATAACACAGCAGGAGGCGGTAAAGAAGGCCCTTGCTCCCATCAGGCAGTTTATGTTCAGGCAGACGAGGAAGAAGGACCTTGCCCTGTTTATGAAAGTAGCCCATGAAGCCAGACCCAAGACTATGGAAGATGTTCCCACTTTGGTACTGATTCCATCCTTTGTAATAAGCGAGCTGAAGACGGCGTTTCAGATAGGATTTTTGATATATATCCCCTTTCTGGTGATAGATATGGTGGTTGCAAGCGTTTTGCTTTCCATGGGAATGATGATGCTGCCGCCTTTTATGGTGTCGCTCCCATTTAAACTAATGCTCTTTGTGTTGGTAGATGGGTGGAACCTTTTGATAGGTTCAATGATTAAGAGCTTCTTGTGAGGACTTAGAAATGACTCCAGAATCAGTAGTAAGCCTGGCCAACGAAGCCGTAAAGTTGAGCCTTCTCCTTTCAGCGCCATTGCTGGGTGTAGGCCTCATAGTGGGACTGGCTATCGCCATCCTTCAAGCCACCACCCAAATACAGGAGATGACCCTTACATTCGTCCCGAAGATTATCGCGACCTTACTTACGCTTATAGCCGTGGCCCCATGGATGCTCCACAAGATGAGTTTTTTTGCCAGCAGAATCATTGAGAGTATCCCAACTTTCATTCGTTAGCTTTTCTCCTAGTAGTTCCGGAAACAAAGAGGTGAGACCTTTATGGCGCTACCAATAATCGACCCTGCAGATTTTCAGACGTTTTTTTGGGCCTTGCTCCGGGTGAGCATTATAGCCTTTATGTTGCCGTTTTTCGGGGCGAGAGGTCTGCCTTCTTTGTGGAAGCTTGGTTTTGCGATGGTCCTAACAATAGCTATGCTGCCGGCGGTTCCAAAGACAACTCTGCCTGCAAGTACACTGGGGTTCTTCATCGTTGTTATCTCAGAGGTGATCATGGGTTTTACCATGGCATTGGGGGTCAAATTTATCTTGGCCTCTGTCCAACTGGCCGGCCAATTCCTTGGCTTCCAGATGGGCTTTAATATGGCTAGCGTGATGGATCCCCAGACCGGTGGGCAGAGCTCGGTCATGTCCCAGTTTTTGTATTTGGTAACGGTCCTTATTTTCTTTTCGGTCAACGGGCACCATGCGTTTATAAGGGCCATTGCATACTCATTTGAATTAATTCCACCCAATGGTTTCTCAGGATCTCCTGCTCTTTACACGGCCATTGCCAAGGTAAGCGGAGAGATGTTCGTGATAGCTCTGAAATTGTCGGCCCCTATTCTCATTGCTCTTTTCTTGTCCAATCTGGGTCTTGGAATTGTGGCCAGGACGGTCCCACAGGTAAACATCCTGATGGTGGGCTTTTCAATAAACATCGGCCTGGGTTTGATCCTGTTTGGCATTATGATGAACAACCTTTCTCCTTTTTTGGTGGCCTTGATTCGACATATGGCAGAGATCCTTGTGAAGGCTATACAGCTGATGTGAGAAGAGTATGCCTGAAGAATCCTTTCAAGAGAAAACCGAACAGCCAACCCCGAAGCGACGCGAAGACGCTCGCAAGAAGGGGCAGGTAGGAAAAAGCAGAGAAATCCCTTCGGTAGCTGTCATAGGTTCCGGGGTCCTTTTCTTTCTGTTTGGGGGGCATAAGCTGATGTGTTCCCTCGGTGCCATGATGCGTGAGGCCTTTGCTTCGGCAGCGTTCGTCAGCCAAGGGGATATAGACGTATTCGTTTTGGCCAAGGACTACCTCCAGCTTATCATATCCTTGCTCCTTCCCGTCATGCTGGTATTGGTTGTTGCAGCACTTGCCTCGAATCTAGCACAGACGGGCCTGATTTGGAGTGTCGAACCGTTGGCACCAAAGGCGTCAAAAATCAACCCAGTGGAAGGCGCCAAACGCATGTTCTCGAAACGCTCGTTAGTAGAACTGGCCAAATCAATAGGCAAGATACTGATTGTGGGATGGGCGGCTTTTTCAGTACTCAAAGGAGAACTGGGTCATTTCATCCAATTAACATACCAGGACAAAACACAGATAATGGCCTATTTGGGACATGCCTCTCTGAAAGTTGTGGGGAAAAGCTGCATTGTGATCGCGCTGTTGGCCTTGTTGGATTACCTCTACCAGAAATGGGAATTTGAGCAGAGCATAAAAATGACAAAACAAGAGGTGAAGGAAGAGTTCAAGCAGACCGAAGGTGACCCATTGGTGAAAAGTAGAATAAGGGCAATCCAGAGAGAAATGGCCAGAAGGCGAATGATGGAAGAGGTAAAGACTGCAGACGTTGTCATAACGAACCCCACGCATTTAGCCGTTGCGCTAAAGTACGATGCCCTAACAATGACCGCCCCTAAGGTGGTGGCCAAGGGTGCTGAACACATAGCCTTCAGAATAAGGGAGGTCGCCCAGGACAATGGAATTCCGCTGGTGGAGAACAAATCCCTGGCACAAAATTTGTATAAATTGGTGGATATGGGCGAAGAGATACCCTCCGCCCTATACCAGGCGGTTGCAGAAGTGCTCGCCTATGTTTACAGACTGAAAGGAAGGGCAAACTAAGGTTATATGGCTATGGATTCAGCCAGATTGTCGGTAAGTAAATTACCCCTAGGAGCGAACAGCGATATTGCCATTGCTCTTGGCATTGTCGGGATATTGCTGGTCATGATCATTCCTCTTCCCACCACTGCCCTGGATATGCTCCTTGCCCTAAATATCACCTTGAGCGTGCTCATATTGCTACTAACTATATACACACTTAAGCCACTAGATTTCTCGGTTTTCCCTTCGCTTCTGCTCATCACAACCTTGTTTCGTCTGTCTCTCAACATAGCATCAACACGTCTTATACTCCTTAATGGTGACAAGGGGTCACTGGCCGCCGGAAAGATCATAAAAAGCTTTGGCGCCTTTGTTGTGGGGGGGAATACAACAGTAGGGCTAGTGGTTTTCATGATCTTGGTGGTGATCAATTTTGTAGTGATCACCAAAGGCGCTGGTCGGATTGCAGAAGTTGCGGCACGGTTCACCCTGGACGCCATGCCGGGCAAACAGATGAGCATTGATGCTGATCTTAATGCAGGTCTCATTGACGAAGCCGAGGCAAGGGCTAGAAGGGCTGAGATCGCTAAGGAAGCGGAATTCTATGGGGCGATGGACGGTGCAAGTAAGTTTGTAAGGGGGGATGCCATAGCTGGCATCATCATAACCCTCATTAATATCATAGGCGGGTTGGTGATAGGGGTGATCCAAAAACACTTGGACCTGTCAACGGCTGTGCAGAATTACACCTTACTTACGATAGGTGACGGCCTGGTATCCCAGATCCCCGCCCTTATCATTTCGACCGCAGCAGGCATCCTGGTTAGTCGAGCGGCATCTGAGGCCAATATGGGATTCGAGGTGGTAAGGCAGTTCGGGGTTCAGCCACGGGCAATGCGAATAGCATCAGGTATAATCTTTCTGTTCGCGTTGGCCCCTGGCATGCCGGCTGTTCCTTTTCTTTTGTTGTCTGCGACAGTGTATTTTCTATCAAGAACTGTTCCCAAAGCTCAAAAAGAGGTCCAAGAAAGGCCAGAGGAAGAGACAGATAAGGCTGGCGCACAAAGTGGGATGGAGCAGGTGGAGGCCCTGCTTCCGGTCGATCTCTTGGAGCTGGAAATAGGCTACGGACTTATCCCTCTTGTTGACAGTCAAACCCAAGGTAATCTGTTGGAGCGCATCCGGGCACTACGAAAACAGTATGCTCTGGAAATGGGGCTTGTGATCCCGTCTCTGCATATTAGGGACAATCTTGAACTGAAGCCCAACGAGTACGCAATCTGCATAAAGGGCAATGAGGTGGCAAGAGGGGAGTTGATGATGGATCATTACCTTGCCATTGATCCGGGCGACGTAAAAGCCAGGGTAGACGGCATACCAACCAGAGAACCGGCATTTGGGTTGCCTGCGCTATGGATTGCGCCCGAAAAAAAGGGTGATGCACAGCTGGCTGGGTATACCGTTGTGGATCTAGCCAGTGTGATAATCACTCATCTGTCAGAAGTTGTCAAAGAGCACGGGTACGAGTTCCTAGGTCGCCAAGAAGTTCAGCGCCTTTTGGACAATCTATCTAACACTCACCCAAAGGCGGTGGAAGAATTGGTTCCCTCTGTGCTCACCGTGGGGGCTGTACAAAAGATTTTGCAGAACCTAGTACGCGAGCAGGTATCAATAAGGGATCTACTTACAATTGTGGAGACATTGGCTGATTATGCACCGATTACCAAGGACACTGACCTGCTGACGGAGTACGTAAGGCAGAAGCTGGGCAGGACACTTGTAAAACCCTATTTAGATAAACGAAATGTATTGAGGGTCATAGCAGTAGGGCCGGATATTGAAGATAGGATCAGCAGGGGAATAAATCAGACGGAATATGGGGCATATCTAGCGCTTGAACCCTCCGAGGCCGAAAACATCATAGAGAGCATAAGGAAAGTAATGGACCAAGTAGCTCCCAAAATAGAGCATCCTGTGCTCTTGTGTTCGGCAACTGTAAGAAGGCATTTGAAAAAACTGTGTGAAAGATTCCAAGTCCAAGTGACGGTGGTATCGCACAATGAAATCCCCAGCGGCATAAAAATCGAATCTGTTGGAGAAATCGGCTTATAAAAATGAATATAAGAACCTTCATAGCTAATAGCTCTCAAGAAGCCCTGCGCAAGGTGAAGGAAGAAATGGGTCCTGATGCCGTGATATTGAAGACCAGGACCATCAGCCGAAGGGGTGGAGCCTATGGGGATATAAAGGATCAAATAGAGGTGACCGCTGCAATAGACTACGATGCCCCGGCACATGGTCAAGGCGAATTGGTCTCTTCCTCTTATGAAGAATTCCATGAAAAATGGCGGTTTCTTGAAGCGAGGTTAAATGAGATTAGCCACTTTCTTATGGCACTGGAAGCATCTGCGGCCAAAAGCAGTGGATTGGCCGCTCTTTCAATCCCCAGGAATCATTATGTTTACTACCGGCATCTTGGTGTTATACCTGAAAATATCCATCTCATTCGTGCTCGAGACCGGGCCCAAAACACCGCACCAGAACGTGCGATATCGAAAAATGAACTTCGGGATTGCTTGGTAGATCTCCTCGGATCGATCAAGATCGCCAAGGAACCACGGGTAATTAAGAAACAGATGATTTACTCCTTTGTGGGACCCACTGGAGTTGGAAAGACCACAACTATTGCAAAGCTTGCTGCCATTTACAAGATGAAGAAAAGGTTGAGGGTGGCTCTGGTCACGGTGGACACATATCGCATCGGGGCCGTGGCCCAACTCGAGACTTATGCGCGGATAATGGGCCTGCCGCTGGAAGTTGCAGACAATTCAGCGGATCTCAGGGCCGCCCTTGAGCGCCACCAATCTGCTGATGTCATTTTAATAGATACAGCGGGCAGAAATCCGAGAAAGCAGGAAGATGTTTCTAGAATCTATCAGACACTAAAGGTGCCGTATTCCTTGTACCACTATCTTGTTTTGAGTGCCAATGCGGAGCTAAGCAGCTTGTTGGCCGCCGAGGAATCGTTTCGGATTCTACCTCTAAGGAGCTACATATTTACAAAGCTAGATGAAGCAGTTGATGGATCATCAATGATCAACTTTCTATTAAAGTGCAACCGTCCGGTTTCATACCTAACCACAGGTCAAAGCGTGCCGGAAGACATTGAGGTTGCTACCAGAAAAAGAATAGGAGAACTGATACTGCGAAGGAACTATGTGAGACCAGTTGAGCCAAGCCGCGAGGTGGGTTACTATGGACCAGGCCAGCCGACTTAGAAGTATGGTAGCGGAACAAATGGAAGAGAACCGAGGTAACTGGGCTCTGCCTGAAAAATCGGGGAGTCGCGAAAAGACAAAAGACCTGAGGGTAATTTCTGTAACCAGTGGGAAGGGAGGAGTGGGCAAAACCAATGTAGTGGCCAATCTCGCCCTTGCTCTGTGTCGTCTGGGGAAAAGGGTTTTGATCCTGGATGCCGACCTGGGTCTTGGGAATATGGATGTGCTGCTGGGATTGAATCCAAGGTATACGATCCAACATGTCTTGAGCGGCGAGAAAAGGCTGGAAGAGGTCATTGTTAACGTGCCGGCGGGTTTTCACTTGCTGCCAGCGGCCTCGGGAATTCAAGAGCTAACCGACCTGACCCAGGCCCAGAGGATGTTCTTACTGGATGAGTTCGACGCCTTGCAGCAATTTTTTGATGTACTTTTTATTGATACAGGTGCAGGGATTTCAGCCAATGTTATGTATTTTAATTTTGCCGCTATGGAAAAGGTGGTGGTCATAACCAACGAGCCTGCATCTTTAACGGATGCTTACGCCCTCATAAAGGTTTTGGCCAATAAGTATCATCAAAAGAAATTCCGGATCCTGATCAATTCAGCCCGAACCAGCCAAGAAGCAGAACAAATCTATCGACACCTGTGTGTCGTGGTTGACAAATTCCTTGGGTCCCTGTCCCTGGATTACTTGGGATGGATTCCCTATGACGACAATGTACCTAAGGCGGTTAGACGCCAGCAGGCTGTACTGGAGCTCTATCCATTGTCAAAGGCGAGCAAAAAATTCATGGATGTGGCTGAAAAGCTCATATCCTCTCCAGAACACCTTGATTTTGAAGGTGATGTTAAGTTCTTTTGGCAAAGGTTATTGGAAAACCACCATTAATTCAGCAGAGAGAGAACATAATGACAACCACTGCGATGAGGAAAGCAAAGAGATATCAGCAGGAAGGTAGGCAATGGAGATCGAGCCGATGTGCCATCGAGAAGGAAGAGTATGTCCGCAAATATGCCCCGTTGATAAAGACAATTGCCGGCCGCCTTGCCATGAAACTTCCTCCCCATGTGGATCAGGATGATTTGTTGAGCGCAGGTATTATGGGGCTTTTGGATGCAATAGAGAAATTCGATCCAGAAAAAGGGGTTGCATTCAAGTCCTACGCGGAGTTCAGGATACGTGGTGCGATGCTTGATGAACTGAGGGCAATGGACTGGGTGCCTAGGTCTGTGCGCAAAAATGCCAAAATGCTGGAAGAGGCTTATGAAAAGGTTGAAAACCGGAAGATGGCGCCGGCGAGTGATTCGGAAGTAGCCAAAGAGCTTAACCTTGATTTGGATTCTTTTTACAAACTTTTGGAAGAGACCAGAGGTGTTTCAATAATAAACGAAGAAGAGCTGGGCGAATTGATGTCACACCGCCACATCAACGGACTGTGGGAGATGTATCAGGACAAAAGAGGTTCAGATCCAATGGCCCACGTGGATTACCTCGAGCTCAAAAAGGTTATTGCGGAGGCGATAGATAAACTTCCCGAGAAGGAGAAGCTGGTCGTAAGTCTATATTATTACGAAGAGCTGACAATGAAGGAGATCGGGGAAGTGATGGGATACACGGAGTCGCGAATTTCTCAGCTCCATACCAAGGCGGTGATTAGACTCAGAAACCGCATTAAAGGATATATCATGCATGATGTTCCGAGGGCCTAGCGATGGAAGCGACTGATCAGCCTACCTTCAATGGAACGGCAAGTACAAAAGTCGGTGACGAAGAAAGCGAAAACCTTGAACTACTCGAGGAACTGGAGCCTGAGGAGCTGACAGGAGCCGAAGAGGAGGCCGGTAAGGGATCTGCTGATTTCTTCTCACAGGATCCTGTAGAGCTGGATGAACCCGAAGATACTGAGTCCACCCTTGCAAAAGAAGCTTCTGCCGGGACCGTGTTCAATGAAAATGATAATTCAAAGAGGGACGAACAAGTTCAAGACCTCGACGAGGGTGAAGAAGAATCTGTTGCTCTTGACGAAGAAGAGTCGGTGGATCAGGTTAAGATTAAGGATGGAATAAAGGCTCGCTCTGATGGAGAAAAAGGTGGCAAAAAAGATGATTCCGAAGAGCCCAAGGCCAGTGGAGAGGTCTCTTCAATCTTTGAGCCAGAGCTATCCCGCCGCAAAAAAAATAGGATCTTGGTCAGTATCTTTTTGTTGGGATCCATCATTGTCGCTTTAGGATTTTTGTGGGGATGGAAATTAAAGCAAGACCGAAAAGCATCAGCGGGTGAGGAGGACACCCCGATTGTTTCAAATCCGCTTGTCAGTGAAAAGCTTGGACCTTTTTTTGTTCCTTTGAAACTGGAGACCCCGGATGCAGTCATGGTCCAGGTCGATATGACAGTCCAATGGAAGAGGATAATAGGGGTTAAGTATAAGGAATCCCGTTACCAGATTCGAGGAGAGGTTTATAGGTTTTTTCAAGAAGTATTTGGCCGTGGGATCGATCCTATGAAGGACAAGGCCCTGATACTCCAAGGGGCCGCTGAAACATTGAACAAGGCCCTAGGTGTGGAAAGCATTCAAGTTGCTGATTTGAAAATGGACCTTATCTAGTGTCCCACCAATGCCAATGCCGACCGGAAGGGAGGGAAGTGGCTATGGCTGAATATTCAGATATTGGTTCTCGGCTGGTGGTATTGCCCCCTGCTAATAGGGTGTTGAGGGTATCACCAAAAAGGGGGCCCGGGGATGAAAAACGCAGAAACAGGAAAGAGTTACGGAAGAAGGGTGATGGTTCGCTTGGAGAGGGCGTCAGGGCCGAGGCAGGAGGCACGGCCGAAGAGGCAAAAGGGGAGGCCAAGGAAAAAGGAAGCGAGGTCGATATTGTCATATGAGTAAGGTCGTTCGGTGTCTAGAGGCTGTTCGTGCTTTCAGAGATTGGGCATGTTTGATAGACAGCATTTTGCACCCGGGCAGTGTCAGTAGAGTGGGAAGGGATTGGTTATGCCGATAGATCTAAGAATACTGGTAACAGGTCAATTCATTCTTGATCTAGTAATACTGGGAGTACTGATAGTGCTTGGTCGCTTGTATTTTAACCGTAAGGCTGCAACTGCCGATTTCCAAGCAGCAATGAACAAGGCCATGACCTTAATCAGGGAAATGGAGGAGCTGGGTGAGTCCCTTGAAAAAATTTTAGGGGAGAAACGCGAACTGATTAATCGCTTAATGACGGACCTGGACACCAGGCTTACTAAAGCCCAGGTGATAAGTGAGGAGATAAAAAAGATCATAAGCATGCCGATCCACGGAGGGGGCCATTCACAAAAAAGCAATAAGAAAATCGCAGCCACCAGAAAGCTTATAGAGACTCTCCAAGGCCAAGGGCTTTCCAAGGATGACATATGCAAGCGGTTAGGCCTGCCCTCGGGTGAACTTGAACTCATCATGAAACTCAATAGTTCACCCGACAAAAGCTCAAAAGGTACAGCCTAGAGATGATCAGGTCCTTTTCCCCTATCTACAGAAAGTCCCTATCCGATATCGAGCTGATCAATAGTAGATCCAATAAAGGTTTCCCCATCAATTTCAAGAATGGAGAACGTTTTAAGGGGACCATATTGAAAGCGGGAAAATGGGGACTGGTGACCGTTTCGGCCAAAGGTGGAATTTTCACTGCTCATGCAAAGGGCCAGCTAAGTGAGGGATCTGTATATGAGTTTATGGTCACTCGCGTGAGACCAAATATCGAACTTAGGATTGTTCCAAGGCAGAAGGGACAAGAGCCCTCTATCATTCGCCTCTGGGTTGGCGGCGAAAGTGCGCGAGAGCAACTGGGAGAGATGCTCACAGAGATCTTTGAGTCAGTGGAATCCTCCATTAGCCAATTTAAGGATGGTTCGGGAATATTTGCAAAATCATCAACGCTACTGGCCGAGCTGGTTTACGGTGAAGGAGCAGTCGGCGATCCCCGCTGGTTGCGAAAATCCCTCTCCTCGAGTGGCCTCTTTTGGGAGAACAAGGTTGCACGGCTGGTGATGGAGCAAAGGCAAGCCTCAGGCCAGCAGGCGGTGGGGGATGACCTGAAAGGCTTGCTCTTGAGAGCCCTTGAGATTTTACACAGTGACGGCAAATACACCAAAGAAACCGCAGCCATGGAGCAAAAAGTTTCAAAGGTATTACACCTAATTGAATCGCACCAGGGCATCAATTTCCACTGCATGAATGAAGGAATCGGTTGGTTCTGGTTCCTTCCCATCAGGGAAAGGCATGGCTTCGGCTGGGCGAAGATCTTAGCTCGAAAATTTTCCCGCAAGGGTTTTTCTGTTTGGATTGATATTAAGTTATCTCAACTAGGTCGTCTTCAGGTCTTTTTTAGATTGGCTGAAAGCGAACTGCGCCTGACCTTTTTTCTGGAAGATGAGCATAGGCGTAAATTTGCATCAAGGAAGGCTGGTACACTTCTGAAGGCAATGGAAGGGCAGGGTCTATTTGTGGATTCCATTGATTTTCAGCTGGCAAAGGGAGATGAGCTCACTGCGGAACTTTTTGGAGCCCGTCAAAAGGTAGGTTTTGACCTGGAGGTATGAGAAGGTGGGTGAACAAGGCCATTCCAAATCAAAAACAAGTCCCCGGCGCAGGGAGGCTTTGAGTGCGGTGGCCCTCCGCTATGAGCCCCTGAAGTTCGCTGCACCCAAGCTGGTAGCCAAAGGTAAAGGTAAGGTAGCAGAAAAAATCGTGCAGCTTGCGAAAGACAAGGGGATACCCATTTATGAAGACCCCGATCTTGTGGCAGCACTTGCAACACTGGACTGGCATGAACAAATACCAGAAGAGCTTTACAGGGCTGTAGCTGAGGTACTGGCATTTGCATATAGGCTGAACAAGGAACTCAAGGAGCGTGGGAGCTAAGGCTTTATCGGGCCAAGGAGAGCCTTGGGGAGCGAAAGCGGGAGCAAGGCAATATTTTCCCAGTAGCGGAAAGAAATTCAGAATATGGCGCAATTTCATGGACCGTGCAATCGTGGGTTTGGTCGGTTGGCGCGGAGGGGCGAATTATCCTGTTATCACAATAAGATAGCCAAATTTGATAAAATGTGGTTCAAGGATTCTATGGTACGGTTATTGCTAAGGATAACCCTAGAAAGCCTAAACAAGGCGGAATGGGAGGGTCAGAAGAAATGCTTGGCATGATCGACGCAGTCAGAGGTTGTTTGAAGGAAGAAATTCGAATGGATGTTATCGCCAACAATCTGGCGAATGCATCCGTGGCTGGTTTCAAAAGAGACAGGATTTCCTTCCAGGATTTATTACTGCAGCAGGGTTCCGTGTCCGCCGAGGGGGCAGGGACACCAGGGGGGGGCAAGGCACTGGTGCGGGTACAACCCGACTTTAGTCAGGGCGACATATACAATACTGGGAACATGCTAGATTTTGCCATCAGTGGCAAGGGATTCTTCAAGGTCGCAACGCCTTATGGGATAAGATACACGAGGAAAGGAAATTTTAAATTGAATGCCCTGGGGAACCTAATCACTCAGGACGGATATGTCGTGTTGGGGAAAGGAGGCCCCATTAATTTATTTGATACTCAGGATCTGAGTAAGCACGTAACTGTAGATGAAAGAGGGGTTATAACCTTTGGCGGGGATGAATTAGATCAACTCGACATCGTCTCTTTTGCCAATGACGACGCATTGGTAAAGGTGGGTAATGGATTGTTCAAGAAAAGGCAGGGGGCGAACGAGGATGTGCTCCCGCCCGAGACTAAGGTGAGGCAGAGGTGCCTGGAAAGTAGTAACGTGAACGTGGCAGAGGAAATGGTTCAAATGATACATTCTTTAAGGGCCTTTGAGAGTTACCAAAAAGCAATAAAGGTCCTAGATCGACTGGATAACAAAGCGACCAATGAGGTCTCAAGGCTCAAGTAATAGTGACAGGTAAGTGAGCAACAGGAGGGAAAGTCATGCTAAGAAGCTTGTGGACAGCAGCCTCGGGAATGGGGGCGCAAAAGCTCAAAATTGACGTAATTGCCAACAACTTGGCGAATGTCAGTACAGCGGGTTTTAAAAAGTCAAGGACCGATTTTGCGGACTTACTATACCAAAATATGAGATCTCCCGGTGCCAGCACCGCCTCTGGAGCAGAAGTTCCCACAGGGATCCAGATAGGCATGGGTACGAGGCCTGTTTCAGTACAAAAGGTTTTTTCACAGGGTGACTACGTTCAGACAGGGAATGAGTTTGATCTTGCAATTGAAGGCAAGGGTTTTTTTAAGGTCATAAGCAGTGATCAAGAGGTTTATATAAGGTCGGGAAATTTTAAAATCGATAGCGAGGGATACATCTGTACCCCTGATGGCGACCGGCTCCAGCCGGAATTTTCAATCCCTTCGGATGCAGTCCATTTTACCGTACAGGCAGACGGCAAGATGGCAGCCGTCGCCGCGGACGGGTCAGAGCTTGCCAGTGCGCAATTGACCCTTTACAGCTTTCCCAATCCTGCGGGGTTGCTGAGTCTGGGCGGAAACAAGTTCATACCAAGTGAAGCCTCCGGTGATCCTATTGAGGCCGAGCCCGGCGTAGACGGCATGGGTACGATAGCCCAAGGCTACTTGGAGATGTCGAACGTGGACGTGGTAGAGGAAATGGTCAACATGATCACCAGCCAGCGTGCGTATGAGGCGAGTTCAAAATCCATAAAAACCTCTGATGAGATGCTTCAAATGGCCAACAACCTTGTGAGATAGGGGTGTATGGGAATGGACAGATTTAGAAAACTCATGTTGTGCGTCCTCGCTATTTTCTCTGTGACTGCTTTGGGTTTTGGTCTCGCAATGGCCTCAGAGCTCGAGATCTTTGTCAAAGAGGAGGCAATAGTAAAGTCAGCAGAAATACGGTTGGCCGATATCGCCAGGTTCACGCCGGCCAATGACATCCGGGTAGGCAGGCTGGCTAGAATCAAGATTGCTCCCTCTCCGCCTCCAGGAAGTGGTTTTATCCTTGACCATAGTTTCTTGATATCCAAGTTGAGCCCAATTCTGTCGAAGGAGAAGAACATCAGGGTAAAAATCCCGAATGCATTACACGTGCGGCGTGCTACCCAGGTCGTTAAGAAAAAAAGACTTGAAGAGATTTTCCATGCCTACTTAAAGAAACATGCCCCGTGGCCGCTTCAAAACATCCTGATTGAAAAATTTTCATCACCCAAACTGGTATGCCTGCCATCTGGGAAGCTGCGATGGACAGCCAGGCACCAGGGCAGGACGCGATGGGTAGGCCCCTTGTCTTTGGTTGTCACCTTTTGGGTCAATGAAAGGCCTGTCAGAAAGATTCCAATAAGCGCAACCCTGCTTGTTAAACAGCGTTTCGTAAGGGCGGGAAGAAAGATCGTCCGAGGTGCGATAATTGGTTCCGGTGACATAGTAGTAACGGAGAAGGTGGTAGATTCATTCAATGATACCATCATTACGGATCCCAAGGAAGTTATCGGGAAGCAGCTTCTCAGGACGGTCAGGAAAGGCCAAATCTTAACAAGGGCGATGATAAAGGAGGTGCCTTGGGTGAGGAGGGGGCAACAAATTCGGATACTTGCTGAAAATGAGCACATCAAGGTGATCGCTACTGGTAAGGCCCTGGAGGAAGGAGGCGCCGGAGATCAGGTAAAAGTAATTAACATAGGTAGTGGCAAGGAAATCTATGCCACAGTAAAGAGCCCCGGCCTGGTTAAGGTGGAATTTTAGCGTCAGATTTATTTAGTTATGAGGTTGTTTCAAGTGAGAAGAAATCTGAAGCCAGTTGCAAGAGGTCAAGTCATGAAGAGCTACACTCTGGTTCTATTTATTGCCATCCTTTTTGGAGGTAGTCTCTTAGTTGGTTGTGCAGGAAATACACAGCAGGTAAAAAAGGAGAGGGGAGTCATAGTTGCCACACCAAGTCATCCTAACACAATTGGCCCGAAACAGTCTGTTGAGATACCCGAGCAGGCCAGTTTGTTTCAGGAAACAGCATATCCCGGATTTTTCCAAGATATTCGGGCCTTCAAAGTGGGAGATCTTGTTACAATTAACATTGTCGAGACGTCCAAGGCAGAGAAAAAGGCGGAAACGGATACGCAACGCGACTCTTCGATTTATGCTGGTATAAATAATTTTCTTGGTTATGAACAAAAGATGGGAGAGTTGTTTCCCCAAGGCTTCAACAATAACATAATGTTCAAGGGATCTATGAAGAACTCTTTCAAGGGCACAGGGAATACAAAAAGGGATGAATCCATGACCGCGACTATTACTGCGCGCGTCATGGAGGTTTTACCAAATGGAAATCTTTTTATCAGAGGAACCAGGGAGATCAGGGTAAACAACGAGACCCAATTCATTGTGCTGTCTGGATTGGTTCGTCCATACGACATTTCCAAAGACAATACTGTTCTCTCCACTTACATCGCAGATGCGAAAATAGAATACACAGGCAAAGGAGCCCTCAGCGATAAGCAGCGGCCCGGATGGTTAATGAGGATCCTTGATTACGTGTGGCCTTTTTAAGGGCAGGAGGTTTTGTGTTGATCATGCATGTGAAGTCAAAGTTCTTTCTTATAACTGCATGTTACTTCCTATTCCTAATGGTAATGGTGGGAGCCGCAAAGGGTGCAAGGCTCAAAGATATTGCTTCATTTAAGGGCGTAAGAAGCAACCAGCTAGTCGGATACGGCCTTGTGGTGGGCCTGAACGGAACGGGTGACGGTACTGGAACTGAATTTACCATTCAGTCACTTGCAAACATGTTGGAGCGCATGGGGATCCATGTTTTACCCGATGACATCAAGGTCAGCAACGTAGCGGCTGTCATGGTCACGGCCGAGCTTCCCCCCTTCGCAAGGATAGGATCCAAACTGGACGTACTGGTTTCCTCGGTAGGAGACGCCAAGAGCCTGGAGGGTGGCACACTGCTTTTAACCCCTCTCAAGGGAGCGGATAACAAGGTGTACGCCATGGCCCAAGGGCCCCTGGTTGTCGGGGGGTTTGCCAGTTCGGGCCAGGCCGGAGGAGGTGTCAAGAAAAACCATCCTACAGTCGGCAGAATACCGGATGGCGCAACCGTTGAGAGGGAGATACCATTTCATTTTGACAGGATGAAGGATCTGATAGTTACACTTAACTCTCCTGATTTTACAACAGCTACAAGGGTGTCAAATTTGATCAACAGAGAGTTGGGTTTAAGTGCAGCATACGCTGCTGATCCGGGTACCATTAAGGTAAAGGTGCCGCAAAACTATTCTGATAATCTTGTCGGGCTTGTGGCGAGACTTGAACAACTTAGGGTTCAAACTGACACCAAGGCAAGGGTAATTTTGGATGAGCGGACCGGAACTGTTGTAATGGGAGAAAACGTTCGGATTTCTTCGGTCGCCATTGCCCACGGCAACCTCAGCGTTCGAATAAAGGAAACAAAGGAAGTGAGCCAGCCACCTCCTTTCTCGCAGGGTAGAACCGTTGTAACTAACAACAGTCAGGTAAATGTTAATGAGGAGGCCAGGAAACTGATCCTCATGCCTGAGGGTGCGACCCTGGGAGAAGTTGTAAGAGCACTCAATGCAATAGGGGTTACTCCAAGAGATTTGATCGTGGTCTTGCAGGCCATAAAGGCGGCAGGAGCCCTGCAGGCAGAGCTGGTCATAATGTGATAAAAACAAGGTTCCAATGGAAGTAGAGGCAACTTTTTGGATATTAAACATGAGTCAAGGGGGATTTTTCGAGCATGGAAAGCCTGTCAAGGATAGGTGAGTCATATCAATTTTCGCCGCAGAACGAAGAGAAGAAATTAAAAAGGGCATGCAGGGATTTTGAGGCCATTTTTACATATCAGTTACTCAAGAGCATGAGAAGGACAGTGGAAAAGTGTGACCTCTTTCACGGCGGACAGGCGGAAGAAATCTATGAGTCCCTTTTGGACATGGAATTGGCCAAAAAGATGTCTGACCTTGGCCCGGGCAGTTTGAGTCGGTTGCTGTACAATCAATTCACCGGCCATTTGGGTGAAAAGCACGTGAAGGACAGTGAAAACCGAGGCAAGTGACCTGGGACAAAGGGTGGAAAGATAATTTCAGATTTTATCCCTAGGTGTCGATCTTTAAGTTGGATATGAGCTTGCAAACAGTAAAAAAAGCCTATGAAAAAGAAGTGGTGTTATTGGAGGATTTGTGCCTTTGCCTTGAACAAGAACGGCAGTGCCTGATTACGGGGCAGATTCGAGATCTTTGGCCGCTCAAGGATAAAAAAGAACAAATATATAAAGAGATCAAGACTCAACAAGAAATAATCCAAAGGAACCTGGAGGGAACGGAAGGCTCCCTTGGGAAAGGTGGACCGGGCGAGCTGGAGCCTTTGAGGAAAAAGATTCGAAGGCTCAGCTTGGAAATAGGCACGCGAAATTCTGAAAATATGCGTATTGTAAGGGATGCACTTGATTTTATTGACGGTCTAATCGGGGTAATAGCATCAAGCGAATCGGAAGCAGGTGCATACGGGAAGGATAATCAAGTGAGCTCTCACCCAAGAATATTATACAAAGAGGCATGAAATGAGCGGAATAGGGCTTCTATTGAGTACAGCAAAAGATGCGCTTCTGGCCCAACAGCTAGCCTTGGATGTGGTAAGCCACAATATTGCGAATGTAAACACACCGGGGTACTCCAGGCAGATACCCGAATTGGCTACAAGGCAACCGGCCCCTTACGCGGGTATGATGCTGGGCCGCGGCGTGGCTGTGGAGGATATAATACGCAACACAGATGCCTTTATTGAAAAGAGACTGCAGCAGAGGAAAACGGACCTCAGCTCACTCAAGGAGCAAGAGGTCTACATGAGCGCCCTTGAAGCCATATTCAATGAGAGTTCGGGCCGAAGCCTAAGTAGCGCCCTCACAGAGTTTTGGAACGCATGGCATGATCTGGCAAACAATCCATCGGGGGCCTCTGAAAGGGGCATTGTATATGAAAGGGCTGCTTTGTTGTGCCAGGCCTTCAACAGTGCTCATGAAGACCTCAGTAATCTCACAGGCCAAATCAATCTTTCCATAGAGACAGGGATTCAGAAGATCAATGAGCTTACCGAGAAGATAGCTGATTTGAATCAGCAAATTCTTTCGGGAAGGATCAATGGCAACCCAAATGACCTCCTTGACAAGAGAAATCAGCTCGTCACGGAACTTGGCCAATACCTGGATATCAATTATTACAAGAACGAAGACGGGAGCTTAACTGTTACCACCGGCAGGGGCTATGTGCT
>Ga0164318_10001609_pt1 | contig 20250 bp, 23 predicted proteins | sample GuaBasSedimGuay9_FD_113734 | JGI IMG/M metagenome (GOLD analysis project Ga0164318, IMG submission 113734) | Subseafloor sediment microbial communities from Guaymas Basin, Gulf of California, Mexico - Guay9, Core 4571-4, 0-3 cm | ecosystem: Environmental > Aquatic > Marine > Hydrothermal vents... | reverse complement strand
TGACATGCACGTGTTTCGAACCAGCCAGGGAGTTGATGACAGACTGGGTGCAGTAAAGACTGCCGAAGATGCGCTGAAGCTTGCCATTGAATTTGAGAAGGACTCTGTAATTTTCTTTCTTTCCATGCAGGACGCTACTGATGATAACAAGGGTAAGGAACTGATTGGACAGCTTGTTAAAGAAGAACAGGAACATTTGAGAAAGCTTACTGTAAAACTTAGAGACCTGAAGAAAAAATAGAAAAAAAAGAGGTGTTATGGGAGAGAGGGTCAAGATATATGGTTCTGATACCTGTACCAACTGCAGTATGGCGAAGAGTTACTTTGAAGAACGAGGTATCGAGTACGATTTCGTGGATGTTACCAAAAACAAGGAAGCCCTGAGTGAAATGCGGGAAGTTTCCGGTGGGGCACGTAGTATACCCGTAATTGTAGCTTGTGGGAAAGTTATAATCGGTTTTGACCAGGCTATGCTGGGGGAAGAACTTGAATGCCTGAAGTAATCAGGCGAAGTGAGAGAAAGATGACTGCTGGCTTAAAGGAACAGGATATATATGATTTAATAATTATTGGTGCCGGCCCTGCGGGGATGAGTGCAGGAATATACGCGGCCAGGAAGTTGCTTAAAACGCTGCTAATAAGTAAGAATGTGGGAGGACAAGTCACAGATGCCTGGGAAATTGACAATTACTTGGGTTTTAGTCAGGTTGATCCTGCGGGACTTATTAAGAAATTTAATGAACATGTTGAGAAGTTTAGCATAGAGAAAATAATTGCCAGGCATGTGGCTTCGCTTCAAATAAATGATGACATAAAAAGTGTGACCACAGATGATGGAAAAACCTATTACGCAAAAACCCTGATAATTGCCACTGGGAAAAGGCCGAGAAAACTCGGCCTGCCTGAAGAAAAAAAACTAGGTGGGAAAGGAGTAGCCTATTGTGCCACATGTGATGCTCCTCTTTTTGCTGGAGCTGATGTGGCCGTGGCCGGAGGTGGTAATTCTGCGCTGGGAGCAGCAATGGACTTGATAAAAATTGCCAACAGTGTCCATATTGTGTCGATTACCCCTCTGACTGGTGATCCTATCTATCAGGATAAACTGAGAAGTTCTGATAAGGTGACGATTTACACCGAGCATGAAATAGTGAAGTTGGTTGGTGACACTGTTCTCGAAGGGCTCGAAATTCGATCTCTTAAAACAGGAGAAACAAAAAGGCTCGACGTGGAAGGCCTTTTTGTTGAAATAGGGTTGCTACCCAATTCGGATATCGTTAAGGGAATGCTAAACTTAAACCAATACGGAGAGATTGTTGTTGATTATAAGTGTCACACGGGATTTCCGGGTGTTTTTGCGTGTGGTGATGTAACAAATGTTCCTTTCAAACAGGTAATAGTAGCCGCAGGAGAAGGGGCTAAGGCTGCGCTGGCCGCATATGAATATTTAATTTCCGGAAATTAGGGCATATATGAAGTCACTGGATCTCAATTATAGGGAAGACGAGCTTGGAATCCTTAGACTGGCGGTTGAGAATACCAGGGAGGCATTTGTTACCATTGACCAGAATCATAAAATCCTGTTTTTCAATAGAGCGGCCGAGGAACTCTTCGGCTTTGGCAGAAAAGAAGTGCTCGGGGAGAATCTGGATGTTTTGCTCGGGGAGCAGTGTATAAAGGGGCATAAGGAGGCGGTACGGAAGTTTTTAGAAGGAGAAAAAAAGAATCTTACCCATGACGAGCGAGAATTCACGATCACCCGCAAAGATGGAAAAACAATCCCTGTCGTCTTTTCCTTTTCCGTGGCTCAATTAAACGGAAGGCATTATTTTACTGCAATAATAAGGGATATTAGCGAGCTTAAGCTTTGCCACGACAGGGTCATGAAATCCGAGAGGCTTGCTGAGCTCGGTCAACTGGTCACAGAGATTGCTCACGAGATAAAGAATCCTTTGGTTCTCATTGGTGGTTTTACAAGGCAATTGAAAAAAGTAGTCAAAGATGAAAAAAGTCTGGCCAAGCTTGATGTGATACTGGAAGAAGTGGAGCGACTTGAGCATTTACTTAATGAACTCAAGGAATTATATCTACCCAGAGAAGTCGATTTTTCCGTTTTTGACGTGAACACCTTGCTCGAGGAACTGTATCTTCTTGCAATTGACGACTGTAAGAACAGGAATATAAAAATTGTTTTCGAGTCAGACGCTGACGAAGCGTTAGTTGAGGGCGATAGGGAAAAGATCAAGCAGGTTTTTTTAAATCTCATCAAAAATGGGGTTGAGGCTATTGAAAACGGTGGTGTTCTGAGGATTGAATCGAGGAAACACGATAACTATGTAGAGATTTTAGTCACTGATAACGGCCCCGGGATCCCTGAAAAACATCAGGCAAAGCTTTTTTCTCCTTTTTTTACTACGAAAAAGCATGGGACCGGCCTGGGTCTTTCAATCTCCAAAAGGATTATAGATCAACACCCTGGTTTTTCTATATCCCTGGATACCGTGAAGGGCAAAGGAACGACCTTTAAAGTCACCATGCCTCTTGACGACAGTGTTGAACAATAGCCGAAATTCTCTAGGTCTTGCTTGTAAAAGATTATTTGGCAACCATGGCCCTCATTCGATCCCCGGCATTTTGAGCATGATCGGCAATCTGGCCTATGATGCCTATTAATTTTATGAGGTGAAATGCCTTTAGAGGTTCCGGAACTTCCTGGAATATTCGTTTGATTAATTCTCGTTCCAGCAAGTCCGCTTCGTTTTCCCACTGGCTTATGTCCCGAACACTTTTCTTGACCAGAATTCTGTCCCGTTCTCTTCCGTTTCTAAAATAATTCCAGGCTTCTTCTGTTAACTGTGCCAGTTTTTCAATAGGTGCAACAACTCCTTTAACGAGGTCTAAGAGGTCTTCTGCTATTTCTTTGGGCAGATCCGGGGGACGATAGGAAAGCCAGTAAAGAGCTTCCTCAACCTTGTCAAGGACTTTGTCCTGTTCTCTTAAGTATTCAAGAAACTGAAACTTTTCCACGGGCATTAACAGGCCACGAGGCAGATGGTTTCTTATGTTTCTTTTTAGCTGGTCAGCGCTACTTTCTAGCAGTGCGACCTTTTCGGTCATTTCATCGAATTTCTCTACTTCGCCATTTATGTAATATTCTGCCGCTTCTAAAAGCATCTGTGCGCATAGTTTTACTTTTTCAGCGTGCTTGAGTAAGTTTTCAAAGGGAGTTTTGTAAAAAAGTTGAACTAAAGATCCTCGCACTTCATCCTCCGTCACGTATCCGGTCTTTAATAGAATGTATGCAACATAAGCTCGTAAATAATTATTGCCAAAATCATAGTAAAAGGCAAGGTTATGAACCACGAAATTAAAATGTTTTTAACAAGTCTGAGGTCGAGGGCTTCCATTCCTCTTACCAGCCCAATGCCTACTACTGAACCAACCAGAACATGAGTTGTGGAAATAGGCAAACCCATTCGAGAACAAACCAAAATTGTCGTGGCTGCCCCGAACTCCGCGCAGAAACCTCTGACAGGGGTGATCTCAGTAATGTTTTTGCCTATTGTTTCCATTACTCGAGTACCAAAGGCAAAAAGTCCACCGCCCACCGCGATGCCTCCAATGGCTAGCATCCATAGCGGTACCTGCACTTGTGCGGCAACAGTTTTAGTTTTAACCACCGCAAAAATAGCAGCTAGTGGTCCAACGGCGTTGGCTACGTCGTTTGCTCCGTGCGCAAAGGCAACATAACATGCCGTTAAAATCTGTAGGTAAGCAAATAATGACTCGGTTACAAGGTGGCCTCCTTCGCCGATTACAAACTTGCATTCCCGCGATTCAAAGTCAACACATCTAAAAATGTACCGGCTTGTGATAGCAGCAATTACTCCTACCACCAATGCCAGTGCAAATGCGTTCCAGAAGGAAAAATCAAGGTGAAGATTTTTAAGCCCTTTGTAAATTAATGATAAGGTTAGAACCACAAATACCAGGAATACTAAAAAAGGGGCATACCTTATAGCTGCTTCACCGGGTGACCTTGATTGGAGAATTTTTCTTTTAATCAAAATATACATGCCACCTGCTACCAAACCTCCACAGACAGGGGAAACCAGCCAACTTAATACAATGGAAGTAACTTTACCCCACTTTATTGCACCTAGACCAACGCTCACTGCGCCGAAACCAACAACGGCGCCAACTATTGAATGACTGGTGGATACTGGCTGAGCTAGAATAGTGGCAAGATGTACCCAAATACCCGCGGCCAGAAGTGCTGCAAACATGCCCAGCATGAACTTCTCGGGTGCACCTGCCAGAAGATTCGGGTCGATTATCCCTTTTCGCAGGGTTTCGGTGACGTGGGTTCCGGCGAGGACAGCTCCCAGTAAGTTGGCGATTACCGATATGAGTACGGCCTGTTTTAATGTTATAGCTCTTGAACCAACGGAGGTTCCCATGGCATTCGCTAAATCGTTTGCGCCGATATTAGCTGCCATGTACATACCAACTAGTGTAGCGATGCCAAGGATGATAGTATCGATATTAATCATTATTATTGTCCTGTGAGAAGTTGGGTAGCGTCTGATTTATGCGGCTGCAAAATATCAAAGAAGGAGTGTTAGTGCAACAGTAAATACCTTATGGGTTGTACTTTAAAGAAGTTGCTTTAAATTTTATGTAAAGATCGTTGATTTCTTTCCAATTATGAGTTATGGACACGGCATATAAGCATGTCCTTTATGTGTTTTTTCTTTCCTATTGGCCTTTTTGCAAAGGAGGTGTGTTATGAATTCTACGGTTCTTATTGCGGTCGGGGTATTGCTTTACGTTATTCTGTATCACACCTACGGACGGTATCTTCGAAAGGAAGTTGTGCGCGAGTCAGATGCTGAAGTGCCTTCCAAGCGATTGTACGACGGCGTCGACTTTGTTCCCGCCAACAGGTATGTTCTATTTGGACATCATTTTGCCTCTGTGGCCGGTGCCGCACCGATAGTGGGTCCGGCGATAGCGCTGGCGTGGGGATGGCTTCCTGCATTGCTTTGGGTCTGGCTGGGAAATATCTTTATTGGGGCAGTTCATGATTACTTATCCTTGATGTCATCGGTACGTTACGACGGACACTCGGTACAATGGATCGCAGGAAAAGTAATTAAAAAGAGAACAGGATATGTTTTCGCGTGGTTTATCTTTTTTGTCTTGATTCTCGTTGTTGCCGCATTTGGCGCTGTTCTCGGGAAACTATACGTAAAACAACCGGCGGTACCAACAGCATACATCTTTAAGATATTTTCTGCATTTTTCCTCGGTTACCTGTTCTATAAAGTAAAGATGGACTTTCGACTTGCCACGGTAATTGGAATAGTTCTTTTAATCCTGTCAATTATTCTTGGAGAGAAGCTACCGCTGTCTGCAAGTTACAAAACCTGGATGGTGATATTTTTCATCTATATCATAGTTGCTGCATCAATCCCGGTGCACGTTCTTTTGCAGCCTAGGGATTATCTAAACGCTTGGCTCCTGGTAGGAGGTCTGGTGATAGGTGGAGTTTCAATGCTGCTTGCTTTTTCATCTGTAAAGATTCCTGCGGTGACAGTCTACAGTGCCCCGATAATTGCAGGCAAGGCAACACCTTTCTGGCCAGTCATTCCGCTGATAGTTGCGTGTGGTTCTCTTTCGGGATTCCATGCAATCGTAGCCTCAGGAACCACTTCCAAGCAAATTTCCTCTGAAAGGGATGGTCTTTTCATCGGCTATGGTGGCATGCTTACAGAGGGATTTCTCTCCACAATAGTTGTGGTCGCCATAAGCACCTATGGTCTTTCGGTTCTTTCCCCCGAAAAAACAGCTCTTTTGACGAGCGGAGCAGCAGATTTTGCCAAAAACTACATCGGAGCTGCAAAATCAGTGGGTGGTCCTATTGGTATCTTTTCTAAGTCTTACGCAGAAGTGGCCAATGCGGTGCTTCATTTACCTAAAGGTTTCCTCGTAATTCTGGCTTCCATGTGGGTGGCTTCTTTTGCCATGACCACGCTGGATACCACCAATCGTCTTGCGAGATATACTTTTGCCGAGATTTTTGAGCCACTGAAAGAAAAATCCCGTGGCATGTACGATTTTCTTACCAACAGGTGGGTTGCATCCACCGTTCCGGCAGCAATCGGTATAGGTCTTGCCTGGAGTGGCGCGTGGACAATGCTGTGGCCGGCATTTGGTGGTGCCAACCAGATGCTTGCATCCATTGCATTAATGACGGGAGCAGCGTGGGTAATAAGGGTACAGAAATCCAAGGGAATGAACGTTCTTATTCCTGCTCTGTTCCTCTGGGTAACTGTTTCTCTGGCCATGGTCTGGTACCTCTTTGTGGCTGTCCCCACATTCTATGCCAAAGATCCTGTGAAAGCTATAGTGCTTGCCGTGATGGTAGTTATCATGCTGGCGCTTAATGTTCTGTTGATTTATGATTATTTTAAACCGGAGAAAGAACTGGAAGCGCAGCTGGAAGCAGAGAAGGTGTGAAAGAGAGACTCTCAAAAATAAAAGAGAGCTTTCTGCTTTTTGCTAAAGGGCTTCGAGAGAGAAGTACCAGTGCTCTCGAAGCCGAGCTTAAAGAACTGGAAAATGCCTTTGCTCTTATTTTGCTGGGGGCGTTAACGGGGATGCCTGCGCCCCCTTCATACTTGGGGATAAAGCTCCTACCTTTTTTGGAAAGAGAAATAAGAATTATGATATGCCGGTCTGAATCTTTAGGTGATATATTTGCGGACTGGTTCGATATACTGGATTTTGGTTAATGAAGAAACTTTTTTTCTTTCTCGGAAAAGGCGGTGTTGGAAAGACCACTCTTGCCGGAAGCTTCGCTGCATACCTTGCGAATAATAGCCATAAGGTTTTCCTTGCATCCATCGATCCTGCCCATAACCTTTTTGATTTTTTCGGAATGGAGCCCGGTAAAAAGGGACCGGTTAAACTTTCGGAGGGGCTCACCGTTGAAGAATTTGACATTGATTCTTACCTGAAGAAATTCCTTAAAGAATCATCCAGGAAAATGAAAAAAACATATCACTACCTTCAAATGATAAATCTTGAAAATATGTTCGATGTATTGAAACATTCCCCGGGCATGGAAGAGTATGCAATGCTTGCGGCACTCCAGGAGCTTCTCGATGCCTGGGAATCCGGAGTCGATTACATGATTATTGACACACCGCCAACAGGCCTGATGCTTAAGATCTTTTTTATCCCGAATACAACGCTGTTGTGGATTGGCAAATTAAAGGAACTGCGGCTGAAGATCCTGGAAAGACGTTCGCAGATAGCTCACATAAAAGGTAAAGATGAATTTGAAGAGGGGGTCCCTCTTGATGTCAGTGATGATGTTATTTTTAAAGAGCTGCAGGCACAGGAAGAACTGTCTAAGAAGCTTTCAAAGATGTTTGCCGACACAGAAATTTGCAAAAAGGTGCTTGTGCTAAACTATGATGAGCTGTCAATCAAAGAAGGCTTAAAAATTATCAATGATCTCAGCACAATTAACGTATCAGTAGATCTCGCAGTCTTGAATAAGAAAGGGATGTCAGATGCCGCAGCGAATAACGAAAAGCTGAAGGGGCTACTTAAAAAAATAAGTGGCCTCACAAGAATCGAAATCCCATTTTATAGGGAACAGGTGACTCCCCGTAATAAAATGAAAGAAATTGCGAAAATGTTTGCTACAGAATTATTATGATACCAACGAAAAAAGAAATAGTGTCTATACTTAAGTCCGTTAAGTACCCTGAAACCGAACAGAATATTTTTGATCTGGGGATCGTGAAGAACATTGATTATCAGGAATCTACGGGAAAGCTGGTAATCAATGTTGATTTTAAGCGAAGAAACCCTTCCTGCATTGGTTGCGTCCCAATTGCTTGGATGCTCCAGAAAAAGATTACAGAAGAACTATCAAAGAAGTTTCTAAAGTATCCGGGAGTTAAGTCAGTTGAGTATATCGATAACTAGTGCAGAATTTGCCCTGTTTTTGGGGCTATCGATTGTAATTGCGGTCCTCTATTATGTCGGTTACAAGAGGAACATGAAAACCATAGAAGCGGTTTCCAAGTCTCTTGAAAACAGTTTGAAACCTTCCGATAAAGAATATACCTGGCTTGGAGGCGTACTCGGATTTACGGGAAATTATACCATCGAAGGTTTTGAGAAGGTAACTGCTTCGGTCTTCATGCTTCCCAGACAGAGCATCTTATATTTCCCTTTTTCTTACATAACAACGGGCTACGATAGGGTAGAAGTGCTTTTTTTTCTGAAAAACAAGGTGTGGAATGAAGTACATGTCATACGTGACATAAAACCATCATATCAGATGCCCAAAATTTTTAATGCTCATCTACTGAAAACCGAGAAACTTACCATAAATGAGAAGCCGTTCGTTGTCATGTACAGGAATAAAACCGGGGAAGTCGACAGTATCATATCTCTTGGTCAGAGTCTAGAACCCTTGGGTATCATGCATATTGCTCTGACGCCTGAAAAACGAGTCCTTTACGTGAGACTTAAAATAAAACCGAAGTCGGTCTCAGAGATAGAAGACGCAATGAAGACATGCCTGAGTTATTCAGAGCATATGAAGTCAAATAATACCGACAACTAGTCATTTATCGGTTCCAGCTTTACCAGTTGTTCTCCCATTACCTTTTTAAATTCCGTAGCATCCCCCAAAACCCTGCCAATTATGTTCACCGCACTTGCAGGTTTTATTTTGCCGGGTTCGCTTATGGGAGTCTGTCCGAAAAAAATGCAGAACGCCTTGCCAGTAGGCCAGTATCCAAGATCTCCAATTTCAACCACGTCTTTTGCCGTATCATCCAGTTCAGCTGTCACGGGAATCTCAAAGTAAATTTCCTCTCCCCAAGTGTTAAAGGTCGTCTCTAGAGGCAACACATCCAGTATTTTCTTGGATGTAGGTGTATCAAACAGTTCGGCCTCCATGGAAACATTTCCCACTGTGATTTTGATTTTCATGAACTTGCTCCGTTTGTATCCTGCTTTTTATTTGTTAATTTTCTTGAGTAACCAGGCCATGTTTGTTCCCAGGTCCTTAAAAGTTTTCACCGCTTCTTCGTCTTTCTGGATTTCTCCGGGTTTGAGCGCAAGTCCCATGTTCCAATACGAAGAACCCGGTACTATCATTTCGCTTATGAGGAAGAAATAATTGATGGATGAAAACACGTGGCTTGCACCGCATCGACGAGCCACAACCACTGCGGCTCCAACTTTTCTTTTAAAAAAGGATCCGTTCATCCGCGCAACGAGGCCGGCCCTGTCAATAAGCGCCTTGACCTCGGGTGATACATTGCTGAAATAGGTAGGGGAGCCGATCAGAATACCGTCGGCTTTCCTCATAGCCTCAATATACTCGTTTAACTTATCATCTTTGTGACCGTGACAGCGCCCATCCTTCTCTTTGCCACACTTGTAACAGGCGATACATCCGTGGATTTTTTTGCCTCCGATCTGGATTATGGATGTGGATATTCCTTCACTTTCCAGTACTTCACAAACCATTTCGAGTGCCTGCCTGGTGTTTCCCTTTTTTCTTGGACTTCCACAAAATGCCACAACTTTCATTTTATTTACTCCTATTGTCCTGACAATTGCTAGCGTGAAATACAACAGTGCTTTCAGCGAACTTCAAACCTTTACATGCATTTACCCTTGTCCCACAACTCGCAGAAGTGCTCTTTTTCTTTTGGCTCACAACTTCTCATCACCGACCACTTGAGTGTTAACGGTGCAATCAGTGTCGTGATAAAAGCCATTAATATTAAACAGGCAAATTGGTCATCAGTCAGAAGCGGAGCGGAGATTACCTTATTTTTCATAAGTTCGTTGCTCAATTCGAGCACCACAGCGGCAACAGCAAGTTCTACAGCCCCTCTCCCGTTCATTCCAAACCCTATGATAAGAGATTGAAGGGGTTTTTGTCCCGAAATATAAGCACCAAGTCCGCTTCCCAACAGTTTTCCAATTATTGCTATGAGAGTTATAACCGTACTCATCAGTAGGAAAGAGGCAGTAAATTTAAGATGAAGATGAAATGAGAGTGATACGAAGAATATCGGCAGCAGAAATCCGTGGCTGAGCCCGAAAAACCTGTCGCGGATTTTTTCGTAAATTTTTACATCCAGGGTTTCCTTGCGTACAAACTGGCCCGCCAGAAATGCACCTATAATAAGATGCAAACCTGCCACTTCTGCCAGCGCTGACATAATAAGAGCAGCAAGTATGGCAAACGTGAATCCTTTTGCTTCACGGTCATCAAGCCTGGGAGTAATCTTGGGAATGACAAAGTGCCCCAACGCGATGGTGAATCCGAAGAAAGCAACTACTTTTAATACAATAAAGAAAAGAGGAACCATCTCTATCGTTCCCTTCTTTGCCAGGCCAAGCAATATGGAAAGCGCTACCAGAGCAAGTATGTCGTCAGCTATTGCGGCTCCTATGATGATATGACCGATTTCGCTTTTCAGGATCTTCATTTCTTGCAAAACTGTGGCCTGAACAGCTATGGCAGTTATGGACAACCCCATTCCCACAAAAAGGGCCTGATACATGGTTCCGCCGAACAGCTTTATGGTGATATATCCAAGCACGAAGGGTAAACAAAATCCGCCAATGGCCACGAGCAAAGAAGGCCAAATGTGTTCCATCAACTCCTTGGGGTCCATTTCCATGCCAGCATAGAACATGGCAAAGAAAATGCCGAACTCGGCCATGAGTTCAAGGGGTTCACTGTTCTGGATGATGCCGAATACCGCGGGTCCCAGAAGAAATCCTGCAAGCATTTGACCCAGTATTACAGGTAAACCAAAACGAACGAAAAGGGACGCAAAAGCCCAAGCAACAGCAAGTACAAGTATTAAATTGAGAATCAATTGCTGAGTTATACCCATGAAGTGTTCCTATTAAAATTGTCGGAAAATTTTATTAAACCAAAAGTTAACATATCAACTTTCACCGGACAAGCTGTAAAGCTCTAGTATTTCAGGAAGCTTTTCCGTAATGAACCAGTCCAGCGCATCTCTTGTTTGCCTAAATGACTGAAGGTTTCCTCTGTAAGGATCACGAATATACCAGTTAAAAATTTGCCCCTTGAAATCTTTCGGGAGGTGTTCTTCAATTGAAACCAGTGCGAGGTTTACTATGAGCTGGAAAGAGGAAAGATCTATTTCATCTAGTTTTTTTGAGAAAAGCCCCTCTGTTGGTACACCCACTTCTTCCAGAACAGTAAGAGTTTCCTCAGGAATCTGGCCAAGTGGCCTGATTCCGGCAGACGCGGCATAAGCATGGTTTCCCCAGTAGAATCTGGTGAGTGCTTCCGCGAGGATGCTCCTGCAGGCATTTCCTTCGCAAATGAAAAGAACAGAAACTTTTTTTGTGTTCATAATATTTTTCATCACTTAGACAAGGCACCAAAAGGAAATGTTAATTTTCCCAACTAATTAACACAGCTGTATGAGTTTTGTCTAACGCTGTTGTATATACAACTGAAGAAGGTTTTTCAATACTGTTAAATTGTAGCAAGTTAACATTTATATGTTAACTTATGAGAATTAACATTTAATTACTCTGGCATGTAGGTAAATATATTAGTGATTACACATCGTTACAAATGTTAAAGATAACTACCCAAATGGCACACATGTTGCTCATTAAAAGAGGTAAAATCCCAGTAAGGAACAAAAAACCATTCACGCTCAAAAAGACTATAGAAAGGAGGGATGATTATGAAAAAGATAATTATAATGTCAGTTCTGGTTCTCTTGATGTCAATTCCGGCATGGGCATTCTCTGGTGAAGTTGTTGGTACGGTCCAGGGTTTTACATGCGTAACCACAGGAAAGATATGCCCCGTGGATAAGGAAGATCCGCTGGTTGCAGCTACCAGAGTATTTGTGGTGAAGACAAGTGGTACTGAGTATTATTTCGTCCCGAACCTCGACAGAGCTCTTCTCGCAAGGTACTTGAACAAGAAGGTTAAAGTTGTTGGGCAGATCAATTCAAGGTATCGTTCTATAAATGCAGAAGCATTTCAGGTTTGGCGAGACGGAAAGTGGAAGACCATTTGGACCAAGGAGCTTGAAGAGGAAACCATGAAGGAATTCGAAGTAGGAACCTAAAAGCTAAAAACGTGTAAGACTGGGAAGAGAACCGCCCTCGGGATGACCCGTGGGCGGTTCCAAATTTATTTTGTTTAATTGGATAACCCTTACCGTCTGGTGAGTGACGTCAGTATTTTATCTTTGCGAATGAAAGCTCTGACATTTGGGACATGTGCCGAAAAATTCCAGAGAATGTTCTTCAACTTTAAAGTTAAATTTCTCCTTTATCAATTTTTCGAAGCTTTTTAAGTCACACCCAACAGGTTCAAAAGCTTCTATCTGGCCGCATGTTTTACATATAATGCGGTGTTTGTGGGTATCTGGCTGAATCAATTCGTAGTACCTTGCCCGTTCTCCCAGTGTCACGCATCGGACAAGCTTCTTCTCCACCAACCTGTTCAGGTTCCTGTAAACTGTTGCCAGATTAGGTTTAGGAGTGGGCAACATCTTGTAAATATCCTTTGATGTAAGGGGTAGATGGGAATCCTTTAATATTTTTAAAATATTGTAACGCCACCTGGTACATGATAGTCCTGATTGTCTTAGTCTGGTTTTACGATCCATTTTTCAATCTCCTAAATTATTGAATAGTTATGCTGTTTTGTACTACTATATTCTGAGATATGCGATATAATTGGTACGTTTTTTCTCGCTACAACGCATTATATGTATTTGCAAATGTTTTGCAAACACTTTTTAAAGAAATTTTGACAACAATATGAAACCACATAATGATAAGATTAACATATATCCAGAGATACAGTTGAGGGTCCAAGATGCATCGGAAGTATCGGTAGATATCCTTGTTTATCCCGAAGACAGATATTTGATTGTGGATCCGTATAGTTCTATTGCTCCTCCTAAAGAAGATGGGACATCTTTGGTAAACTATGCCATATGGTCATTACCGAGGAGGCTTGGTGAAGTTATAGTGAGCAAGGGGGAATCAATTAAGGCGAATTATCTTATGAAGATGGTTGTGGTTGATTTTGAAGCGATGCCTCAGGTTCAAACTTCTGTGTTTGAAGAAGCCATAAAAGAAGTTTTCAGAAAGGCCGGAATTCTGAAAGCCAGGAGCATATGTTTTGATCGTCTTGATCTTGTAGAAAGATATCATTCGGCATACAAGGTCATGAGTACTCTAGTTCGACTCCTTGTCCCTTTCCAGCTACAAGCTGCAAGCAGGATAAAACTTTTCGTTTTAACTTTTAATGATGGCCCGGTTTTGAGGAGGTTCGAAATTGCCTGTTCAAATCTTTATCCTTATTCCGGTGCCGGAAACGCCAGACATAATTTCTGACAATGTGTATTTTTATGAGTTCATTACAAACGCTGAAGGGAGAAAAATTCTATTATGAAAGTTCTAGTTACGGGCGCAGCCGGATTTATAGGGTTTCATGTAAGTAAGAGCCTTCTGGATCGTGGTGACGACGTTGTCGGTCTTGACAACCTGAATGACTATTATGACGTGGACCTGAAAAAAGCAAGGCTCCGCATTTTGGAGGATTATGAAAATTTCAAATTTGTTAAGTGCGATCTTGCGGATCGTGCTACCATGGAAAAGCTATTCGGCTCGGAAAATTTTGAGAGAGTCATAAACCTTGCTGCGCAAGCCGGAGTAAGATATTCCTTGAAAAATCCCCATTCATATATTGATAGTAATGTAGTAGGGTTTTTAAACATCCTGGAAGGGTGCCGTCACAACAAAGTTGAACATCTTGTGTATGCTTCTTCGAGTTCCGTATACGGCGCAAACACGAAGATGCCCTTTTCAGTTCATCATAATGTTGATCACCCAATATCTCTATATGCAGCAAGTAAAAAAGCCAACGAATTAATGGCACATACGTACAGTCACTTATATGGGTTGCCAACGACGGGCCTCAGGTTTTTCACGGTTTACGGACCGTGGGGAAGGCCTGATATGGCCCTTTTTCTCTTTACCAAAGCAATTCTGGCCGGGGAACCAATTAAAGTTTTCAATTTTGGCAATATGGAACGTGACTTTACCTACATTGATGATATAGTACTAGGGGTGGTTCGAGTAACGGACAGAATCCCCGCGGGAAACCCGGAGTGGAGCGGGGATGATCCGGATCCCGGAAGTAGCTACGCACCGTATCGTCTGTACAACATTGGCAATAACCAACCTGTTCAATTAATGAAATACATTGAAGTACTGGAAAAGACACTGGGTAAAGAAGCTAAAAAGGAGTTTTTGCCTATGCAACCGGGAGATGTTCCCAAGACTTATGCAGATGTGGATGACTTAATTGCAGATGTTGGTTTCAAACCTAGTACCCCTATCGAGGAAGGGGTTGAGCGTTTTGTAAAATGGTATCGAGAGTATTATAACGTGTAAGATGGGTGAAGGTTTATGGTTTCGGCTTCCGTTGAAGAAAAAAGTGTAGATCGGAAAGAAATCTCAAGGAGTCTTACTTTTTCTAAGCCTTTGAAAATTGCGGTCATAGGTGGTGGGACAAGGTGTGCTGCTCTTCTGAGCTTGTTGGAGAAAGACAGGCTCAGGGATGTCCCTATAGAGATCGTTGCTGTTGCGGATCACAACCCTGATGCTGCAGGTTTCAGAGAAGCCAAGAAGAGAGGTATTTATACCACGGAGGATTTCAAAGAACTGGTGAACTTCCCGGAAGTGGATCTTATTATTGAGCTTACCGGTAACGAGAAGTTACTGGAAGAAGTCCTGCCTTATTTGCCTCCACAGGTCCAAATACTGGATTATGCTATCTCCAAGCTCCTGGGTGAAATTATACTTTTAAGCGAGGGATGTCACGAGTGTAACGTTGAACTTGATTTTACCCGAAACTTTGTTGCGGCGTTGTGGAACAGTGTAGCTGACAGGATATTGCTGCTCGACGAAGACTACAAGATAATCGACATTAATCCTTCAATGCAGTCTATTCTGGGTGCCAAGCGCTCAGACGTAATTGGGAGATACTGCTACCAGGTGATGCATCAGAGTTTATCCCCGTGTAATACTGCAAAACGTCCGTGTCCTCTTCAAGAAACCCTGAAAACGGGGCTCTCGGCACAGGCGATTCATGAACATCACGATCCGAACAAGGGAGTCATATACTATGAGGTGGTTACATATCCCTTCCCTCATCGCGAAGGCCAAAAGATGATGGTCATCGAAATTTTCAGGGATATTACCTCTGAAGTCAAAGAACAAGTTGATGCTACCACAAAAAGAATAAAGAAAAACCTCGCACGCCTCGTTCATGAAGACAAAATGATTGCTCTAGGTAAACTTGTGGCAAGTTCTGTTCACGAGATTAATAATCCTATTTCAGGTATCCACGCATTGTCCAAGTTGATGTATTCGAAGCTTGAAGAGGGAAGAAAGCTTAACGAGGAAGATCTGGAAGAATTCAGGAATTATCTTGCACTGATATCAAAAGAATCAGCCAGGTGTGGTGAGATTGTATCCAACCTTCTCTCCTTTTCTCGCCAGCAAAAAATGGAAGCCCGTAAAGTCAACATAAACGAAATCCTCCAGACAGTATTGACCTTGTGCAGGCACAGAATGTCTCTTCAAAAAATTGAACTGGAAGAAGAACTGGCAGATGATTTGCCAGAGGTAATTGGTGATTACAATCATATCCAGCAGTGTTTTATAAACGTGGTTTTCAATGCAATTGAAGCAATGCCAGAAGGTGGCAAGCTTACCGTTCGAACCAGGTATGAGAAGGAGAAGAAGAAGATAAGAATCGACATTTGCGACACAGGGTGTGGTATTCCGGAAGAAAATATTTCCAGGATATTTGAACCGTTCTTTTCCACGAAGACAGATGACAAAGGCGTCGGTCTGGGGCTGTCGGTTGTATACGGTATCATAAGGGAACATCGTGGTTCCATCTTCGTGGACAGTAAAGTGGGAAAGGGAACCTGTTTTATAATTCGATTTCCCGAAGCGGGGCCGAATGATAACGGGGTTTTGAAAGAAAAGCCAGGCAAGAATAAGAAACGGCAAAGTAAGAAGAAAAAGGGATAATTCATGTCTGCAAAGATTCGAATTTTGGTAGTTGATGATGAATTGATAGTAAGAGAATCCTTAAAGGGATGGCTGAAGAAGGGTGGGTATGAGGTGGATACGGCGGCCAGCGGCCCCGAATCACTTGAAATGCTTGAACTTGCTCCATACGACCTCCTGTTCCTGGACATCATGATGCCCAAGATGAACGGGCTAGAAGTACTTGAGATCGTAAAAAAGCGATTTCCGGAGACTCTCGTGGTTATGATCACCGCTTATGGTTCGGTGGAGACCGCTGTTAAAGCCATGAAAAATGGTGCAAATGATTATCTAATGAAACCCTTCGAACCGGAGACCCTGGCGCTACTTGTTGAAAAACTCCTGCAGCAGAAAAGAATTATCGATGAAAACTTGCTCCTGAAGGAACAGGTTGCTAGATCGGTGCGATTTGAAAACATAATCGGTGTCTCCGAGGAAATGCAAAAGATTTTTGAGATGATTATGGATATTTCGGCTACAGATGTACCGGTTTTGATCACTGGAGAAACCGGTACGGGGAAGGAGCTGATTGCTAAAGCCATACATGCAAAAAGCCCCAGAAAACACGGTCCCTTCATTCCAATAAATTGCGGTGCTTTCCCCGAGCATTTGCTGGAAACAGAACTGTTCGGGCATGAAAAAGGCGCTTTTACAGGAGCTCACAGGGCAAAAAAGGGAAGAATTGAAATGAGTCATGGTGGCACACTATTTCTCGATGAAGTGGGGGAGATACCGCTCAAGATGCAGGTTGATTTGCTGAGAGTACTGGAAACTAAGAGTTTTCACAGGGTGGGGGGCACTGAGGAGATCAATGTTGATTTTAGAATACTGGCGGCAACAAACAGGAATCTTCTGGAAGAAATTAACAAGGGTAATTTTCGGCAGGATTTTTATTACAGGCTAAACGTGATATCTCTACATATCCCGCCGCTGAGAGAACGCCCTGAAGACATACCGGTACTGGCTGAACATTTCATGAGAAGATACAGCAGAGAGACAAACAAAGATATTGATACAATTACTCCCGAGGCAATGGAAGTTTTGAAAAGGTACCCGTGGCCCGGGAATGTACGCGAACTGCAGAATGCAATCGAGAGAGCCGTTGTTATCTCCAAAAAAAGATGCCTGGACGTTGATGAATTTTCCTTCCTTCAGGTATCTCAGAAAGGAGCAGGGGAAGCCAAGAGTCTGGAAGAAATTGAGAAGGAGCATATTGAGGCAATGTTGAGGGCTCACGACTGGAACATTTCCAAAACAGCGAGAGCTCTCAAAATAAACAGAGTTACCCTCCATAAAAAAATCAAAAAATATGGCCTGAAACGCTCTGGACAGGATCAATGTAAACCTGACAATTCGAGAAAATCTTGATTGGTTGAGGTGCCATGTCTGGTGAATCCGGAGTTGTTGGGATTGTTCCTATCGGCGAAGTAAAGCAGGTTGTACTGAAAATTCTTGCCGCAAACATCCAGGCTGTTTTTAACATACCTGTGGATATCCTGAATGGAAGAAAGTCGCTTAAAAAATTTTTTAACCCGAACAGAAATCAGTACAACGCAATTACTATCCTGGATCATATGGAACGAAGATGGAAACAGCCTCATAAGAGGATTCTCGCCGTGGTGTCAGTGGATCTTTTTATACCGATTCTTACGTATGTTTTTGGTGAAGCACAGATAAATGGGAAAATGGCAGTGGTTTCCACATATCGTCTCAATCGCAGGACGGGTGGTGGAAACGTAAGCCTGGAGCGTTTTTACGAAAGAGTGGCTAAAGTGGGGATACATGAGCTGGCTCATACCTTTGGTTTGGTGCATTGCAAAGAAAATCACTGTGTAATGAGAGCGTCCTATAGCCTGAGAGATCTGGACTATTATCCTTTGTATTTTTGTGATTACTGCCAGTCCATGCTGGATGATGTTTACAGAAGAATGAAGCTCCGGACCCTTAAAGCCCGGAGCTTCGAAGACCTTTTTTAATGTGCGCTGGTTATCAGGTTTTAAAGAATTCTCCCACCAGCTTTTTCCAGCCAATTTCAGGAACAGTCCCGTAAACGTCTTCTATTGGCTTACCACCTGTTGCTGCCAATCTTTCGTGTCCGGGCATTACGATGGAATATAATTTCTCTACTTCATGCTGCATCCATTTGTCGGTTTCTTCGCCAAAGAGCAGTTTTCGGAGGTTGGTTTTCAGTCTTCTGGGTTCCACAACGTAAAGCCATCCGTCCGAATAAGGGCGCTTGTTGGTGATGCGCGGTTCTTTCATGATCTTGGTATTAACAGCGATTACCGTTCCTTCAACAGGTGATAAAACCTCTGCTTCGTTGCTTTCTCGAGCCAACCTGAGACCCGGTTCAGTCTGGCGTACTTTTGCTCCCAGGCTTGGAAGAATAAATTCATCCACAGGTCCTACCAGTTTTACTGCAAAGTCATCCAGTCCCACCCTTATTCTTCCACCATATTCCACTCTGGCCCATGTATGTCCATCGTGGAAGTAATAGTCGTCAGGCACGAGATAACCGTAGACCTGGTGAACCCTTGTCTCTCCCAGAGCTTCCTGAGGTTCAATGTCTTCCAGAGACTGGTCGAATTCACAGGTTTCGCATTCGAAATTGTGGTGACAGAGCTTGAAAGGGACCCTTCCGGTAAGCATATGCCGGCAAAGTCGCTCTTCCCCGACCTTCTTGCGCATGGATTGTCTCCAGCTCTCGCTGATCTTTCCTTCCTTTGCCTTTTCCAGAGCCTTGGTCATGGCCTTGTCGAACTCGCAGTTAATACAGTCATATGCATTATCACAGAGTTTGAAGTTTATGACGCCAGCTTTCATCCAGATACACTCATTTTCCAGTATATTGAAACCTACAACTTTCTTTTTCTTTCCAATTGTATTTTTTGCTGCTGTCATGGCTTGCCCTCCTTAGTTTATATGTTGAAGTTTTTTTGTTTTCATCTTTGCCTTTATATATGAGCAAGGGCTGTGCCATTCACCGATAATTTGTGATATATGTGTGTAACATGTGGAAAATACAAGAATAATTCAGGTGGAGTTTTCGGAAATTCTCTGGAAGTTGAGAAGAAAGATTCCCATTTGTGATTAAAATGGCAACAGTTAGGTGTTACAGCGGTTTGGGGGTGGGTAGGTTATGCTTTAATTACAGTAAGTTACGTGCTGTTTAAAAAATTAACACCATCCTAGTTGTGGATAGCGCGGTAAGTAGTTAATGGTTCTTTTCCAGTTTTTCAATAGCTTTCAAAACCTGGTCAGGTATGGTAGCTCTTTTCATGGATTTGTAGTCGTAACCAAAGATGGTGGCTGCTCCTTCTGTGCAGGCGTAATTTTTTCTTTGACTTACAATAAGGTATCTTTGTTCTGTTTTTCAGGGGAGAAGTGGATGCTTTTAACTCCTACACTTATGGTGTCCAGGTAGGTCAGTACTTTCAGGTATCTTGCGCTCGTCTCTACGAGTATGGGACCTATTGTTGTATCGGGCAGTGGCTTGAATGCTCCAAGCTTTTCAAAATATGCTATCCGAGCAATTTTAAACTACCTAAAATACACAACATTGTTTACGTGCCTGAAAGCATCCATGTCTCTCCAGAAAACTGGAATTTCTTTGATGAACAAGAAATCTTTTAGCAGTTCCATCTTTAATTTTTTGAACTGATGCTATTTATAAAAAAACAAGCGGTATCGAATGTGATACCGCTTGCAAAACTTTGTCATTTGGCAAATACTCTTTCAGATACGTGCGTAAATCCCCTGTTTAAGGATCATCTCCTGGTATTCCTTGAGCTTTTCGCAGGTTTCCAGACACTGGTTCTTGTCCTCATTAGCTCTTTCGCAATCTAGGCACGGACTCTTAATCATGTCTCCCTCCTTAAAACTTCTATATATTCTCCCCATTCAAATTCGCTTTTATAATGGAATATAAGAAGAATGTCAAGCAAAATATATTTTTATATGAAAGTCTCCTATTCTGCAAAGCCTATCTTGAACCAGGAGCTTTCATTGTTCGTTGTTGCTGGCCACATTGAGTCCAGCAATGCTGGTTAGTATAGTTGCTGC
>Ga0164318_10001608_pt1 | contig 20270 bp, 34 predicted proteins | sample GuaBasSedimGuay9_FD_113734 | JGI IMG/M metagenome (GOLD analysis project Ga0164318, IMG submission 113734) | Subseafloor sediment microbial communities from Guaymas Basin, Gulf of California, Mexico - Guay9, Core 4571-4, 0-3 cm | ecosystem: Environmental > Aquatic > Marine > Hydrothermal vents... | reverse complement strand
TCAACCCCAGGTTGCCTACAGAGAAACTATCACAAGATCTGCGGAGGGTGAGGGAAAATATATAAGGCAAACTGGTGGAAGGGGACAATACGGGCACGTGAAGATAAGGATTGAACCGATAAAGAAGGATTTCGAATTTGTGAATGAACTCAAAGGTCCGGTGATTCCCAAGGAATTCATACCGGCGATCGAGTCCGGCCTCAGAGAGGCTGCTCAAGTTGGGCCTGTGATAGGAGCACCGATGGTTGGAATAAGGGTGTATCTGGTGGATGGATCGTATCATGAGGTGGATTCATCTGAAGTGGCTTTCAAGATAGCGAGCTCGATGGCGTTCAAAGATGCGGTGACGAAGGCAGAACCATCGATACTCGAACCTGTGATGAAACTCGAGGTATCCACCCCGGAAGAATACATGGGTGAGATCATAGCGGATTTGAATTCGAGGAGAGGAAAGATAGAATCGTTTGAAACACGCGGAAAGTTGAGGATAATAAAGGCATTCGTTCCTTTAGCTGAACTTTTCGGTTACGCCACGGTGTTGAGATCTCTAAGTCAGGGCAGGGCAACGCATGTCGTTCAGTTTTCCCATTACGCTCTCGTGCCCGAAAAGGTGATAGAGAAGATAGCGAGGTATTGAATGATCAAAAAAGTTTAAGGAGGTTGATGATGTCATGGGTAAGGAAAAGTTTGTGAGGACGAAGCCACACGTCAACATAGGGACCATAGGACACATAGACCATGGAAAGACCACGCTAACCGCCGCGATAACAAAAGCCCTCAGCTTTAAGGGTCTTGCAAATTACATTCCATTCGAGCAGATAGACAAAGCACCCGAGGAGAAGGCGAGAGGAATAACTATCAACGTTACACACGTTGAGTACGAGACGGAGAAAAGACACTACGCTCACATCGATTGTCCGGGACATGTTGACTACATAAAGAACATGATAACCGGTGCTGCACAGATGGATGGTGCAATTCTTGTGGTCGCGGCAACGGATGGACCGATGCCGCAGACGAGAGAACACGTCCTTCTCGCGAGACAGGTCAATGTTCCGGCGATGGTGGTTTTCCTGAACAAGATCGATATGGTGGATGATGAGGAATTGATCGATCTCGTCGAGATGGAGGTCAGGGATCTGCTTTCAAAATACGATTTTCCGGGAGATGAAATTCCTGTAATAAGGGGATCCGCTTTGAAGGCTCTGGAATCCGATGATCCTAACAATGAATGGGTTCAGAAGATATACGAACTCATGGATGCGGTTGACAATTACATTCCGGAACCGACGAGAGATGTTGATAAACCATTCTTGATGCCGATCGAGGATATATTCTCGATCACGGGTCGTGGAACGGTCGTCACCGGAAGAGTAGAAAGAGGAAAAATAGTCCCGGGAGATGAAGTTGAAATAGTTGGACTCAGACCAACTCAGAAAACCGTTGTCACGAGTTTGGAAATGTTCAGAAAGATTCTCGACGAGGCACTCGCAGGAGACAACGTTGGTTGTCTTCTAAGAGGAATAAAGAAAGATGAGGTTGAGAGGGGACAGGTTCTCGCGAAGCCCGGAACGATAAATCCACACACGAAATTCAAAGCCCAGGTTTACATACTCAAGAAAGAAGAGGGAGGAAGACACACTCCATTCGGTTTGGGATACAGGCCGCAGTTTTACATAAGAACTGCGGATGTCACTGGAGATATAGTCGAGCTACCAGAAGGAGTTCAGATAGTCATGCCCGGCGATAACGTTGAATTGACGATACAGTTGATAAAACCGGTTGCCATTGAGAAAGGGATGAGGTTTGCGATCAGAGAGGGAGGAAAAACGGTGGGAGCCGGTGTCGTCACCGAAATAATAGAATGAAAAAACGAAGGGATTGAGGGATGGATCTTCATCCATCCCTCAACTCTCTTCAGGGAGGGAAACGGAAGATGGCGAGTCAAAGGATCAGGATAAAACTCAAAGCATACGATCATGAATTGTTGGATGTCTCCGCGAGGAAGATAGTGGAGACCGTCAAAAGTACCAATGCAAGAGTTTCAGGTCCCATACCTTTACCAACTGAAAGAACATTGTACTGCGTTCTAAGATCACCACACAAGCACAAGGATTCGAGGGAACACTTTGAAAAAAGGATACACAAGAGACTCATAGACATCCTGGATCCGAGTCCAAAAACGATTGACGCACTGATGAAGATAGATTTACCCGCGGGAGTCGACGTAGAAATCAAACTATGATTTGGAGGTGTTCTCGATGAAAGCGATCTTGGGTAGGAAAATCGGAATGACCCAAATTTTCAAGGATGGAAAGGTTTACCCAGTCACCGTGATACAAGCTGGACCATGTTACGTGGTTCAGAAGAAAACAGTCGAGACAGACGGATACAACGCCATCCAGATAGGATTCGAAGAGATGAATCCAAAGAGGGTCAACAAGCCAATGAGCGGTCATTTCAAGAAAGCCAATTTGAAACCGCTGAGGGTTCTCAAAGAGATAAGAGTTGAGAATCCGGATGAGTATGAAATTGGGCAAGTTATAGACGTTTCCATATTCAAGGAAGGAGAAATTGTTGACGTGACGGGATGGTCCAAGGGAAGAGGATTTCAAGGAGTCATGAAGAGATGGGGATTTTCCGGAGGACCCAAATCGCATGGTTCGAAGTTTCACAGAGAGATGGGAACGGTGGGTCCATCCACACACGTTGCGAAAATAGTGAAGGGTAAGAAGATGCCCGGCAGGATGGGAAACGAAAGGTTGACGATCCTGAATCTCGAAGTAATGAAGATCGATCCTGAGAAAAATCTCATAGCAGTTAAAGGTGGAGTACCAGGTGCGAGAGGGAGTCTTGTTATCCTCAGATCAGCCAAGAAGGTAAAGAATGTGGGAGGATGATTCGATATGGCAGAGGTGGATGTCATCAATTTGGAAGGTGAAAAGGTAGGAAAGTTGGAGATCTTAGATAGTGTCTTCAACATAGAACCGAACAAAGATGTCATGTTCAGATACGTGGATATGCAGTTGTCGAACAGAAGGCAGGGAACCGCTTGTACCAAAACGAGGGGAGAGGTTTCCGGAGGTGGAAGAAAACCATGGCCTCAGAAACATACGGGTAGAGCAAGGGCTGGTTCCATAAGAGCCCCACATTGGAAGGGTGGTGGGGTAGCACATGGACCAAAGCCGAGGGATTGGTCGAAGAAACTGCCGAAAAAGATGAAAAGGCTTGCCTTGAGATCCGCTTTGAGTGTGAAGTACAGGGAGAACAACCTGATAGTTCTCGATGACATAAAATTCGATAAACCGAGTGCCAAAGATATGAGGAAGGTGATCGAGAAATTGGACATAAAGGATGAATATGCACTGTTCGTTCTACCGAGCAAAGATGATCCTTACATAAACGTGAAATTATCCGGTAGAAACTTTCCGAATCTGAAGGTGATAATAGCGGACAATCCGAATGCAAAGGATGGAAAACCGAAGATAGATGGATTGAATGTTTACGATCTGATAAGGCATGAAAAACTGATCCTTACGGTGGATATGGTGAAGAAGATAGAGGAGGTGTTAGGGAAATGAACAAGGTAACTGACAATGACGTGATTATAAGACCGATAATAACGGAAAAATCGAGCAGGCTAATGGCTGAGGGAATATACGTTTTTGAAGTTGACAGGAGAGCAACCAAGTCAAGAATAAAGGAAGCGGTGGAAAGGTTGTTCAACGTCAGGGTTGAGAAAGTCAACGTTATGAATGTGAAACCGAAACCGAGGAGAAGAGGAATCTACACCGGAAGAACGAGGAGCTGGAAGAAGGCGGTCGTCAGATTGAAGGAAGGATACAGGATATCACAACTCGAGGGTCTCCACTGAAAGAAAGGGGAGAATGACTATGGGATTGAAAAGGTTCAAACCTTACACACCGAGCAGAAGATTCATGGTGATATCGGATTTTTCGGATATAACCAAGGAGGAACCCGAAAAATCTCTCTTGGCACCACTGAAGAAGAGTGGTGGGAGGAATCATCATGGGCATATCACCGTCAGACACAGAGGAGGAGGACATAAAAGAAAATACAGGATCGTGGATTTCAAGAGGGATAAGATAGGAATTCCTGCCAAAGTCATGGCTATAGAATACGATCCGAACAGATCGGCGAGAATAGCCCTTCTGCTCTACGCTGATGGTGAGAGAAGATACATAATAGCTCCCAAAGGTTTGAAGGTTGGAGAAACTGTTATGAGTGGACCCGATGCTGAGGTGAAAGTTGGAAATGCCCTGCCTTTGGAGAAGATACCGGACGGTACTTTGATACACAACGTGGAACTGACCCCTGGAAAGGGGGGACAACTGGCAAGATCGGCAGGATCGTATGCTCAATTGATGGCGAAGGAAGGAAAATACGCGTTGTTGAGACTTCCATCCGGCGAACTGAGGAAGGTTAATCTCAAATGTATGGCAACGATCGGCGTCGTTGGAAACGAAGACCACATAAATGAAGTGGATGGGAAGGCTGGAAGGAAGAGATGGATGGGAATAAGACCTACTGTGAGAGGAATAGCGATGAATCCAGTTGATCATCCTCATGGTGGTGGTGAGGGAAGAAGTAAGGGAGGTAACCATCCTCAAAGTCCGTGGGGTGTGCCTGCAAAGGGCTACAAGACGAGAAGAGGCAAGAAATCATCCGACAAATTTATACTTAGAAGAAGAAACGAAGTATAGTGGAAGGGGAGATCCTGATGGGGAGATCCAAGAAGAAGGGACCTTTTGTTGATCCAAAACTTTTGAAGAAAATAAGAAAGTTGAATGAACTTGGGGAGAAAAGGGTTATAAAGACATGGAGTAGGGCATCTGTGATAATTCCTGAAATGGTTGGACACACCATAGCGGTTCATAATGGGATGAAACACATACCGGTTTACATAACGGAAAATATGGTTGGTCACAGACTCGGAGAATTCGCTCCTACGAGAAGATTCGGAGGGCATGCAGACAAGAAAGCCAAGAAAGGGCAGGTGAAATGATGGCGCATCCGAAGAGATCTATCTTTCATAGGGAGAGAAAGATGAGAGAAGCCAGTGAACCAATCATAGAGGCACGAGCGGTTGCAAGGTATGTGAGAATCTCCCCGCGGAAAGCCAGATCGGTGATAAATGCAATAAGAAGGAAGAAGGTGGATGAGGCGTTTGCCATTCTGGAATTATCACCGAAAAAGGCGGCCAGACTGGTATACAAAGTTTTAAAATCCGCAGTTGCGAATGCGGAGAACAACTACGGTTTGAACGTCGATTCACTTTACGTGAGCGAATGTTATGTGGATGATGGTCCAAGACTCAAGAGGATATGGAGAAGGGGTAGGGGAAGAGCGGATATATTGCAAAGAAGGATGAGTCACATAACGGTCGTTGTCAGAGATGCTTCGAAAGAAAAAGAGCTGGCGTCATCCACATAGAGGTTTGGAATACGATGAATTGCGAGGTGAGAATCTGTGGGACAAAAAGTGCATCCTAAGGGATTCAGACTTGGAATAACCAAAGATTGGGATTCGAAGTGGTTCAACGAGAAGAACTATTCGGATTTCTTGATCGAGGATCAGAAGATAAGGGATTTCATAAAGGAGAAATACTATCATGCGGGAATAGGAGGAATACTGATCGAGAGACCGGGACCTCAGAGGATAAACGTGACGATAAAGACCGCACGTGTTGGTCTGGTGATAGGTAAAAAAGGAGCAGAAGTTAAGAGCCTCAGAGAAACTCTTCAAAAGATGACTGGAAAAGCGGTTGGAATAAACATAGAGGAGATACGCGATCCAGAATTGAATGCCCAATTGGTCGCAGAAACCATAGCAACCAAGATCGAGAGAAGAGCATCGTACAAGCAGGCTATGAAAAGGGCTATAAATGATGCAATGAGGAAAGGAGCCAAGGGAATAAAGGTCATGGTCGCTGGAAGACTCGGTGGAGCGGAAATAGCGAGGAGGGAGTGGTACAGGCAGGGTAGGGTTCCTTTGCAGATGATAAGGGCTGATATAGATTACGGTCATACCATCGCGAAGACGAGATACGGAGTCATAGGAGTTAAAGTTTGGATATTCCTTGGTGAGGTTCAATTAGGCTGAGTCTCACTCTAAGGTTTGAGGAGGTAATAACATGCTGATACCAAGGAAAGTGAAACACAGGAAGCAACAGCGTGGAAGGATGAAGGGAATGTCGAAAGGTGCAACTGAAGTTCACTTTGGTGATTGGGGGTTGAAAGCCCTCGAATCTCATTGGATAACCGCACAACAGATAGAAGCATGTAGGGTCGCAATAACGAGGATTCTGAAGAGATCGGGAAAGATGTGGATAAGGATCTTTCCCGACAAACCTGTAACTGCGAGACCACCGGAATCGAGGATGGGTAAAGGTAAGGGAAATCCCGAAAAATGGGTGGCGGTTGTGAAGAGGGGAAGAATAATGTTTGAGATAGGCGGAGTTCCCGAGGAATTGGCAAAGGAAGCTTTAAGATACGCAGCATCCAAACTTCCGATAAAAACGAAGATAGTTCCGAGATTTACCCTCGGGGGTGAGTGAAAGTGAAGGCATCCGAATTGAGAGCTCTGAGTGATCAGGAACTCTTGGAGAAACTTGAGGATACCAAGAGAGAATTGATGAATCTCAGGTTTCAAGCTGCAATAGGGCAATTGGACAACACCGCGAAGATAAAGATGATAAAAAAGGATATCGCAAGGATAAAGACAATACTCGTGGAGAGGAAACTTGGCTTGAGAAGATGATTTCAAGGAGGATGATGAAAAATGCCGAGAAGGAGAATGATTGGAACAGTTACGAGCGATAAGATGGATAAAACGGTTGTCGTCGCGGTTGAAAGAATTTTCCAGCATCCAAAATACAAGAAATACATAAGAAGGACGAAGAAATACAAGGCTCACGATGAGAAAAATGAATGCAAAGTTGGAGATGTTGTCGAGATAGAAGAAACGAGACCTCTGAGCAGGGAGAAGAGATGGAGAGTGATAAGAATTGTGAAAAGGTCCGAACTCGGTGAGGAACTTCCCAAAGTTGAAGGGGAAGGTGAGGAGTCATGATACAGCAGGAGAGTATGCTCAACGTGGCTGACAATTCGGGGGCGAAGAAAATACTGGTTATAAGGGTTCTCGGAGGTTCATCAAAAAAGTACGGAAGAATAGGAGATATAGTTGTGGGAACTGTGAAAGACGCCATTCCTCATACCGATGTTAAAAAAGGAGATATAGTCAGGGGAGTCATAGTTAGAACCAGGAAGGAGATAAAGAGAAGGGATGGAAGTTACATAAGATTCGACGACAACGCGGTAGTCTTGATAGACAAGTTCAACGAACCAAGAGGAACGAGAATATTTGGACCAGTTGCCAGAGAACTGAGAGAAAAAGGTTTCATGAAGATAGTTTCATTGGCTCCGGAAGTTCTGTGAGGTGATGACGAGATGAGGATAAAAAAAGATGATTTGGTTCAAGTGATATCGGGTAAGGATAAGGGAAAGAGAGGAAAGGTTTTGCGTGTCATACCGAAGGAGAATAAGGTGATCGTTGAGAACGTCAACATGAGAAAACGCCATCAAAGACCAACACCGAGGTTGAGAGAAGGAGGAATAATAGAGAGAGAGGAGCCGATATACGCGTCAAAGGTGATGGTAGTTTGTCCGAGCTGTGATAAACCAACGAGAGTGGGAATAAGACTTCTTGAGGATGGAAGGAAAGTAAGATACTGCAAGAAATGCGGGGAGATAATAGACAAAGTATGAAAGGAGGTGAATCCGATCGAACCCGTGGTCCGAAGCACGGGGGATGATCGGAGGATATGAAGACATTTTTGAAGGAATACTATGAGAATGAAGTTGTTCCAGTGATGATGAAAGAGTTTGGATACAAGAACAAACATCAGGTTCCAAGGTTGGAAAAGATCGTCATAAATATGGGAATAGGTGAAGGAGCAAGGAATTCGGAGATAATCGAGATGCATGCCGAAGAACTTGCCTTGATAACCGGACAGAAACCGATCGTTACGAGGGCAAAAAAGAGCATATCGAACTTCAAGATAAGAAAGGGAATGAGTATAGGACTCAAAGTAACTTTGCGGGGAGGAAGAATGTATAACTTCTTCTACAAGCTTGTTAATCTGGTTCTCCCAAAGGTTAGGGACTTCAGAGGAGTCAATCCAAATTCTTTCGATGGAAGGGGAAATTTTGCGATGGGGCTGAGTGAACAACTTGTTTTCCCCGAGATATCACCGGATAAGGTGAAGAGAATCCAAGGAATGGACATAATAATAGTCACAACCGCAAAAACGGATGAAGAAGGTAAGAGATTGTTAGAATTGCTTGGTATGCCTTTCAGGAAGGGGTGAGATAGTTGCCGAGGAAAGCCTTGATAGAGAAATGGAAGCGAGAGCCGAAATACAAGGTTAGAAAATACTCCAGATGTAGAATATGCGGCAGACCAAGGGCGGTATACAGGGAATTTGGAATATGCAGGGTCTGCTTCAGAAGATTGGCACTTGAAGGAAAACTTCCCGGTGTTAAAAAGGCAAGTTGGTGAGGAGGGGAATCGCATGTGGAGTGATCCAATCGCGGACATGCTCAACAGGATAAAAACCGCGAATGTGGTTTACAAGGAATCTGTGAGCATACCAGCTTCGAAGTTGAAATTGGAGATATGTAGAATCCTGAAGAAGGAAGGTTACATAGCTGATTACAGATATATAGAGGATGGAAGACAGGGGATTATAAAAGTTTTCTTGAAATACAAGGGAGATAGAAGGAACAAGCAGAGGGTTATAACTGACATAATGAGAGTTTCGAAACCGGGAAGGAGAGTTTATGTTTCGAAGGATGAGATACCGCGAGTTAAAGGTGGACTGGGAATAGCCATTCTGACGACCTCAAAGGGGGTCATGACTGACAAGGAAGCCAGAAAACTCGGAGTTGGTGGTGAAGTCATAGCATACATTTGGTGAAGTCAGGAAGGGGGAAATGATTATGAAATCCATCATCTCGAGACTCGCGAAGAAACCTATTTCGATTCCAAAAGGTGTGGAAGTGAAGGTTGAGGATTCTAAGGTGATCGTCAAAGGACCTAAGGGAAAGTTGGAAAAAAAGATCAGTCCATACGTCATCCTTGAGATAAAGGATGATCAAGTGTTTATCAAGCCAAATGAAGCCATGCTCAGGAGAAAAAGTGATGCGAAAACCCTGAGGATAAACACGGGAACATATTGGTCGCATGTGAGGAACATGATAAAGGGAGTGACCGAAGGTTACTCGAAAGAATTGCAGATAGTTGGAATAGGTTACAGGGCACAGTTACAAGGAAGTAAACTGGTTTTGAATCTTGGATACTCCAATCCGATAGTTGTCGAACCACCTGAAGGAATATCCTTCGAAGTTCCGGAGCCAACGCGAATAATCGTGAAGGGAATGGATAAGGAAAAAGTGGGACAGGTTGCGGCAAACATAAAGGCTTACAGAAAACCAAATGTTTACAGTGGTAAAGGTATAAGGTACAAGGGTGAAGTTATCAGGACCAAGGTCGGAAAGAAGGTCTGATCCGCTTTCAATTTTCAATGGAGGGTGATCATCGATGATAAAGAAAATCAACAGAAAGAAAATGAGGAAAAGAAGACACCTGAGAATAAGAAAAAAAATATTTGGAACGCCGGAGAGGCCAAGGTTGTGTGTATACAGGAGTGAAAAGCACATGTATGCACAGATAATTGATGACACCAAGGGACACACCCTCGTTAGTGCATCAACTCTCGACAAAGAGCTGAGGGATAAACTCGAGAAGACTTGGACCAAAGAAGCGGCGAGAGAGGTAGGAAAACTCATAGGAAAGAGAGCTCTCGAAAAGGGAATAAAGAAAGTCGTATTCGACAGGGCGGGATTCAAGTATCATGGCAGGGTGAAAGAAGTTGCGGAAGGCGCTCGTGAAGCAGGTTTGATCTTCTGATCGAGGAGGGAAGAGGATGAACGGAGAGTTCGAGGAAAGAGTCGTTGAGATAAGGAGAGTCACGAAGGTTGTCAAAGGTGGGAAGAATCTGCATTTCAGGGCTCTCGTCGTTGTGGGAAACAGAAACGGAAAGGTTGGAATAGGAGTTGGAAATGCCAGAGAGGTTCCTGAAGCCATAAGGAAAGCGATAATGGATGCGAGGAGAAATATGATAGATGTTCCGATAATAAACGGCACCATACCACATGACTTAGTTGCGAGACATGATGCGACTAAGATAATAATGAAACCGGCAAGTCCTGGAACGGGAATAATAGCGAGTGGATCCGTGAGAGCAGTGGTTGAACTTGCAGGTATTCAAAACATACTGACCAAGAATTTGGGATCAACAAATCCTGTCAACGTTTTGAGAGCAGTTTACAACGGTTTGAAATCTTTGAAATCACCGGCAGATATAGCAAATTTGAGGGATATAAGTGTCAAGGAAGTGTTCCATGGGGTAGGTGAGGCATGAATGAGGTTGAAGATAAAACTGGTGAAAAGCCCCATAGGATACTCCAAAGATCAGAAAGCAACGGTGAAAGCTTTGGGACTCAGAAAATTGAATCAAACCGTGATCAAAGAGGATCTTCCGCAGATCAGAGGAATGATCGAGAAGGTAAAACATCTTCTTCAAGTAGAAGAGGTTGAGGAATGAATTTGTAGAGGAGGAGATGAGCATGAGGTTGGAGGATCTCAAGCCGGCTGAAGGATCGAGGAAGAAGCCGAAGAGAGTTGGAAGAGGACCGGGTTCGGGTCATGGTAAGACCTCCGGGAGAGGACACAAAGGTCAAAAGGCGAGGGGAACTGGAAAGGTCAGAGTTGGATTCGAAGGAGGTCAGATGCCACTTTACAGGAGGCTTCCAAAGAGAGGGTTCAAAAACGTGAACAAGAAGGTATATTCGATTATAAACTTGAAAACCTTGGAGGAAAAATTCCAGGAGAATGACGAAGTGACACCGGAAATCCTCATGAAACTTGGAATTGTCAAGAAGATGAGGGATGGGATAAAAGTGCTTGGAAATGGAGAGCTTTCAAAACCTCTCGTTGTGAAGGCACATGCTTTCAGCAAGAAAGCGATTGAAAAGATAGAGACGGTTGGCGGAAAAGTTGAGGTGATTTGATAATGTGGAAAGCCTTGAGGAATGCGTTCAAGATCCCTGAACTCAGAGACAGGATAATTTTCACGCTCTTGGCTTTGATAGTCTTCAGATTGGGAATATACATACCCATACCGGGGATAAATCTGGCGAACTGGGCTCGTTTCTTCGAATCACTCAGAGGAGGAGCAGTGGGAGGACTTTTCAGTTTCTTTGATGTTTTCGTTGGTGGTGCGCTGAGGAGATATTCAATTTTCACCATGAGTGTCACACCGTACATAAATGCATCGATAATCCTTCAGCTCCTCATGTCCGTCGTTCCGAAGTTGAAGGAAATAGCGAGAGAGGGAGAGGAAGGAAGAAAGAAGATAGCAAAATATACGAGGTATCTCACAGTTTTCTTGGCATCTCTTCAAGGTTTCATGCTTTCATTTGCGATAAGCAAAAATCCAAGTTTACTCTCTCCTGAGATAAATGCAGTGGGATTTGTCATTGTATCCACGATAACTCTTCTCGCTGGAACGATGTTCCTTCTGTGGTTGGGTGAAAGGATAACGGAAAAAGGAATAGGGAACGGTATATCCGTTCTGATATTTGCAGGTATAGTTGCGAGATATCCTCAGTACTTCGGTCAGGCGGTTGTCGGGAATCTCACACTAACGGGATGGATATTCCTGATATTGATTTTTGTTATAATAGTCTTCGGGGTTGTCTTCGTCCAACAGGGTGAGAGAAGAATAACAGTTCAGTATGCAAGAAGGATAAGTGGTAGAAGGATATATGGAGGTCAATCAACCTACATTCCCATAAGGGTGAACCAAGGAGGGGTCATTCCGATAATCTTTGCTTCAGCAATAATGGTTATACCGAGCGCACTTGCAACCTTCGTGAAGTCTCCAACATTGCAAAGTCTCTTCGCGAGTGGATCTTTGCTCTATTTGACTTTGTACGCGCTTTTAGTCTTCTTCTTCACATATTTCTACAGCATAATAGTTTTCGATGTCCATGACGTCGCAGAAAACATAAAGAATTACGGTGGATTCATCCCCGGGATAAGGCCTGGAAAGAGTACGGAAGAATACATACAAAGGGTTCTGAACAGGGTCACATTCGTTGGGGCAATATTCCTCGTTATAATGGCTCTTCTTCCATACTTAGTCAGGGGAGCCGTTGGAGTGAACATATGGCTCGGTGGAACTTCCGCTTTGATAGCAGTTGGTGTTGCACTCGACGTACTCCAGCAGATAGAGGCACATCTGATAATGAGACATTACGAAGGTTTTGTCAAAAAAGGAAGATTGAGGGGTAGAAGATGATGAAGAGAAGGATGATACTTCTCGGTCCTCCAGGTGCTGGAAAGGGGACCCAGGCGAAGATAATAAGTGCTCTACTTGGTATTCCACACATTTCAACGGGGGATATACTCAGGGATGCGGTGAAGAGCGGTAGTGAACTTGGCAAGAAGGTCAAAGAAATCATGGAGAGGGGAGATCTCGTCCCAGACGAATTGATGGACAGGATCGTTGAGAATAGGTTGAAGGAGAATGATTGTAGAAAGGGCTTCATCTTGGATGGATATCCGAGAACGGTGAAGCAGGCGGAATCACTCGAGAAGATACTCGAGAATCTGAACGAAAAATTAGATATCGTCATACTTGTCGATGTTTCAGAAGATGATGTCGTGAGAAGGATAACCAACAGAAGAATCTGCCCAAAGTGTGGTAAGGTTTACAACCTCATCGTACCGGATTTGAGACCGAATGAGGATGAACTCTGCGATCTTTGCAAGGTCAAGTTGATACAGAGGGATGACGACAAGGAAGAAACGGTGAGAAGAAGATACAGAGTTTACATGGAATCGACGAGTCCACTGATTGAGTATTACGATAAGAAGGGTATTCTTGAGAGGATCGATGGAAAACACCAGCCGGAAAAGGTGAAGGAAGAAATCTTGAAGGTTCTGGAGGGAAACCAAATTTGATATATTTGAAAACACCTGATGAGATAAACACCATGGAAAAAGCGAACAAAATACTTGCGGAGATCTTTGAACTCGTCGCTGAAGTGATAGAGGAAGGAATGAGTGCGTACGATTTGGACAAATTTGTTGAAGATGAAATAAAAAAGAGAGGAGCACTTCCAGCTTTCAAGGGGTACAACGGTTATCCATCTGCCACTTGTGTTTCTGTCAACGAGGAAGTAATACATGGGCTTCCAAGAAGAGATAAGATCTTTAAAAATGGTGATATAGTTTCCTTGGATGTTGGAACTGTTTACGATGGATACTATGGGGATGCTGCGAGAACGTATATAATCGGTGAAGCTGATGAAAGAACGAGAGAACTTTACAGGGTAACTAAGGAAGCCCTCGACATTGGCATAAGTAGAGCAATCGTGGGTAACAGAATAGGTGACATATCCAGTGCCATTCAAAATCATGTTGAATCTCATGGTTTCTCCGTCATAAGGGATTTTGTGGGACACGGTATCGGAAGAAATCTTCACGAGGCTCCACAGATACCGAATTACGGTTCACCTGGTAGGGGACCTCTCATAATGGAGGGTATGACACTTGCCATAGAACCAATGACCTCCATGGGGGATTGGAGGGTGAGGATACTGGATGGATGGACAGTTGTAACGGTTGATGGTTCCAGGAGTGCCCATTTTGAGGATACCATTGCTGTTTTGAGGGATAGGGTGAGGATACTCTCAAGGTTATGAGGGGGGAAGACATGAGCAAAGAGGAAACGATCAAGATGGAGGGAACGATAATTGAGGCTTATCCAAACGCCATGTTCAGAGTCGAATTGGTCAACGGATTCAAGATCCTTGCACATGTTTCCGGTAGGATGAGAAAGAATTTCATAAGGCTCGTGCCCGGTGATAAAGTTATAGTGGAACTCACTCCTTACGATCTGACGAAGGGGAGAATAATATACAGAAAGAAAATAGAGCGAGGAGGGAGAGCAAATGAAGGTTAAAGCATCTGTCAAGAAAAGATGTGAGTATTGCAGGATAGTTAGAAGGAAGGGAAGAGTGATGGTAATATGTTCGAGAAACCCAAAACACAACCAGAGACAGGGATGATGGTATGGGAGGTGAATGGATTTGGCACGCATAGTTGGTGTTGAACTACCATCGAATAAGAAGGTCGAATATGCGTTGACCTACATATACGGTATTGGGAGAACAAGAGCCAAGATAATAGTTCAATCCACCGGTATAGATCCAAATAAGAGAGTCAAGGATCTGACGGAAGAGGAAATAAGCAAGATAACCCAGTTCATAAATGAGAATTACAAAGTTGAAGGAGAACTGAGGCAGGAGGTTCAAAGGAACATAAAGAGATTGATAGAGATAGGATGTTACAGAGGGATAAGACACAGACTCGGTCTTCCGGTCAGAGGTCAGAGGACCAGAACCAATGCCAGGACGAGAAAAGGTCCAAGACCGGGCATAGGAAAGAGGAAAAAGTAAGGAGGGATGAACCTTGGCAAAAAAGGTGAGAAGAAGGGCGAAGAAGAAAAAGAAGTTGATGATAGACAAGGGTGTTGCTCACATAAAGTCCACCTTCAACAACACCATCGTCACGATATCTGATCCGGATGGTAACGTGATAGCTTGGGCAAGTGGAGGAACGGTTGGATTCGATGGAACGAAGAAGGGAACACCTTACGCAGCACAGCTTGCTGCTGATAAAGTTGCGAAGGAAGTCCTGAAGATGGGGTTAAAAAGGGTGGACGTTGAGGTCAAGGGAGCCGGTCCTGGAAGGGAAGCAGCCATAAGGGCTCTTCAAGCGGCTGGGCTCGAGGTTCTACAGATAAAGGATGTTACACCGATACCGCACAATGGCTGTAGGCCTAAGAAGAAAAGAAGGGTTTGATAGAAGGAGGGAGTAACTTTGGCAAGATACACTGGACCTGTGTGTAGATTGTGCAGAAGGGAAGGTATGAAACTCTATTTAAAAGGTCAAAAATGCTACACGGACAAATGTCCGTTCGAAAAAAGACCTTATGCCCCTGGACAACATGGGATGAGAAGAACCAAGCTCACACAGTATGCCATACAGTTGAGAGCAAAACAAGCGATGAAGCGTATATATGGTGTCCTTGAGAGGCAGTTTAGGAGATATTTTGAGGAGGCTAGTAGAAGAAAAGGTGTCACCGGCGAGATCTTGGTCAAGATAGTCGAGTCAAGGCTCGATAACGTTGTTTACAGGATGGGATTCGCTTTCAGCAGAGCTCAAGCTAGACAACTTGTCAGACATGGACATGTTCTTGTAAACGGTAGAAAAGTAGACATACCATCGTACAGGTTGAAACCGGGAGACATCGTTGAAATCAGGGAGAAGAGCAGATCAATTCCGTTCGTCAGGGAAGCCGTGGAATCAGCCAAGGATAGAACACTTCCAAAATGGCTGGATGTGGATCTCGACAATTTCAGGGGTGTTTTCTCCAGGTATCCTGAGATGGATGAGGTTGATCTTCCGATCGATGTTCAGGCGATCGTTGAGTTGTATTCTAAATGATAATGTTCTCCTCAAGGAGGTGAACCTGGTCTTTTGACCGGGAGCGGATATGGTTGAATACGTGATGCCAAAGAGACTGGTCATAGAGGAAAGTCGGGAGGATAAAGATTACTATTATGCGAGATTCGTTCTATCCCCCCTGGAACGGGGATATGCGGTTACCATAGGTAACGCTCTGAGAAGAGTCCTTCTATCCTCCATCCCATCTCTCGCAATAACGAAGCTGAAGATACCGGATAAATACCACGAGTACGATACGATAGACGGTGTGAAGGAGGATATAATTGAGATAATACTGAATCTCAAGAAAGTTCAGTTGAGATCGAGCATCCCGGTAATGAACGAGGTGAAGTTGATCATAGACAAGAAAGGACCAGCAGATGTCAAGGCAGGGGACATAATGTGTCCGGCAGGTGTCGAAGTGATGAATCCAGAGCAGCACATAGCAACCTTGAATGAATCGGCAACCCTTTACATGGAGATCTTCGCGGAGATGGGTAAGGGATACGTCCCAGTTGCGGAAAGGGAGGAAGAGGAAGATATACAGATGATCCCCATAGATGGTGTTTTCAGTCCAGTTGTCAAAGTCAACTTCTTGACCGAAAATGTGAGGGTCGGGAAGAGGACCGATTATGACAAACTCATTCTGGAAGTTTGGACGAAGAAATCCGTGAAACCGGTTGAAGCGGTCAAAAAGGCTTGCAACATTCTCTCTGAACTTCTCGATGTCATAAAGAACAGCCTTGGAACAACGGAAGAAGTTGGATTCGAGAGTTTCGTGGAGATATCGGAGGAAGAAAGAGAGAAGATCGATGAGAAGGAAGAGGGAGTGGAATCTAAGGTCGAGGAAGAACTGATGGACACACTCTTGAAATCTATAGATGAGCTTGAACTATCCGCCCGCTCACTCAACAGTTTGAAGAGAGATAAGATAATGACCATCGGAGAACTGATAGAGAGAAAGCCGGAGGATCTCCTGAAGATAAAGAATTTTGGTAAGAAATCCCTCCAAGAGGTCAGGGAGAAATTGTGGGAAAAGTTCGGTTTGAAACTGAAAGAGGACAACGGGAGGTAGAGCTGTATGAGGCATAGAGTTAAGAATAAGAAGCTCAACAGATACGGTAGCCACAAGGTGTCTTTGCTGAGGAATTTAGCTCGCGAGGTTTTTGAGCATGGAACTATTGTCACAACCGTTGCGAAAGCCAAGGTCGCCAGATCCTTCATAGAGAGGATAATAACAAAAGCAAAGAGAGCGAAAAATGGTGACCTGTGGGCAAGAAGGTTGGTGAACAGGGAGATAAACGATAGGAGGTTGACGAACAAAATCGTCGAGGAAATAGCCCCAAAATACATGAACAGAAACGGTGGATACACGAGAATCATCAGACTCGGATACAGGAAAGGTGATGGAGCGGAAATGGCGATCCTTCAGCTTGTGGAAGGCGAGGAGAGTTGAGTTCTTGAACTCTCCTCGTGTTTGCATTTTCCTTTCCACTTTCTTCCCGCTCTTTGTCTCATGAAATACTTCAATCCCATCTTACACATTTCAGGGGGGTGATGCATTGAAAGAGAAGGTTTCGAACGAGAAAGAAAACTTGGTCGAGACGGTGGAATACACTTTCGCAAAACTTCAGGATATGAAGATAAGAGAGTTGTACGATGTGGCAAAACAGATCGGAGTGAACAACTACACAGCCATGAGAAAAAGGGAGTTGATCTTCGCAATTCTGTCAGCCCAGGCGAGAGAAACGGGTTACATTTTTGCGGAGGGAATACTCGAGGTACACCCGGATGGATACGGTTTTTTGAGAGGTGAGAATCTTCTTCCAAGCAACAACGATATCTACGTCTCACAATCCCAGATAAGGAAATTCAACCTGAACACAGGGGATATAGTCGCAGGGGAGGTGAGGCCACCCAAAGAAGGTGAAAAGTACCATGCACTTTTGAAGATAGAAGCTATAAATTACAAGCCACCTGAGGAAGCAACGAAAAGAATAAATTTTGAAAATCTGACACCGGTTTATCCAAATGAGCAGTACATACTCGAAACGGAACCAACCATATTGAGCACGAGGATAATGGATCTGTTCGCACCCGTAGGGAAAGGTCAGAGAGGTCTGATAGTGGCTCCTCCAAAGGCTGGAAAAACAACTCTCTTGAAGGAAATCGCGAATGGAATAGCAGCGAATTATCCAGATACGCAGAGAATAGTCCTTCTGATCGATGAGAGACCAGAGGAAGTGACCGATATGAGAAGGTCGGTCAACGCCCGGATAATGGCAGCTCCATTCGATATGCCACCTGAGAAACAGATAAAAGTTGCGGAACTCACACTCGAGATGGCGAAGAGGCTTGTGGAGTCCGGACACGATGTCATCATATTCCTCGACAGTTTGACGAGACTTGCGAGGGTTTACAACATCGTTGTCCCTCCAAGTGGAAAACTGTTATCTGGTGGTGTGGACCCTGCTGCTCTGTTCAAACCGAAACATTTCTTCGGTGCGGCGAGAAATGTCGAGGGTGGAGGAAGTCTCACCATAATAGCCACTGCTCTCGTTGAAACTGGAAGTAAGATGGATGAGGTCATATTCGAGGAATTCAAAGGAACGGGTAACATGGAATTGGTGTTGTCAAGACAACTCGCAAACAAGAGGATCTTCCCCGCCATAAATCTCAACCTCTCCGGCACAAGAAAGGAAGAGCTCATGTTGCCGGAGGATAAATTGAAAAAGGTCTGGATTCTCAGAAGAATGCTTGCAACCATGACGGAGGAGGAAGGATTGACGTTAATCATCAAGAAACTCAGGGAAACGAGAAGCAACGAGGAATTCCTTTCGCTGATAGATATGGAGAAGCTCAAGTATTGATCCGCATTTCTCCATTGGGGGTTGATAATTTGCCCGCCAACCTCCCTCCGGAATACAAGAGAACTGAGGAGAAATTGAGACGAGCCAAGACGATTGAAGAGAAGATCGAGATAGTTCAAAAACTGATAGCCCTGCTCCCCAAACATAAAGGAACGGACAAGTTGTATGCGGATCTGAAGAGAAAACTCTCTAAATTGAAGGAAATGGCGGAAGAGGAGAGAAGAAAAACCGCAAGATACGATCCATTCTTGATAAAAAAGAGTGGGGCTGGGCAGGTGGTTCTTCTCGGTTTCCCAAATTCAGGGAAATCATCCATACTCAAAGCTCTGACGAATTCAAATCCTGAAATAGCGGATTTTCCATTTACCACGGTGAAACCCAACCTTGGTATGATGGAATTTGAAAATGTTCAAATACAGCTTGTGGACCTTCCTCCGATACACAGAGGACATGTGGATCCCCTCATGATGAACGCGGTCAGAAGATCCGATGGGATGTTGTTAATATTCGACGCTGGAAATGATGAGATATTGGATGAATACGAATATATTTTGAAGGTTTTGAGGGAGAGGAAGATAGAACCCTACTGGGACAGGATCGAGGATGAAATGGATGTTGGATGGATAGGTTTGAGAGCCATGATTGTCGTCAACAAGATGGATCGTGATTATGCCGAAGAAAGGTTTGAGATGCTGATGGAATTCGTGAATTCGAGATTTCCAGTTGTTCCCATATCGGTTGTCGAAGGTCGTAATCTTGAGGAGCTCAAAAGGAAAATATTCGAACTCTTGGACATCGTCAGGGTTTACAGCAAAAGGCCTGGAAAACCGCCAGATTATGAAAAACCATTCGTCTTGAGGAGAGGAAGCACAGTTCTCGATCTTGCGGAGGAGATACACAAGGAATTTTCAAAAAAGCTCAAGGGAGCAAAACTGTGGGATATGGAGAGACGAACCTACAGATTCGTCGAGAGGAATTACGAGATGAAAGATGGGGATGTCATAGAACTCGTGATCTGACGAGGAGGTAAAATGTGGATTACAGGGATGTACTGCGCGAAATCAGGAAGAAAAGAATGGATGAGGAATTCATCCTCCCGAATTATGAAGGATTCTCGATCGTGAATCTGAGCAATTCGATTTTGGACCATTTCGGTATCCCAACATTTCACCCACCGATTCAACTTGGAGAGCTTCTGGGACACGGTGTCGAAAACAGAAGGAAGGTCGTCCTCATAGTTGTGGATGCTCTCGGATACGTGAGTTTCAAGAGGCTGATTGGTAAAAAGGAATTCAAGTATGTGAACCGAACCTTTTTTCCCATAACCTCGGTTTTTCCTTCCACCACCTCCGTTGCGTTGGTATCCATCTCGACCGCGAGTACACCTTTGGAACATGGAATACTCGGCTACATCCTCTACCTGAAGGAATACGGTTCTCTGGTGAACATGATAGAATTCTCACCTCCAGGTATGGGAAGGGATTCGTTCTTGAAGAGAATCGATCCAACGAGATTTCTGAAGAGAAGGACTGTGCATCAGATCCTTGAGGAGAGAGGAATAAAATCCCTTGTGATAAGTGCATCGATATTCAAAAACACGGGATTTAACAGGATGTTGAACAGAGGGGCAAGGATGATCCCGCATCACGGTTTGGGTGATATGATGATAACGATCAAGAAGATTCTAACGGATCTGATGGGTGATGTGGTTGTGAGCGCGTACTGGTCGTTGACCGATAC
>Ga0164318_10001607_pt1 | contig 20272 bp, 9 predicted proteins | sample GuaBasSedimGuay9_FD_113734 | JGI IMG/M metagenome (GOLD analysis project Ga0164318, IMG submission 113734) | Subseafloor sediment microbial communities from Guaymas Basin, Gulf of California, Mexico - Guay9, Core 4571-4, 0-3 cm | ecosystem: Environmental > Aquatic > Marine > Hydrothermal vents >... | reverse complement strand
TGACCGTCTCGCGGCCGGTGAAGAGATCACGGTCTCCTTCACCCTCAGCGATCCGTCAGAGATCCTGGGTCTGCATATGGTCTTCGATCACAGCGACAATATCGAAGTCGTCAAGATCGAAAAAGGCGATATGTTCAACACCAATGAGAAGACATTCTTCTATAACAGCACCAAGGACAACGAACTGTTGATCGACGGTGCCATATTCAGCAGGAATGGCTTCGAGAGCCAGGAGATCGCTCAGGTAACCTTCCGGGCCGAAACCGATATCGCGAATTTCGTCCTTGAAGATGTTGAGTTCACAGTCAGAGACAACAATAATGTTGACGTGGAAGCGGCCTTCAACACTACCGTCGAGAAGGTCGTGGTCCTGCCGACAGAATTCGCTCTCAGGCAGAACTATCCTAACCCGTTCAACCCGGCAACGACCATTGAACTGGCCCTGCCGGTTGCCAGCAACTATAAACTGGATATTTACAATGTTGCGGGACAGAGAGTCACCGAATTTTCAGGTTATAGTGAGGCTGGAATAGTTAGTATTACATGGGATGCTTCCGACTGCGCTTCAGGGGTCTACTTCTATAAGATGAAGGCCGGATCGTTTGAAGCCACGAAGAAGATGGTCATGATTAAGTAACTATTTTCTTAGGGACCTTTTAGGGGAAAGGTTCTTAGATCGGAGAAGCGGGTACTTCACCCGCTTCTCTGAAATAAAAAAGAGTTTGTAAAGCTATTTGGAGGATTTTATGAACAGAGTAAGTTGCAGGAATATGCTTACAATCTTTTGCCTTTTCCTTATCTGGGGTGTTGGTGGTATATGTGTCTCCTGGGGAGGGACATTCTATCTTGAGCCAGATACAATTTATATTACAACCGGGGCAGGAGTGGAATTCGAACTTGATCTTTTAGTCGACAGCGAGATCCAGAACCTGAAGGGATACGAGGCTTACATCGGTTATAACAAATTCGTTCTTGATACAATCGAAGTCCTGGAGGGTCCGCTTACCTATTATAGCAATTCTTATTTCGACGTCTTTCTGGTCGGCGAGTCGACCCAGCTTTTGGTGGAATCGGTCATCCTCGGTGGCGGGGCATCGGTCGACGGCCCCGGAAAGCTGGCCGATATAACGCTTATCAGTCTTGACAGCGGCGGCGTGGTTGACATGAATCTTGAAATCATTGCGCGTGACAGCGCCAATGAACTGATGACTGTCAACACGGCAGGCGCTGTCGCCGTGATAAACGCCCCGCCGGCTCATTTTGACCTGGTGACTCCCCCGCATCAGGAGAATCTTTACCTTGACTATGGTGAAAATATGTCATTTTTCTGGGATATGACATATTCTTTTTATCCCGACGACCTTGTGCGCTACGAGCTGACTTACAGCGCTGATCCCGATTTCCCTCCCGGAAATACCACGGTGGAAGAGACTTTCAACAATTATTTTTCTGTGCCGGTGTCCACGCTGGATACGGGAAGATATTACTGGAAAGTGAAAGCTATTAATACGTACGGCCATTCGATCTGGAGTGACGAGACGTTTCATTTTCAGCTTAACACGTACTCTTACCCTGATGGATTCAATCTGATTTATCCCGCCCAGGACGAGGATCTTCTTGTGCCGATAACAGACGACCTTGAACTGATCTGGTCGTCGTCGGGTACCGAAGTCCAGGGCGATTATATTAGATACAATTTATATTACAGCCAATCGCCCGATTTTCCGCCGGAAGCGACGGATACGGTTAGAGCGCTGTCAGATACGGTACATACTCTGACCGCCGCGGATTTAAGTACGGCGTATTATTACTGGAAAGTCGAGGCATACAACACGCTCGGCTACCACACATGGTGCAGTGAATTGACCAGGGGATTCGACCTGACTATTGCGGCAAATCCGGGAATATTCAGCCTGTTGAGTCCGATCGACGGCGTATATTACAATATGAATTCGGGTGAGGGTGTTCAGCTTGCCTGGAGTCAGTCGGTCTCGGTTATACCGGACGACACACTCACGTTTACAATTTATTTCGGCACTGACGATAATCTGCCCGCCAATTCTGTAAAGGATACATTCGTGGTTGATCAGCTGGAAATCACTCTGCCCGATGACTTCATTCCGCGCAGGGAGATATATTACTGGGCGGTCAAGGCCACGAACAGAATCGGCTACGATACCATGTCGGCAAATGTCAATTCACTCATGACTTATTACAGGGGTGATGCCGACGGCAGCGGAGCTTTTAATATTCTGGATGTGACTCATATTATCAATTATCTTTATAAGGGAGGACCGGAACCAATACCATCCCTGAGTGCTGATCCGAACTGCAGTGAGTCAATTAACATTCTGGATGTTACTTATATAATTAACTGTCTCTATAAGAGCGGCCCGGCGCCTTGCTGGGATTAATAAGTATCCGATATGGATTAAAAAGAATTTCGGGGCAAGTGCTGGCCCCGGGATAAATGCATTCGATCATTATCGCGGAGAGGATCCGGCTTGTTGAATGTTTCCCGCCATTCAAAGATACAAGTCATTACAGATGACATTAATTGCAAAAATATGCCTGTTCCTGTCCGCAATATTGATTTCATTCCCTCTTTCTTCAATGTCGATTGACCCGGCGGGGCGATTTCCTGTCTCTGAGGATTCATGCGTTTCCCGAATTATTCGGATTCCGCAAAGCCGCTTAAATTCCGTATCCGGTGAAAACCTGAAGATATGGGTGTTTTTCAGGGACAAAGGCGCCATAGATAAGAATGATGTTTATCTTGCGGAAAGCCGGATAAGCGAACATGCCAGAAAGAGGCGGCAAAGAAACGGAGTCAAAAATGTCACGTTCGCCGATTTGCCGGTCTGTCGTGAATATATCGACAATCTTACGAACAACGGCGCCCGTCTGAGGAGAGTCTCCAGGTGGCTTAACGCGGCCAGTTTTGTCATCGACAAAAAAATCATTTACGAAATCGCCGAATTCTCCTTCGTAAAAAAAATAACATTGGTGGCCGGATATAATCGATCGGTGCCTTACCGATATGATAACGGTGTAATTTTTCCCGATATTGATACCACCGATAAACAATCCCTCGATTACGGCATGTCCTACACCCAGAATAATATGATCAATGTCCCGCTGATGCACCAGATGGGGTATTGCGGTCAAAATGTAATTATCGCCATGCTCGATACCGGCTTCAAAAAAAGCCATGAGATTTTCGATTCGGCCAAAGCCACAAACCGCATCATTGCCGAATACGATTTTATCCGCGACGATGACGACACCCAGGATGATCTTGCCGAGGATATCAACGGTCAGCATAATCACGGGACTTCATGCTGGTCGGTGCTGGCGGGGAATGATCCGGGAAATCTTATCGGACCTGCATATAAAGCAAGGTTCCTGCTTGCCAAAACAGAGGATATCGGCAGCGAGACTCCGATCGAGGAAGACAACTGGGTGGCGGCCATGGAGTGGGCGGATTCACTTGGCGCCGATGTCATCTCATCATCATTAATTTATTCGGACTGGTACACATACGAGGATATGGACGGGGCCACCTGTATCACCACCCTGGCGGCCAATACCGCTTATGCGCTGGGCATCCTGGTCGTCAATTCGATAGGGAACCGGGGACCCGATATCGGTACCCTTTCCGCCCCATCGGATGCTTTCAAGATATTGTCCTGCGGCGCAGTCGATTTTTTTGAGGATATAACGGAATTTTCATCCAGGGGACCGACCTATGATAACCGTATCAAACCCGAAGTCTGCGCTATGGGAGACGGGGTTTATTTCGCCTTTGCCTATACCGATACAAGCTATGCCTATGGCGCCGGGACATCCTACTCCGCCCCGCTGATTGCGGGAGCCGCCGCAGTATTATTATCGTCGAATACCGATATGTCGGTGCTTCAACTCAGAAGGTCACTGATAGAGACAGCCAGTCAGGCATCAAGTCCCGACAACGAATACGGCTGGGGGATTATTGATGTCAGGGCGGCGCTTGAATGGGGACCCAATTTCACGGCCGACACGACTGTCGGATACGGATCATTAACGGTTCAATTTACTGATCTTTCCGATCCCGAGCCGACCAGTTACTGGAGATGGTATTTCGGTGACGGTGATACATCGATTGTGAAGAATCCGATTCACAACTACACCCAGCCGGGTAATTACACGGTTACACTTAAAATCGATCCCGATGGTCTGCTGATTCGTAAAAAAGAGAATTATATCACAGTCTTCCCTGCAGAAATAATACCCGGCGATGTCAACAATTCAGGTGAGGTTAACATCCTGGATGTAACCTATCTGGTCGGTTACCTGTACAAGGGCGGTCCGGAACCCCTGCCTCTTAATGTCGGCGATACGAATTGCGACGGTTCGATAAATCTTCTGGATATAACCCAAATAATAAACTACCTCTACAAAGGCGGCCCTGGACCATGTTTCAGGTAATATCGCCGTTTAATATTTTATATTGTTATATTAACGATGTAATATTCGGATGATCGATGGTATGGAAATATTAAACAAATATTGATAATATATCAGACCCTTTGCCCGCCTTTTAATTTAGCTACTGCCGGAAACCTCTCATGGAGTGACGACGCCTTCCTTGATGGCCAGCCGTATGACCTGCGCCGTATTGTGACATGACAGTTTCGACATCACTTTATAGCGGTGATGCTCGACAGTCTTGGGACTGATATTCAATTTTTTAGCCATTTCTTTTCCGGTATATCCTTCGGCCATCAATTGGAATACTTCCCGCTCGCGAACACTTAGGGTGTCCACCGGTGACGGGAATTGTTTGTCCTGGGCCCGGCCGATATAGTCTTTTATCACCTGCTGGTTGATTTTTCCGCTCAGGAACACACCGCCGTTCATGACCGTATCGATTGCCTGAAACAATTCTTCGGCATCGATATCCTTCAAAAGATAACCGCACACACCCTGGCTGAGGGCATCGCTGATATACTTGCCCTTATCATGCATCGACAGGATAATGATTTTCGCCTTTGGAACAACCCTTTTTATATGAACGCAGGCGTCGATCCCATTGAGTTCCGGCATCGAAATATCGAGAAATATGATATCAGGATTTGCCGATTTCAACTGATCCAAGGCCTCCCGCCCGTTTGAAGCTCCGCCTGCAATAAGGACATTGTTTTTTTTAAGCAGCAGCTCGGACAGTCCCTGGCGGAAGACCTGATGATCATCCACAATGAACACTTTTATTTGCATCCTTCATCTCCCGTTGTCGGTATCAGGATTTTTATAGTGGTTCCCCGGTCTTCGTTACTGCAAATGTCGATTTCTCCATTCATCAGTTCAACCCTTTCCTGCATATTGATCAGGCCGAAACTCCGGTAATCTTTGCCGCCGGTTTCGCTTTCGCCGGTCTTAAATCCGATACCATTATCATTGACGGTACACTGCAGACATTCCGGCGTGTAGTTTATCTTGATGTCTATTCGTGTGGCCCGGGAATGTTTGCCGATATTGTTTATAATTTCCTGAAAAATCCGGAAGACATTTATTTCCCTGTATTTGTCCAGTTCATAACTCGTTCCTGAAATTGAATATGACGTCCTCATCTGGGGACACTGCTGCTTGACGATCCATTTTATGGCGGGAAGTAAACCTTCTTCATCGAGTATCCGGGGGCGAAGCCCGGTCGAGATATTTCTCATCTCCGTGGCGGTTTCGGAAATCAGGGACGAGACATTTTTTATCCGCGCGGTGTCCACCCCATTCAGTTCAAGAATCTCGTTTTCAAGATTCACTTTGGCGGTTCCCAGCATCTGGATAACCGAGTCATGCATCTCGCGGGCGATATCACGATACAAATTTTCGTGAGATTCGATCAGGCGACCTGAGAGCTTTCGCAATTCGCGGCTCTGCTTCTGAACCAGCAGCCGATTATTTCTTATTTCGGTAATGTCCCTGAAAAAGCCGATGACCACATCCCGGTTATCGAAAACTTCGGGGACCGCTCTTATACTGACATATATGATACTGCCGTCTTTACGGATTAACGGCATTTCCTGCGCAACTTCGCTTTTGCCGGTATAGAGTCTTTCAAATTCATGGATCGCTTTTTTTCTGCTTTTTGGCGGTGATAAATCACCAACCCGCCTTTCGAGCAGTTCCTCTTCAGAAAAACCTGTCAGTCTAATAAAAGCCGGATTGACAAAAATCGCTTTTTTCGACTGTTTTTCAACGACAAGGATACCGTCGGGCGACGAATTAATCAGGGTCTGGTATCTTCTCCGGCTTTCGAGAGATTCTATCTCTGAATTTTTTTGGCGGGTTATATCGGAAGCGATCACGAGCGCGCTTGCAGTACCCTGTTCATTTACGATTGGACTGACACTGGCCTTGAACCAGCAATTGCGCCCTCTGATGTTCATTTCCAGTTCTCGGGTGCATCTTTTATTGTTATCGATTGCGTCGCGAAGATTATGCAATCTGGTATCAGCCTCGCTGATTGGCATGAATTCATATATCGAATTATTGATAATACCTTTAGCGGGCAGTCCGATAAAATCGGCGGCCCTGCTGTTGACATAAAGAATTATCCCGTCACGATCAATATTGAGAATCAACTCGGTGGCGCCTTCGACAAGGGTCCTGTACTTTTCCTCGGAAAACCGAAGCTCATCCCGGATCTGCTTCCGCTGAATAGCCGCCGCAATGTGATCTGAAACCATCCCGAGGATATTCACATCCTGTTCAGAGTAGGCCAGTGGATCTTCGTAATGCTGAACGGCCACGACACCTATAATCTTGCCTTCAATCCGCAGGGGAACGCCCAGCCATACTTTCGGGCGGTGACAGACAAGCTCCACTTGTCCGGATTCGAGAAGGTCGGTTATCACTTTTTCCGTAGCCAGCAATGGTTTTTCCGTATCCAGAACGTACCGTGTAAATGTCTTTCCGGCCGGGAAGGTCGTAAATCGGTCTTTCTCATCGACATGATAAGGCAGTTCCAGACTGTCGCTTTCGGGATTGACAAGCGCAATAAAGAAATTTTTGGAGCATATCAGATCATTCAGTCTGCGATGGATAAAGGCATATAAAGAATGCATATTTTCAGATGTGCTGACCGCCTCGGAAATATCATAAATCACCCGCATCATTTTTTCCATGCGTTTTTGATGCGAGACATCAACCGCAATTATCCAATATCCAACCTGCAGTTTGTTTTGAATTATCGGCAGGCCGTATAGATTGACAGGCACTGTACGGCCGTCTTTTCTGATAATTTCAACGCTTACATACTCATAAAATCCACCGTTATTGATTATTTGAGTGAAATCTTTCAGGCGTGAGCCGCTCTCCTGAGAAAATAATGACGAAAAATAAGTCAATCTGTAGAGTTCGGCCTCGGAGTAGCCGGTCATCTCAAAGCCGACATGATTTATAAACCTGATCCGGCCGTCGGTGTCGAGTCTCAAAACAACATGCGGAATCATCCCCACAAAGGCCGAATTCAAATTACCGGAAAACCCGCTTCGTTGATATTCTTCAGCCGTTTTTTGATTGGCGACATCGGCAAAAGCGCCGATCATTCCTATCACGCCGTTCTCTTCACTGGTAATGTAGCTAAAATTCGCTCTGGCGTTGATGGTGATGCCCCGCTTTCCGCATAAATCCACAGAGATATCGCGGACCTGACCATTGTTGTCAATTTTTTCGATTATGTTCTGATGATTGGCGGAATCCGCATATAATTTACTTATATGCCGACCTACCAAGTTTTCCGGAGAACTATACCCGAGGATTCGGGAGAGGGAGCCGCTTATTCGCAATATCCGGTGCTCATTATCGGTTTGAACACAATGATAACCAAGACCTTCAAATATCTTCAGGAGATTGATATCCACCGCTTCTTCTGAGTATTCGCTTTTATGATCACTTGAAGATGTCATTTTCGATACTGCCTATTCAAAAATCCGGATCAAACGTGGTCCTGGTTCAAATATCAAAGTTATGGTGTCAAAGTATTTTTTTTCTCCGCATTATCTACCCCTGGATCAGGCTTACCGCCAAACCGTCAATATGTATTGACAGATCGCCAGCGCCCATGGCCTCCACACCCCGGTCGTTGTGCTCTTTACTTAAGTTTCGCCCGGATAATCGGGCACTGAACCCCAATGGTATCCCCATATTCATTATCGGATGTTTACCGCTAATTAATAAGGGATGTTACCCAGATCGATGATCATCCGCTATACCTTTGTGAATCAACCGCTTATGCGTTACCAAGCGACCCTGCACCGGTATTTCCTGGCAGACTGACCCTAAGAATTCCCCTAAATATGAACGCAATTTTGATATATACTAAATACTAAAGTCGCTATAGATGTCAATAGGGTATGTTCCCTATATTCATAGGGAATTTCACTCAGTCAACACCCATGGCTTTTCCTTGAAGTAATTGCAAGTCTTCCTGACAAAAATAGAAAATGGCGTAATACGCTCTATAGCTATAATCGGGTCGATACCTCCTTATTTTTCGGTGTTCTCTGCAACTTCGATTAACATGATGGCTCCGAACCACCTTTATATAAATAATTTATTATAAATGTTATATCCAGGACATTTATGGCGCCGCTGTTATCGGCATCGGCCGATTCGACAGGATCAGGTGCCGGGCCGCCCTTATACAAATAACTGACAATATATGTAATATCCAGAATATTTATGGCGCCGCTGGCGTCGGGATCGCCGCATACATAATCGATGATGGTTATCTCGGAAGTACCGCAGTCATTGTATGCCGGATAGATGGTTCCTCCGGTATTCGGAGAAAAGATGAATTCCCCGGCCGGCCCCACAAAGACCGAATCGAAATCAATTGTCTGGCTCGATGTTCCGGCCGGAATATCGACCATAAGCGTAGCCAGCAAACCGCCGCTTTGCGCCGGAATGTCGTTCAGGATCTGCGAATATCCGATTTGAACCTGCCTGTTGGCATTATCAATAACGGTGAAAAGGTCTCCCGGCGCTATCGAACCTGTCTCGTCAATAGATGAAATACTTATATCACCTGAACTGTAACTGAATCCCAGGGAAAGAGCGGTCAGAGGAGTCTCGTTGGTAATATAGATTGGAATCCCGACCGTTTTATTTGCTACCGTGGTATCCGGACATCCAAGATTGACGCTGTTACCACCGGCGGGCTGGATGCAGTCGGCTGTCATCTGGCAGGGTGCCGGTCCCCCGGCGAAATAGTAATTGATGATGTAAGCGGCATCTGATATATTGATACTGCCGCAATTATCGGCATCGCCCTGTCCGGTATATTCCGGCGCCGGGCCATTATTGAAAATATAACTATTCAAGTAATTAATATCGAGAATGTCTATAATCAAATCACCATTGGCGTCGCCGCAATAATAATCGATCGGATTACCGACAACAACCTGCTGAATTTCCGAATAACCGCCCCATTGATCCTCGGCATCATACGCCCGGACCTTGTAATAATATTTGCCTTCGGATTTGCCGTCGATCGTGTACGAGGTGTCCGTGATCTCGGACGAAAGGACGGTAAATGTCTCGAAGGAATTCACCGGGTGGATATCATCCACTATGAATCCATACCAGGCATAGTACAGGCTGTGATCCTTATATGAAAAACGCACATAAATATCTTCGCCGGCAAAATCATTCAGCGGATACAGACCCTCAACCCATTCCGACATCCACGGCTCGTCCCCGGACGTACCGGTTATACCGTGACCGCGGTTATGCCACCAGGGATCTCCATCGGTGCTGAGATTACCGTCAATCGGCGTGAAATGGATACCGTCGGTTGAAATCTCGACATAGGCAAAATCGAAATTGGTCTGGATATCATACCAGGCCCAGAATTTCAAAGTATCGTCAGGCTGAACCGTATAGGGTGTGATCGACTGAATATAGCGTTCCATCGTGCTGGCATCACCCGACCAGAAGGACCGGGGCGATGAATGAGTAAAATACGTTTCCTGCACAAAGCCGGAATTTATCCAGTTATCGAAATTATCGGCCGGGTCAGTAATCGTTTTAAATCCGGTCATTTCATACAATTCGTACTTTACGGCCGGATTTAGCGTGTCATCATGCAACCAGTTAACCTCAAATGGAGTCACGGCATCGACCGAATCGGGGACGGCAAGAAGCGGAGCCTCGGGCGGCAGGACACCGTTAATATTGCCGACCGCATTGGCCAGGTAAAAATTGGTCGCCTGGTTTTCGGCGATAAGATCGGGGATGCGGTAAGTTTCGGGCCAGAAACCGTCATCATAGCCGCCGACCTCGACAGTGATGGCGATATTCTTATCTTTCAACGTTTGCTCGCCATAGCCCCAGTCATCGCTGTCGCCGTTGGTTGTATAGAGTATCCACCCCGGCCCCGGTGTATATCCATTATATGATTTGATCTCCTCCCCGATAGCCGCGAAGATATGCTCATCGGGTGTGTACAAACCATATTCATAACCAAAGGGCCAGATGATCAGGTTTGAATACGAATGATAATATATTGTTATGACAAATTCATGATCGATGATAAAGTCTCGCATGGCCTGAGTTTCCGGCTCCGAGAACGGCCCGGTTCCACGGTATGTAGGGTCATCCGGCACGGGTGACGACCCTTCATCGTCGTAGCCCCACATATAACCGTAGTTCCGGTTAAGATCGACACCGAATGTACCATCACCGTTGTCGCGGCGGTTTTTGCGCCACATTCCCCCGCCGCCGGGATTTTGCGCATCATTATAGGCGTACCCATCCGGGTTGACTACCAGGACAAACCACATCTCGCGGTTGTCCACCAGATATGTAACTTCCGGGTCGGTACCGTAATTTTCGAGAAGAGTGGTAATATATGTAAGAAGAACCAGCGGCGTGATTCCCTCCCGGGCGTGTATCGCGGAGGTGTACAGAATTCCCGGCTCGTCTTCATCGACATCGGGGTTGTCCGATACCTTTACCGCCCAGATATTCCGGCCTTCGAGGGTCAACCCGATACTGATCTTGTCCGTGATAAGATCGGGGTACAGATACTGCATGAACATCAATTCGGCCTCTATCTGCGACAGCGACAGGTAATTGATGTAATCTTTATCGCCGGCGGCAATACGATCCCGGTAGAACTTTTCGAGATCGTCATGAATAATGTCGACTTTGAGTCCGAGCTGCTGAAGCTCGGCGATTTCAGCGGCATCGGTGACAATATCGACCGAATGGTCGCCGCGCCAGACTATGTCAAGATGCAGGCCCTTTATCAACAGCATCTTATCAGGAGTCTCAAAAGTAATTTTGGCCTGAATATATTTTTCAGACGCTCCAACGCCGGTTCCGAGTGAGATTATAAGTATAGCCAGAACTGCAAAAAAGGGCCTTCTCCCGCGCATATTTTTCCTCCCAATATGGTAAGTAAAAAGATTTGAATATTTTTTAGGTACGAATGACTTGAATAATATATGAAAATACTCAAATATTCAAAGTGTTTTTTTGTATTTTCCGGGTGCGAATTACCTGTAATCTGTATATGATAAATCTTATCAATATTTTTTAACGGAGCATTGTCTAATCGAAATATTCACCAAATATGCTTTGGAACAACGACTTAGGCAACCAACAACACCTGCGGACAATCTTGCTCCATCCCGCAATTTATAAAACCGATCGATTATGATCGTCCAATTGGATATTCCATCTTATCACAAAAAAGGGCGGTTGGAACGACCGCGCGATGAATTTTTATAATTGCTATCCAGTCAGCAAATCGGCGGTTCCCGGGGAAAGGTATAGTGACCGACGAATTCAACCAGGATTTTGTCTTGGGCACATGCTTCGATTCCGATAATGACGGTTACGGCGGTACTGATGATCTCTCCAACACCTGCCTGATCGATAATTGCCCGGATATGTACAATCCCGATATGGTTCTGGTTAAATAATCCGGCAATTATTGTGCAATGAATTGCATCTGATAATCGACTCCGAAAATTGCCTTATGCGAAAAGTCCAGGGTAACTCGATAAATATTACCTTGACTTTCCGTAATTACATGTTATTTTTTAATATAGATTTTCCGTTTCTATGTTATTTCATCTTATGCCCGGCGCGATTATCGTCGGAATAGCGGCCGTGTAATACGCTTTATTTTTTAGTATATAAATATTTGAATATATATCCGGATCATCGGGAAGGGTTATAAACTGATGAAGTCTATATTTTTAGTATTAACGGTATTGGCCCTGGCTTTACCCGCCTCGGGACAATTTATTGATTCCGTCTGGGTAAAAATATATAATGGGCCGGGTAACGGTCCTGATATCCCCAATGTCGCAACAGTCGATATCGCGGGTAATGTCTATGTTGCCGGCGAGCATACAGGCGGCGGCGGCACCTCCGACTATATCATTATAAAATACAGGTCAGACGGTAGCGTCGCATGGACCGCCGATTATGATGCTGTCGATAACGGCTATGACTATGCCACCGATATTTTTGTCGATGCCGCTTTGAATGTTTATGTTACGGGCTCAGTTGCTTCCGGTTCATACATGGATTATTGCACCATAAAATACGATTCACTTGGAAATGAACTCTGGGTGAAGACATTCGACGGTCCGGGCGGACGCCACGATAATGCCTATGCCATCACGGTCGACAACAGCGGCAATGTTTTTATCACCGGGATGTCGTACGGCGGCCTGACACGAGCCTATGATATCGTAACGATAAAATATCTATCAAACGGCGATACGGCCTGGGTGAAAACAATTCAGGGAAGTGCGGATACATCGGATGTCGGTCTCGATATCGATGTCGATATGTACGGTGATGTCTATATCGCCGGCGCCATCGGCGAGGATACGATAAATACTGACTGGCTGGTGCAAAAATATTACTCCGACGGCACCCCGGCATGGACGCGCTATTTAAGCGGGACCGCGAATGAGAATGTCTCCGCGCTGGTCATGGTCGTGACCGACTCGGGCGATGTCTATGTGGCCGGTAACGCTGATTACACCTCGACAGGAAGTGATTTTGTTATTGTCAAATACGACAGGAACGGCAATCTTCAATGGCAGAGGATCAGTGACGGCGGCAATAATCTCGATGATTACGTGACCGACATGACAATTGACAACGATCAAAATATCCTGGTCTGCGGAAAAGCGTTTGTGCCGGCCGGTCTGATCGATATGCGGGCGGTTAAGTATAATTCCGCAGGGATGTTCCAATGGGGAAGGAAATATAATGCCCCCGCCAATCTCTATGATGGTGCCAACGCCGTGGCTTGCGATACCAGCGGTAATGTATATATCACAGGTTATATCAGCCTGTCGGCCAGCAATCTTGATATGGCGACAATAAAATACTCGCCCGATGGCGACCGCGAGTGGGTGCGCACCTATGGCGGCGAATACGAGTCACTTGACGACGCCGGTGATATAGCTGTCGATAAGGACGGTAATGTTTACATTACCGGGTATGAATCAGATCTTTCCTATATGACCGATATTGTCACGATACGGTATTCCATTTTCGGCCCGTTATATGTCAGGGTTTATTCTCCCATAAATGTCAAGGTGACCGATCCGGCCGGGTATTATATCGGCAAGGATGCCGATGGTGTCCTCTCGCAGACCCTCTTCCCGGCTGACTATTTCGAAGAACCGCCGGACTACATTGATGAGGTCGTGATCTACTTTCCGATTGCCGGGGAATATATAATCGATGTTATCGCCGAAACCGGTGCTCCCCCCGATGCCACCTATTCGATTGGAATTACGGTTAACGGCTCTCTCGAGGAGGAAGTGGTTAATAACGCTACTGTACCGGCCTCCGGGACGACCGAGCAAATTTCGTTTACGGTCGAGGATGTCCCCGATCCGCAGTATGTATGTGGCGATGCCAACGGTAGTACCAATATCAATATTCTCGATGTCACCTTTATTATCAGTTACCTTTACAAGGGCGGGCAGGCGCCGGATCCGATCGAGGCAGGCGATGCCAACGGAAGCGGCGGCATTAATATTCTGGATGTAACCCATATAATAAACTATCTGTACAAGGGCGGCGAACCGCCGGTCTGCCCGCAATGATCTGTCAACGACAAAAAGAAAGAGCCGGATAACCGGCCCCTTTTTGGTTTCACTCTTCATCAGGCGGTGGAGTATAACCGTCGATAAGCACTATCTTCATTATTTCAATCGGCTCAGTATGTAAATCCTCGGCTACTGCTCTAATAGTCTGCCCGTCCCTGCCTGCATTCCCGCTGTTATCGCAGGGAGGGAGTCTTCGGACTCCTGCCTATTCGGTATCCACGATTCACTATATATATTTTCCGACACATGGAGTATATACAGAGATCGCTGATACAACAATAGATCTGCTAAATCAAATGGCCGGGGCTTTGGGCATAAGGAAATCGGGCAGAATGGGCGATCTACAGAACTTTGATTACGTCGTGAAAATGACCGCTACAGCAGACAAAAGGCCAAAAACCATATCGCTATAAAGCGGAGAGGCTGGGATTCGCAACAGCCTAATTCTATTAAGTTTATGGGATGCAATGAAGTTGCCGTAATCATATGGTATCCATATGGTTAAGTTGCGTCAAGTTCCGTTAAGTAGCGTTAAGTATAGTCGACTTCTGTGAAGTGCGTTGTTAGAAATTCGTTAGAAATATCAGAGCTACATTAAAAAGCTGGCTGGAACTAGCTTTCTGGCAAATGAGTTTGCTCTATTCCGGCCTATCACCAGGAATCGTCTCATAGAATATTCTAAGATTTGCCTCCACCTTGTCGCCGACCTTTGAAGCATCAAGGCTGTAATCTTCTTTATCCCTCATTCTCACTACAAAACCGTTATTACTAAAATTACCTTCGACCCATTTCATAACCGGAATTGTAACATCAAACCGCAGTTTATCTGTATTCCCAGGCCTTTGAAATTGATATGTAATAAGGGTATCATTTTTTGATATGTTGTTCTTGACTTCAGCCAGCGCGGAGCTTGTCCATTCCTCTGTTAACGGGGACACATTTATTGCCACCTTTTCGGTAATGGATGTGTCGAGATCGGGTTTTAACTCCAGGAAGGCCAGGGTAATCAATTTGCCGTTCAATGAATCGGGGAGATCATATTTGACGAAGAACTTACTTACTGGGCCTTCGGTGGTTGATTTAACGGGCAAATAACCACTTGGCTCGAGGACCATTTCACCAGCATGTATATTCACGCCAAATGTCACGACAAACAGTAAAATCCAAATGTATTTCTTTTTCATCGGTAACTCCTATTTTAGAATAATCATTTTCTTGGTTGATTCAAATTCTCCGGCTTTTATTCTATATAGATAAATTCCTGATGCAATAGGAGAACCCTGATCGTTATTTCCATCCCATGTTATTTCATGGATTCCGGCTGACTTGTGGCCATCTTCCAGCAACCTCACTTTCTGACCCAGAATGTTGTATATCTGAATCTCAACCTCCGAAGCCTTGGGTAATGAATACTCAATAACGGTGGCGGGATTGAATGGATTTGGATAATTTTGACGGACAGAGAATTCATCGGGTAGTATTGGACTATCCTGAGTGGCGTTTATAATTTTGGGAGAGCCAACATCAAAATAACATGGGGCTTCTTGTTCAAAATAATTAGACCATATAACGACCGTAAAAAAGGTGGGCCAATCCGTCCTGCACGTTTCATAGTAATTTTCCAAAGCAGATGTCGAATCTCCCGATGTATTGCAATTGTATACAAATTTGTCAGGATCATCATGTCTACACTTTGGAAATTCATAATATGTTGCAAAAAAGTTATTAAATCCCTCATCATCCCAGGTACCAAGGTCAATAGTAGTACCATTTGAATAAACATCATATGTTTCGATATTTTCAAAGCAAGAACGTCTTACAATATTATTGCCTGTAAGGGCAGAGGACGCATCAATACCGTATGTTGATTTATCACCGAATACATTATTAGAATGAATAGAAGATCTATCTATACTTATGTTATTAGCTGATCCAATCTTAACTCCAATATCATAATTATATACCTCAGATGAATCCATTTCAGCGTCACTACTGCCATAAAAATCAATACCGACCGTATTATCATATACTGAATCACTTTCAATGGTCAATCCGTATAATGAAGCCTCTGACGAATAGAGTTTAAGGCCATTATTGGATATAATTGCACTCAATCTAACCTCATTTGAATCCCCTCCGTATAAATAAATACCATAACCATTCTCAACATACCCAATATTGCAGTTTTCAACATATAGATAATCGGTATTGTGTGAGTAAATTCCATACAATTCACAGCTATCAATTGTGCAGTTAATAATAGAATCCATATCATCGCACTGAAAATCAAATATTCCGTATTTGGCATTCTTTATTTCAACATTATTTAAGTATATTTTTCCGTACCCATCATTGAATATCCCATACCAGCCAGTGGTATCGCCGGGCGGATCAAGAACGACAGGATTGTTTTCCGTGCCCTCTATTCTCAACTTACCCCAGACGCGAATTTCCGTCTTATTTGCATCGTAGCCGCCGTTTTGCGAATCAGAGCAAGATGGAATTAACACCTGTGCTTCATCTCTTATGGTTAATGAATCGCCAACATAAACTGTTACATCACCAAGGATATTAACTTTTGTACTATCGGGCCATACGCCCTCAACATTTCCCGCAAGCAGGACAGAGTCCAGGGGGGTTACCCTTAGTAATTTGCAGCCAGCCGGTTTAAAACTTGAGATAAAACTCACCTTTTCAAGAAAAGGGGTAATAGTATCATATGTATTATTAAAGACATCATATATTTCATAAAAAGCTTCATCATGAAGATAAATTTCAACATCCTGGCTATCAGAAGATAGGCTTCGTCGATTTACAAACATATAATAATCATCGCCACCGGCAGAGGTGAATCGGCCAACTTCCAGATAAGTCGAATCGGCATGGAAGGTTGTGCTGTAGATGCTGTCTATGACACATCCTGAAATATTGCCCAGACTGTCCCATGAATCGGCATTTACCCATTCAAGGTTTTCCAGAGTGGGCCAAAGAGCATCAAGGAAGCTATTTGCCTCCTTGGCGGCATACCAACGATAATTTGGTACATAGTTATGGGTTGCTCTATCCCACTCAACCAAACCGCCAACATCAATATGCTCATCGCCCCTTTGCTCCATCGCGTCTATGGAGGTATGCACTGGGATTTTCATTCCCGGCGGCGTATACATAGTATCATCATAATAGATTGTGGGGTAAGTAAAGTAGCCAATACACTTAACATTATAGAGAATTGGTAAGTAAATTAGTGCCACTTGTTCCAAATAAGTTGGATTTCTCTGGACATTGCCAATTTTACCGCATTGTGTAATGAACCAGAAATCTACACCCAATTCTCCCAAAGTATCCGCCTTACCCTCTAAATATGTAACATAATTATTATAAGCATCTTGAATGCTGTAAGCGTTTTGAACTGAGCCGGTAAGGGAATCGTGCAATAATCTGATTGGATAATTATAGTACATCAATTCGTTCGGTTGGACCATTATATTAAAAGCAATTGGGTGGGGAAGATTATTGGACAGGGCTCGGTGTCCGGTGGAAATTGTGGAGAGCCTGTCATACATATAGGCCGGCCAATATTGAACCCATGCAATGTCGTCAGAATACCAAAAATAAAAGTGCGATTTATTGTCACGACCAGTACTATCAAGGAAATAGTTAAAACCCTCCTGCGCACTATCACCATAAAAGCCATAGTTATTTTTAAATTTATTAAAGAAAGCCATACCCGTTTGATTAGTGATTGCGAAATAATCTAGTGCAACTGAATCAATCCCGGTCCACAAAAATGATGTGGTTATATATCCATTGCTTGTTGAAAGAAAATAATCATCTTCAAATTCTTTGTATGTCCAAACACCCGACCCATCAAAATCATTTCCCGTTACATAAATGGTCTTCGTGGAATAACTCCCATGGCTATAGTATGTGATATTTATCATGAAAAGAGTATCGCTATTATTGTAATTCCATGACTTCATTCTTATTATAGGCCAAAAGGCTTTGAGTTCGTTAAGGGCTTTAAAAAGCCTACCCGACAATTCAAGCGTGCTATTAGCAGTATCAATCCCTGATCTAAGTAACCACCCTCCAATATCCCCCTCGCCATAACTTACCCCGCCCGCTCTCTCCCACGAATACTCAAGGCTGTCGTTGTTCAACTCAAATTCTGCCATCATTACGTATGAAAGCCTAGAACCATAAGTTATATTATAAGTGCCAGCCCATACAGTATCAGCAACACTAAGAAATTTTATTCCATGCGAATATGATGTATCTGAGGAAAATGTGTCCCAGTACCCCACGGTGTAGTCAATTCCCAGACTATCCATCATTAAATAATCCCAATCATTTGATATTGTGGTATCGCCAATATATAATTCCATATAATATGGATCCAAAAAAGACAAATTCGGAATATTGCCAGCGATAGATATACATGTGGCTAATAATAATAGTATTAATACCTTCACGCCTCTCATAATATCCCTCGATGTTTAATTTGTAATGTTATTTAATTAAGACCATTTTTTTTGCCAGGGAATACTCATTTGTGTGGATGGAATAAATATAAATGCCGGAAGACATTAATTGATTATTTTCATTACGTCCCTGCCATTTTGCCGAATATGCCCCGGCCCTTAACGCCGTATTTATTAATGTTACTACTTTCTCTCCCAATAAATTGTATATCGTTAATTCAACATGCTGATTAAATGAGATACTAAATTTGATGGTTGTCGAAATATTAAAGGGATTGGGGTAATTCTGGTGAAGCTCATATAAATAAGGCAATGGTTGATTGCTATCAGAAACATTAACAACCAATCCCGTATCACCGGAGAAGACGAATACGTGGCCATAGCTCCCCCCCGCAGCCATACCAGCATGAAATAATATATCATTAATTCCATCCCCATTAAAATCGCCGGCGGAAGCAACCGGATCACCAATTCTATATAAAAAATAGGGCGGTAAATCATTTTGACCAATATAATCATCTTGTTGTTCATTAAATCCAGGACCACCAAGATATATTATGATTTGTCCGGAATATGTCTCACTGCCGCCAATTGCCAAATCATTATAACCATCGCTATTTATGTCTCCCACGCCGGTCATATAAAGCCCGCTGGCATCCAACCAGTAGTCCTGAAGTGTGTCAGTATTTGGACCGCCCAAATATATTGTATTTCTCGGAACATCGGGGGCCGACATTACACCAAGATCCTCAAAGCCGTCGCCGTTGACATCGGCGATGTTAAATGCGGCCAATGCGAAGTATTCCTTGTCAAGCGAATCATTATACTCTTCAGGGTGTCCAATTACCAAATTGGAGGGCTGTTTGTATAATCCACCCAAATAGATATCTATATAGGATTCAGTATCTAAATCGGCTGACTTTTGAATATAGATATCATCAATGCCATCTGCATTATAATCGATAAAGCCACAGGATTTAATAGCATGAGAATACTCCTCTATCAGATAAGACCAATCGGGTATCTTGTCGGACCAAAAAGGATCATAATAAAGGTGTACTCTATGTCCCTCATATGGATTATTGTCTCTCACTAATATATCAGCCATTCCATTGTTATTAATATCGCGGGAATCCATAATTCTTAATTCTGTCATACCCTCGGGCAATAATATAGAATCTGTGGGAATATTAATCGGCGAACCATCGACGATGTTATATATGTATATTGCGGAATCATTTGAGGCAATTAGATCATTTGAACCGTCACCATCATAATCATAAACTTTACCGATAACCTCAACATTATCAAGGAAATAATCATATAATGTGTCGGGATATTCGCTCCCAAAGAAAATGTAGACTCCATTGGGAATATAAGAATTGCATGCTATATCATCAAAACCATCATTATTTATATCGCCTAAGGGTTGTATAAATTCCCCAATGCCGGATTCGGGATCAATTCCATGAAAGTGAAATATCTGATGGGTGGAATCCAAATTCAAGGACTCCGCATTTGTTGCCTGCCATGCGAGTGCAGTGACAGACAAGACGGCCAATAAAAAACATCTATATGTCATAATCTTAAGCAATAAAATATTTCCTTGTGAGCCATTTCCATGGAGTAAGGCGAGCAGTTAAAATCATCGGAAATGGGGCT
>Ga0164318_10001606_pt1 | contig 20278 bp, 12 predicted proteins | sample GuaBasSedimGuay9_FD_113734 | JGI IMG/M metagenome (GOLD analysis project Ga0164318, IMG submission 113734) | Subseafloor sediment microbial communities from Guaymas Basin, Gulf of California, Mexico - Guay9, Core 4571-4, 0-3 cm | ecosystem: Environmental > Aquatic > Marine > Hydrothermal vents... | reverse complement strand
TCTTGCTTTCCAGATGCAATTTGAGACCAGCGTGCTGCAAAAAATCAGCATACGGTATTTCAACAGTACCACTGACGTAACGATCGAAAAATTGGCTAAAATCAGAATTGGTAATTGAATTAACTGCACGGAGCAAATCTCTCTCTTCATACCCCTCGTCATATTTAGCAAACCAACAATTTAAAAAACGTATTACATCATCTAAACTACGTCGATTATCAGTTACTTCACGAATCTGGAGATCCAATAATAAAGCCAAAATCTGGCCTTTAGTATAGAAAGACACTCCTGCACTGCCATAGCCGGTTTCCCAAATCTTCCAACTTGCCATTTCGACACTTGTTTGAAGTCGATCATAAGCTTCCTGATGTTGAGCAATTTGTTTGGCTTGATTCTGCCAGAATTTTTCAACGCTCCAGATGCCTGTACGCAAGCAAGTTAAATCAGCATAATAACAGGTTACACCCTCACAAAACCATAGAGCAGTGGTACGTACATCTTTGGTGTAATCAAAAGGGCCTAACACTTTGGGGCGAATGCGCTTTACATTCCAGAGGTGAAAAAACTCGTGGGCAGTAACATTAGCCCCACTGGTAGGATCAACCTTCAGTTTTTCGCCTGCCAGACCGATGGTGGTGGAATTTAGATGTTCCAGACCACCCCCGCCGCGCTCGCCCGGATAGATATTGAACATGAACACATATTTTGAGTAGGGAATATCATTAAAAAGCTGCTGAGTTTCATAAGTGACAATTCTCTTTACTGTCTCCACAAATTTTTGCTGATCAAAATCTGTCTCCCCGGTAATAGTCACAATATGCGGTACGCCGGCAACATCGAATTGGAACTGTTTAAATTTTCCTAACAGCGCTGGTGCATCAACAAAAATATCATAATTCGGCGCCCAGTAGCTGTTAGGCAATTTGAATTCTTCCAGACCAATAGCAATCTTCCAGCCCGTAGGCAGATGGAAGGTAACAGTAACCGGTTTTTCTTTAGCCCCTTTCAGATACATGTAGGTAGAGGGTCCATTAATCCGGGCATAGGTTTCGGTCAAGCTGCGTCCCATGAACCCCCGAGGACTGACTTTTAGCTCATAGGAAAAACACATGGTTTTAGCTGTTGGAAGCGATACTTCCCAAGCACTGGGATTAACCTGCAAAGTAGTAAGCTGCTTGCCATCCGCATCTTTGGCCTGTACATGACGAACATATTTGGAATACTCTCCCAACATGTAACCCCCCGGTGACCAACTTGGCATAACGAAAACTACTCGATTGTGAGGGGGGCGCGCGATGGTAATATTCACGTAAAAAGTCTGCCAATCCCCTTCTTTGATAGTCAAATCATAATAAATCTGCGGGCAACCAGGCTGACAAGCACCTGAATGATAAAAAAATAAGCTGATGAATAAAAATAAAAGCACATACCTCCAACAGCGTTGCATAAGTACATCTCCTTTCAAATAATTATTTTACTGCTTCTTTCAATCTTTTTACAAATGCTGTACGTTTTCTGCCTCCCCTCCGATGTACTTCTTTTCCTCTTTCCAAGTAGCGGAGCACTTTTTGTACTCAACGCCCACTTCAGCAAAAACATCCTTAAGATGACAAAAATTAGTTCTTTTGTAATTGCTGTAGCGTGTAACCCCATTTACACCTCTCGTATTTACCCACGTTGGAATTATCGAGGGTACAAATCAAACCACCGAATTTGTAGCACTGCTCTCTGGGATCAGGGAATCGTGCTTTAGGACACTTGATGCAAATTAATTTATCCGATTTGTTACTATCCTTCAATCCACACATTTTGTTTACCCAACATCTGGCGAAGCTGAGAAATAAAATTCTCCTGAGGAGAAACACGGAACTTTTGGGAACGAATCAAACACTCACGCTGATCTCCGTTGATCAAATGGATAAGAAAGAAACATTCGCCTTTGTTCTTTTGCACTAATTTTTTGATTTTGCCCAACATCTCATCATTTATGTCTTCAAAATTAAGATTAACGCACACGTTTTTGGCAAATCGTTCCCGTGCTTCAGTCAGTGGAAGTATTTCTCGACAAATAATTTTGGCATTTTCATTCTCACGTGTAGACACCTGTCCTATCAACATCACCATAGAATCTATCTTGATAAGTCCTTGGTTCTTTTCATAAGCATCTGAGAACACGAGTACTTCACATGAACCACTGAAATCCTCCAGTTTGACAAAGGCCATTATTCTCTGGTTCCGATCATGATGGGTTTTGATAGAGGTAATGATCCCGCCCACTTTAACCAAAGCACCATCTTGGAGACTATTAAGAGCTTCTAAAGAAACCGTGGAGAAGGCTTGCAACTCCTCTTCAAATTTCGCTAATGGATGTCCCGAAATGTAAAACCCTAACAGCTCTTTTTCTTTGGCTAACTTAGTAAATGGGCTCCATCGTTCTACTATTGGTAAATCAGGATATTTACCTACTTTTCGCTTGCCACTATCTTCTACTACATCAAAAATAGAAGTCTGTCTTCGTAGGGATGCACTTTGTTGACTTTGAGCAAAGTTAATAGCAGTTCCAACTGCTGCCATCAATTGTGCTCTATGTCCTTGTAAAGAATCCATTGCTCCGGCCTGAATTAAACTTTCCAACACCTTGCGGTTGACCAGACGTAGGTCTAGATGCTGAACAAAGTCGAAAATGGTTTGGAACTTGCCGTGTTTTTTACGAGCTCGCACAATAGATTCAATAGCTCCTTTCCCCACATTCTTAATAGCGCCCAGGCCAAAACGAATCCCTTCTTCAGTAACCACAAAATTGGTAAAACTTTCATTTACATCTGGAGGTAATACCTTAATTCCCATCCTTCGACACTCTTCCATGAGTACCATAATGCGATCCGTATTACCCATTTCACTAGAAAAAGAAGCCGCCATGAATTCTGCAGGATAGTGTGTCTTCAAATAAGCTGTCTGATAGGCAACCAGAGCATAGCCAGCAGCATGGGACTTATTAAAACCATAACCAGCAAAACGCGACATAAGGTCAAATATCTCTTCCGCAATATTGGTGGGGATACCATTTTTGTTAGCTCCTTCAACAAATCGTTTTAGCTGTTGCTGCATTGCTTTTGGATTTTTCTTTCCCATAGCACGCCTCAGCACATCCGCCTCACCCATACTGAATCCGGCCAATTTGCTCGCAATCTGAATCACTTGTTCTTGGTAAACAATAACACCATAAGTTTCTTTTAGAATAGGCTCCAGGCTGGGATGCAGATATTCAATAGGTTTACGCCCGTGTTTGCGATCAATGAAATCATCAATCATAACCATTGGGCCGGGGCGAAAAAGCGCATTCATGGCAATCAAGTCTTCAATACATTCTGGTTTAAGCTTACGTAAACATTCCCGCATGCCAGAACTTTCAAATTGAAATACTCCTACTGTCTCGCCATTAGAAAACAGCTTATAAGTGTCGACATCATCCAGGGGAATTTTATCAATATCAATCTCAATATTTCGCTTCTTGAGCAACTTAATAGTGTTGTCAATTACTGTGAGAGTGCGCAGGCCAAGGAAATCCATCTTCAACAGACCGATCTTCTCGATGCATTTCATATCGTACTGGGTAGTAACGTCACCTTGGTTGGTTTTGTACAGAGGCACAAAATTGGTAAGCTCTGCGGGAGCAATTACTACTCCGGCGGCGTGAGTAGAGGCGTGGCGAGCTAATCCTTCCAGTACGCGCGAGTAATCTATCAGTTTGCGATAAGTTTCGTCCTCGCTTTCAGACAATTGTCTAAATTCCGGAACAAGAGCAATTGCTTCATCCAAGTTTTTGCCAAAAGGAATCAACTTGGCGATACGATCTACTTCATTGTATTTCATCTTTAAGACACGACCTACATCACGAATCACTGCTCGCGCAGCCATAGTACCAAAGGTAATGATTTGAGTAACATTTTTATCGCCGTATTTTTTCTTCACATAATCAATAATTTTTTCGCGGCGTTCGTAGCAAAAATCGATATCAATATCTGGTAAAGTTATGCGTTCAGGATTCAAAAAACGTTCAAAAATTAAATTGTACCTTAGTGGATCGATGTTAGTAATTCCTAACGCATAGGCAACTAAACTCCCGGCTGCAGAACCACGCCCCGGACCTACCGGGATGCCTTTTTTGCGAGCATAATCAATAAAATCTTTGACAATAAGAAAATAACCAGCGTACCCCGTCTGCTTGATAATATTCAACTCATTTCGCAACCGTTGTTCAATCTCGGGCGTAATTTCCGAGTAACGCCATCGTAACCCCTCTAAGGCCAATCTTTCTAAATATTCATCTAAAGTTTGTTCCGAAGCATCATCCGGGAGCTCATACTGCGGTAGGTGAAATTTGTTAAACTCGAGCTCAAGATTGCATTTTTCTGCTACTTCCAGGGTATTCTCAACCGCTTCTGTCAAATCGGAAAACAACTGAAACATTTCATCTGATGATTTGAAATACAGCTCCTGAGTAGCATAACGCAAACGGTTAGGATCGTCGTAATCTTTGCCAGTTTGTAGGCAAAGCAAAACATCGTGAGGAATAGCATGTTCACGTTTAAGATAATGAATATCATTAGTAGCAACTAAAGGAATGTTCAATTCCCGGCTTAATTTTTTCAATCCGGCCAAAGCCGTTTCTTCCTCTGGAATACCATGATTTTGAACTTCCAGGTAAAAATCATCACCAAAAATCTCTTGATATTCTAACACAGTTTGCCTGGCGGATTGATAATCTCCCTGGATAATTTTCGTTGGTATTTCACCATGAATACAGGCGGTAAGACCGATTAACCCCTCGTGGAACTGTTTCAATACCTCCCTGTCGATGCGAGGCTTGTAATAAAATCCTTCTAAATACCCGATTGTTACCAGTTTCAAAAGATTCTTGTAGCCGGTGAAATCTTTAGCTAAAAGTAAAAAATGATACGAGGTATCTTTTCCTTTTTGTCCAGACTTGTTCAGTCGGCTCTGAGGGGCAATGTAAGCCTCAACTCCAATAATTGGCTTAATATTAGCGCTCTGGGCTTTAGTGTAAAACTCGATTGCACCAAACATATTACCATGATCGGTAAGCGCCAGAGCAGACATATCATTTTCTAAAGCCATACCGATCATATCATCGATTCGACAGGCGCCATCAAGTAAACTATAATGAGAATGATTGTGAAGATGGACAAAATTAGCCATTTCCCTCTGCCTCCAAAGAATAATGTGGACTAATCATTACAAAATATCGTGCCAAAAGCAATCGGGTAACCAAACCAATGCCTAAACCAGCAGCCAATGAAATTAAAATCAGATAGGGCAACAACCAAAAAATTTCGCTTTGATGAATGTAAACGACATAGGCAACAACCAACTGGGTGGCGTTGTGAGTTAATGCACCTAACACACTATTTCCCAAGATAGTAATAGCACCAACATATCTTCGTACCAGTCCCATAGTTAAGGTCGAAACAACTCCGCCCGCCAAGGCAAAGATAAAAATTGGATTAAGCATTGTTCCCATCAAAAGTGAAGTAATAAAGATACGCATTAAGATAACCGCAAAAGCCGAGGGCAAACCAAAAAGATAAAGTGCAAAAATTGTGGCGACTTGGGAAAGACCAATTTTACCACCGGGAAGCGGTTGGGGAAGTAAACTTTCAAAAACAAATAACCCAACTCCCCCCGCAGTTAGCAGCGCCAGGATTACTAATCGACTTAGCGCTTTACCTTCGTTTACAGTTAATAAATCCATTACCGTGTGATTACATCAAGGTTGAGATTTTTGTGGCAACTTCGTAAAGTAATAACCACTTGGTTGGGCACACAGACTATCATCTGCCCGGCTTTAGAGATTTTCCCCATCCGCATGCAAATCTTGTGAGGACAACTTGACTTCGTCACCCACACCTTTTTATCCTGAATTCGGATATGCACTGCCCCAAGCTGCCCTTGAACACTCAATTCTCGATCCTGAGACAAAAGAACCCGATATTTCAGCCGATTATTTACTGATATCCAAACCTCGGTTCTGTCATCATTACCCGAACGGAAGAAAAAAAAGCTGCCACTCGCTAATAGAAAAGTAGCGATAATAATTACTCGATCCGCTGGCGAAGCAATATGCCAGATTTGTAGAAAAATTCGTTTCACAGGTGTTGATTTTTCACTGGAGTTTTTCTAACGCCCGTTGCTTCTGCTGTGCACGCTTGAGGTACTCTTGCGCTACCTGATTTTCGGGATCGACTTCTAATAACTTATCAAAACAAGCAATAGCCCGAACAAAATTATCAGCAGAATAATATTTAATTCCTTCTTGCAATAAGTTGCTGATTTTGCGACTTTTCTCCCGCTGCGTTTTTTCCAAATATTCAGTCGCTTCGGTATTAAGGGGATCCTGATCCAAAACTTTGTTGAACAACTTGATTGCCCGAACGTAATTACCTTTGTCACGCTCCGCCAGTCCCTGCCGTAATAAAGCCTGAATATTGATTTGCCTAAGGGCACTATCTAATTCGCTACGAACTGTAGCAGAAGTAGGATCATAGTTAAGGGCTTGCTTAAACTTAAGAACTGCTTGTTCCCATTTACCTGCTGCAGCCATTTTTTTACCTTGAGTAAGAAGCTGTCGACTTTTCTCCCGTCGTTCCTTTTGAACTTTCGATAACCCTGCCCGAGCCTCCATTTGATCCGGGACTATTTGCAAAACTTGCTCATAGTATTTTTGGGCAGCGGCATAATTTTCTTGAGCAAGAGCTTGTTTAGCACGGGCTAAAAACGACTGGATGTCTGGTCTGACTTTAGGACGTAGGCGCACCACAGCATCTTTCGCCTGTTGATTCTCATAATCTAACCTTAAAACTTTTATGTAGTGCCTCAATGCAGCTAAAAATGCGTGTTGCTTTTCCAGCTTCTCAGCTTTTTTTAGAAGGTCTGCAATTTGATTTTCAAGCTCATCTTTTTGTGCTCTGGTTTGTTCCAGATAATGTTGAGCTTCTTTATGGGTAGAATCCAACTGCAAAACAGTAGCAAATTCTTGCTCTGCCTGTACCAGATTACGCTGCTTGTAATATCCCACACCACGATAAAAATGTTCCTCTATCTGCTTCTGTACAAGCTGCTCTGAACGCTGCAAGTACTCCTTTGCTTCGTTGTTCTGACTATCCAATAGAAGAATTTTTTGAAATATTTTCCGAGCAAGCAGATAATCTCCAGCGTTGAAAAACTCCTCGCCTTTATTTAAGATTCTGCGAATATCATATTTGACCTTGGGACGCAACATAACTAAACGGCTTCGTATCTTTGCAGCATGCTCAGGATATTGCTCCAACAACTGTGAATATTTCAACGCTGCGCTAAAAAAATATCCTTGCTTTTCCAGTGCACTAGCTTGTTCCAACACCTTTTGAAGCTCGAGTTCACGCACAGCCAACTTTTTCTTAAGTAAATAAAAAGCATTGGTGTAAGTAGCATCCCGGGGAACAAGTTCATGCGCTAATGCAAAATTTCTTAATGCCTCTTTCAGTTTTCGCTGTTTAAGATCCTCAATGCCCTGTTGATAGTACTTTTGGGCTTTCTCTTCTAACGGCATGCCAAAGGGAATAGTTGTAGAAAACTGTAGCTTTTCCGATGTCCTATCAAACACCAAATTGAGCTGCCAATCACTAACACCCACTCCTAATCCCCAGAACCAAATTCTCGATTTAAGATCAGTGTTTCCAACTCGAAAAGACACAAATTTAGTTATCTTTAACTCTAATCCACCATGCCATATAGGAATAGATTTGCCTATCTCACAACTGCCATAAATTCGAAGCCAATCAACTGGGCTGCGGTAGAGAACACTTGCAGAAAGTCGAGGCTGCTCGTCGGTCAAATTTTTTTCTCTCAAGCGAAGATTTCGCAAAAAAAACCCAACACTAAAGTTTTCAAATGAAAGCATTTTCCTGGCTGGTTGAGATTCCGAGAAACGATAAAAAAGACCAACGTTAAGCCGAGGCTCAAAATTAGATTCGGACTGGAATAAACCAGTACTAACACCAATAGCTAACCTGGAAGAAATAAATCTCCCCCAGCCAATCATAAATAAATCAGTAGCGGGATTAGTTTCCCATTTCCTTAAAGAAAGCCCGATAGTACCAAACCCGGGAAAATAATTAGACAGGGAAACAATATCAAATTCATAAAGCTGACCGATATTGATTTCGAATACTGGTCGTTTTAGCAAATCCAGCGCAGCAGGATTCCAAAGAGCGCTAGTGGGTGAATCATAGACGGTCATAAAGGTTCCGCCCAGGCTTTTGGCACGCGATTCTCTGGCTATCCTATTTTCATTACCTACAGCCGAAATCGAATAAAGAAATAAAACAAGATAAACAATTGCAAGTTTTCGCATGGTTCAATAGTAATTAACCTTGTAAACTTGAACTGGTCTACTTCTTCCTTTTAACATAAGGGGTTCCAATTTAATAACTGAATACGAATTCTGCAAAACCTGAATCACATTTTGGGTAATGATAACCTCTCCGGGTCTGGCAATGTTGCAGATGTGGCTAGCCAGATTTACAGTATCACCAATAGCGGTGTAATCCATTCGCTTTTTTGAACCCATACTACCAATCATCACCGGTCCATAATTTATTCCCACACCTACCGTAAGCAATTCCAAATTTTTGAACTTACGGTGCCAGTTAAGTTCTTTAATGCCCTTCTGTATTTCCACAGCAGCATCAACAGCATTGTCCGCCATCAGGTCTTCTTGAAAGATAGCTATTATCTCATCACCGACAAATTTATCCACTACTCCTTGGTGTTTCTGAATAATATTAGTTTGCAAATCAAGATAAACATTGACCACTTCAACCAGGTCCTCTGGTTCCAATTTCTCGGAAAGGGCACTAAAATTACGGATATCAGAAAAAAGTACAGCGACGTTGCGTCTTTCCAACCGTTGGGGTTCGAGCGAAGAATTGGCTGTCTGACGAATCATATCCACCGTTAGTCGCGAAACAAATTTCTGCATGTGAATATTTTCTTTGAGATGCCGCACCATACGATTAAACTCGGTGGCCAGAATCCCTATTTCGTCTTGGGATGTAACAGGAACTTCCACATCCAGATTCCCTTGCTGAATACTCTTAACACTTTCCGATAGCTTACTGATCTTCGCAGACATACCCCTGGCAACAAAGTATACCCCCACGGCACTTAAACCGATTACTGCTATTGTAATAAGGTAAATAAATCTTTTGGCCTTACGAATTGGACGGTAGATGTCTGCTTTGGAAAATCCTACTACTGCTACACCTACCAAAACCTTTTGCAATGGTTCTTTTCCGGTTTGCTTTATCGCATAGAGTGGTTCGATATATTCAAAATAATTCCCTTTTTCAATAGCTCTGTTATTTTTTTCAATCAAGTCCTTCTGAATATACTTAGAGAAGTTTCTTCCAATTTCTTGTACATCAGAATGCGCTACCACCCCTCCCTGACGATTGACAACGAAGGCATACTTTAATCCCTCGATGTTCATCTGCATCATCCTATTAATCAATTCCTGAATTGGTACTGTTATTTCTAATAGCAGATTATCGCGGGCAACCCCAGAAAGACTTTGCACTGATAGACGACAAACTTCGTTCACCCTCTCCTGTAGAAGAGACTCTCCACTTTCCAAAATACTCAAACTCAGAACAAAAATCACCGCTAATAAAATCAAACTAATAAAAATACTAAACTTAATCCGAATTTGAAGACGGCTATAACTGCTTGTCAAATAAGAAAATAAAGAAAAAACCTTATGTTTCCAGTAATCACCGAAATGTGAATAATTTTCCATAGACAAAACAATTTAAAGAGATAAATTTCAACTGCAGCGGTAAAACAAGGAAAGTCAACTCATCTTTCCTACCAGGATGGTAATATCATCAGATTGGAGCGGCGATTGAGCAAATGTTTTCACCGACTCAACAATCTTCGACACCAGCTGTTCAGAGGATAAACTCAGGTTTCTACCTACTTCTTCAATCAGTCTGGTCACTCCATACTCTTCATCTTGCTCGTTTAGCGCCTCGGTCACCCCATCAGTGTAAAGTATCAGTACATCTCCAGCTTGCAACTTTACTTCTTCCTGTTCATACGGCACGTTCGGCAACATTCCCAATAGTAATCCCCCCTTTTCCAACTGTTGGAAAGACCCATCATGATGAAACAAAATGGGGGGATTATGCCCAGCATTGACATACACCAATGTTTTTTCTTTTGTATCCACGACTCCATAAAAAAAAGTAATGAATTTATCTTCAGCAGTATTTCGATGGATCAAGTTATTAATTCTGGCAACAATTTGGGTTACCTGTTCTTTATCCAATGCTAATGCACGTAAACTGGCTTGTAGATTGGCCATCAATAGTGCTGCTGGTGTACCCTTGCCAGAAACATCAGCAATCGCCAGGCCTACTCGATCATTACCCAGGGCAATGCAATCGTAATAATCTCCCCCCACCTGATAACTGGGCAAATTGGTCCCAGCAATAGAAAAATTGTCGAATTGGGGGCATTTTTCCGGCAGCAAGCGCTGCTGGATTTGGCAAGCAATCTTCAGCTCTTCTTCCAAACGCTGTTTCTCCAACATCTCCTTCACCAGACGAGCATTTTCAATAGCAATTACCGCGTCGTTGCCAATAGTAGAAAGAAACTCCAATTCAGAATCAGAAACTGGAGCACCAGCAATCTTTTTACCAATTCCAATAATACCTTTGATTTCATCCTGAGCGCGCATCGGTATTAAATAATCTATCCCCCATTCTTCAAATTGTCGTTTCAATCTCCCAAAATGGGAAGAGTTCGGCAGTTCTTCTACTAATAAAGAGGATAGAGAACTTGGAAAAAGACCGGTTAAATCAGATTTGGTAAGGATCAATCTCCTCTGGAACGGTTGAATCTTTACCCCCTTTCCCACTGCTGCCTGCAAGTTGCCATCATCAACCAATAAAATAACACATTTGTTGACTAACATTTCCCCCATGATGGCGAAGGTAAGAATATTGGTCAGTTTTTCAATATCCAGGGTAGCGTTCAACTCTCTGCTAATTTCAAATAGAGTATTCAACTCTTGAATCTTTTTGTCCAAACGCTTGTTGGCTTGTCGCAGCTCTTCAAACATCAGGCTCTTATCTACTGCTATTGCAGCCAAGTGTGAAAGCGAAACTAAAAACTCAATTTCATCCTCTGACAAGCCCGTACCACTAAATTTTTTTCCAAAAGCGAGAATCCCCAAATATCTGTCATTTGCAATAAGCGGAATTAGAACCTCTATGCCATTTTCCTGCAAAAAAGCAAACAAATGCTCATGGGGAGCATCGATGGTAGAAAGCAATACCGGAGAGTTAGGTAAGGTTTCAATGGTAAAATTTAGTCCCAGAAATTTTAGGCTCATACCTTTAAGATTTTCAACTTGCAAACGATTGGGCGACTTGTGAAGAAATACCATCCCCTTGCTAATCATAAGTCTTCCCATGGGAGTCAGAAGCACATTGTCCAGAATAGATCGCAAATCGAGTGTTGAATTCAGGATTTTGTTGATTTCAAAAAGGGACATCAGCTCCAGATAACGAATTTTGAGCTGATCAAAATCCTTTTGTTCGATAACATCAGATTTATTCAGAGACTGCATGGCGTTTGCGCTCACGAGATTTCTCAAGAAGTATCTTCTGGTTTTGTTTCCTTTCCGAACTTTCTACGGGATGAAGAAATTTCACCATTCTTACGCTGTTCTTACGGCCAGGATTTATCATGAATTCCACTTCGTCCATAAGCATATGGATGAGGTAAATTCCCAGTCCACCGCGCTTCAAATTAGCGAAATATGCGTTCATATCCAGTGGGGGGAAGCTATGGGGGTCAAAACCCCGCCCCTGATCTGATACAGTAACAGTCAACTTATCCGAATTGACCTCTACCAGCACATCAATATCTTTAGGTATCATCCCTTTGTAAGCATGTTGAACTACATTAGTACAAGCCTCGTCGACTGCGATTTGGATTTTATTCACATATTCCTCAGTAAAACCAGCTTTCCGGGCAATTTCCCCCACAAAGTCACGAATCTGTCCTAAATTTTCACTACTGCTGGGTGTATTGAGATGGTAACGACCTCGTTTTTGGTCCAAAATAGCCTCCTACTGAGCGATCCTTTTTCACTCGGATTAATTTTATTTACTTAAAATTTTTCGATTGCCTCTTGTTCGTCCTGAAAAATTTCATACAAGCTGGGAAATCCTAAAAGATCAAAAATTCTGAACACTTTGTCAGTCATATTGCTTAACTTAATGTCCCCTTTGTTGTTTCGTATTTCTTCAATGAAACCCATAAAAACCCCTAAGCCCGCACTGCTGATGTAACTCAAGTCTTTAAAATTTACCACAATCTTATAGCGACCTTCGTTCAATAACTGTCTGATAGCCTGTTCAAACTCGGGTGCAGTATGGGCATCTAAATAGCCCTTAATGTACAAAACCGACACTCCATTTACATCCTTACGTTCAACACCAAACTCAGCCATGCAAGCCTCCTTACTTATCAGCTATTCTTCTTTTGTTTCTTCTATTTTCACAATCAGTAAAGACATATCATCATAAGTTCTGGCGGCACCGATAAATTGCCTCAATTCATCAACAATTGCAGTTTTGAGTTCCTGGGCAGACAATTGATTTCCTTGACTAATAATCTGCTGGAGGTGCTGTTCCCCAAATTCTTCCTGGTTCTGATTACGTGCTTCAGATAAACCATCCGTGTAAAAAACAAATATGTCTCCCGGATTGAAGCAAATTTCTATTTGCTCGATAGTGCGATCAAAAATAGGCCCCTTATCCAACGCCACTCCAATACCGGCGGGAACAAGAGTATGCACCTTTTTATCCCGGGTAGAATAATAAAACACCGGACAATGTCCAGCTCGACAAAAATTAAGGCGCTTTTTATTGGTATCTACCACCGCATAAATCAAGCTTACAAAGCTCATGCGATCGATATTATCGTACAATGTTCTGTTAAGTTTTTGAAGCAACACTTTGGGAGATTCATAGATTTTACTAAAAGCATCAATAATTCCCTTAAGCTGAGCCATATAAAAAGCGGCAGATATCCCTTTACCCGAGACATCTGCAATAACGATTCCCAATCGAGAAGGGGACAGTTCAACAAAACTGTAATAGTCGCCGCCAACTTCGTTAGCAGCAATACAGATAGCATCAATATCCAAACCTTGAATTTCAGGCCTTCGCTGGGGAAGCAATTTCATTTGGGTTTGGTGAGCCACGCGCATTTCCTGCTCCAAACGTTCTTTCTCCAACGATTCTTCAACCAGACGCGCATTTTCAATAGCTATCGTGGCCTGATTAGCGAAAGCTTGTAACATTTGCCGATCCTCGTGATCAAACCCAAACTCATCTTCCTTCATAGCATAAAGGATTCCCATTATTTGATTTTGGGAAAGCAGCGGAACCCCTAACAATGATCCGATATCCTTTTTCCAATCCCTCAAATATTTAGCGCGTGCATCTTTACCTACCTCGTTGACCAAAATCGACCTTTTGTTTTGAATAATCCAACCACTTACTCCACTGTGTGAATTCAAGTTCATGGTCTCCAAGTCCCGATTTGTCAAACCTTTTGCAGAAGCTACTACCAACCGATCAGAATTCCCATCAGCCAATTCCAACCAACTGTATTTGCAATCTAACACATTGGTCACCAATTCTGTGATTTTAGTAACTACTTTATCGTAATCCAAAACAGAATTGATTACCTGGCTTAAATTATGCAGAGAAGAGATCTGTTTCATTTTTCGATCAAAAATACTGGCAGTAGGCAAATGAAGAAGAAGACTAATTAGAGCAATAGCGATGTAAACATTAAGAAAATGAGCTACAAACAGATCAAATGTACCAAGGGTGACGCTGTAATAAAAGATATGTTGATAAGTAGCTGACCGAGTCAACATGATGGCTCCGGGGAAAATCAATATCCCGCCCCAGAAAGCAGCGATTTTCTGACGCTTGTTCAGATAATTTACCCAGGCGGTGCGTAAAGAGAGGAGCAAAATGAAAAACAAGAGTGCCCCGTAGAGTATCCGCTCAACAGTAGTCTTCTCACTAAATGCCCCCGCTGTCTCATAAAACCTTCCTGAAAAATGAGTACAAATAACATAGGCCACCAACAGAAGCAAAGTCAGGCTAAAAAGCTTTCGCGTTCCTTTTTTACTTCGGTAGTAAATCAAATCTCGCAAAATAAATAGGACGGAAAACGAGAAAATGGTAGCAAAAAAAGAGATGAACGTTGAATTTAAAAGCGATTTAACCGAGGAAATCAACACTGGCAGGTTGGTAATCCTCTCCAGGTAATTTTGATTCAAAAACAATCTTGGTATGGAAACAGTAATAAAGACTCCCAGAATACTAAGAAAAAATGTCTTTAATTTATGAACAATATTCGTGTACTCTTTGTGGTAAATAACATAGCCTAACAAAAAGTAGGCAATAACAATCGACATTTCACGAATCAGGTAAATATTGGGAGGAAAGGTGTGGCTGAGGTACAGTACGATGTCCAAAATGAACACCATCCCTACAATAATCAGGCTACCCACGCTAAATAAAAGGTACTGCTTATTTTTAAGCTTTAATCTCATTTATTAATATTTCGTTTTTGTTCTATGGCCACTCCCCAGGGAGTACAATTAGTATTCCATTCCCCAACCAACTCTCCTTCTCTGGATATCTTCACTACTCGATAGTTGTAAGTATCGGCCACCACACAGGTTTGGTCAGTCATATCGACTGCAATAGATTGAGGATAAGCCAGTCCTTCTACCTGAAACAGTTTCTCACCTTGTGGAGAAAGTCTCACTAACTTAGCATCATACCCATCTGTACCAAAATCCAGTACCCAACAACTACCTGTTTCTTGATCGACAGAAATTCTTGTGGCACAATTGAATCCTTTTAGGTATTGGAGGACTACTCCAGCCGCAGATATTTGCGTTACTTCGCAACTATCAGCAATCCAGCAAGATCCATCCTTTTGGTACACACTTATTGCGTAAGGCGGAGCGCTCAAAAAAACAACTTGTTCCACAGCTCCTTGTGATGTCAATTTGGTGACTTTTTTTAAACTCGAATCTGTAACCCAACAAGCTCCCGAACGCATGTCGAGCGCAAGACAACTTGGATACTCAAAGTCCGTAATTTGTTGAAGAATAATGCCGTTGGTGTCTATCCTTTGTATTTTGTGGTTCTCAGCATCAGCTACCCATAATACATTACGAATCGTGTCTACAGCCAAAGCAACCGACCAACCAACATCAGAAATCTGCTTAGTGATTGTTCCCTCTTTATCCAACCTGTAAATCAATCTCCAGTATGGGTCGCTGACCCAGACGCCATTGTCTATTTTGTCCACTGCAATAATCGAGGGGAACCCCATCCCTCCGACTTGAAAAACTCGATGAGAACTATCATGAGTCAATTTTGCTACTTGGCCACAGTTTTTAAATACAACCCAAATAAAGGAGGGACCGGGAACAATACTTACCTCGTCTGAAACAGAACTTTCGTATTCCTTAAGTTGGTAGGAAATACAATATCTATATCTAACTTCATACTGAATGTCTCTGTCGAAGTAAGTATTAGAATCGGGATGAACAACAGCTATCTTCTTGAAATTTTTTTCGTAACCGCTTTTCCGGTAAATATTGTAACCTACTAAAGCTTCAAAGTTCAACCGTTGCCATTTTAAAGTAACCCCTTTGTAATCGGAGCATACTTGTAAACCTGTAGGTTTACCGTGGGTTTCAGGATTGCGTGGATCCAGAGGATTAGCTCTTTGTCGTTCGGCACACCCCCATGAGATTGAAAATAAAAATATTGTATCGAAAACAAAATGAAATACATTCTTCAGTGGCATACAATTTCACATCACTCTAAAATACGTATTGTTACTCTGGGTGTTTCTAATCATTCTTCTCCAAACACCTCGGCGGAAAATACAAATATCTCTGTATCCGGCTGTTTCCAAGCATCGGTAGGCAGCCCTGCTTTGCGACAAGTTGCTCGTAAAAATTCTTCCCTGTCCCAACCATAATCAGTCGCCACTTGGGGCAGAAGCAAACCTTGCGAGTACCCTTTTCTGATTATTAACCCATGTTTGCCGACTTCGATCTCATCAATAGACTGGATTTTTTGGGGTACAGTCAATACTGAAATTTCTACTTTCAGATATTCTAACTCATCAGGCCGAACAGGTGGAAAACGAGGATCATGCAACGCCGCCGACTCTGCAACCTCCTGAACCGTTTGATAGAGAGACTTCGTTGGCAAAATGGAACCAATACACCCTCTTAAACGTCCGTACTTAGTAATAGTAACAAATGCGCCCCGTTTCTCTAATAACTTTGGGGAACTTACCTCAAACTTGGGAATCGGCTCCCCTTTTACACAGCAAACAATTGTTTTTTTGGCAATCTCCAAAAGTTGCTCTTGATCCTTTTTTGACAAACCCAGGTCAATTCCAACTTCTTTTTTCTTTGGATTTTTTTCCATCTGCCGATAGAATACTGCTGATAAGTAGCCTACCACTCTGGACTTATCGCCCATAGTGTCTCCAGAATTAGCATAGTTCAAAATTTTTACTTTCTTTGCTCCTAATTTTTCTGCAGCAATCATAGTGGCAACGATGGGGCCGCCCCCGCATGCTTCTACTTCCCGTTTTGAAATAGCCTCAGCCAATCCCGAAAAATCAAACTTCTCGACGTAAGAGATTAACCGACTGTCAATGTCCACTGCTTCCTGATAGGGATGATAGTGTGACAAATCGGAACTGGCTACAATTAAAACATTATGGCCTTTTGCTGCTTTAGCAATGGCATTTCCTAACGTTTGTGAATTTTCGTAACTTTGATTACCCATCACAATAGGTACGATTTTAAAGTCTTTTAATACCATTTGCAGGAAAGGAATCTGTACTTCCACAGCGTGTTCCCGTTGAATGAGGTGTTCCTGACGATGCCCCTTGTTGGAAAGAATGATGCGAGAACTTTGGGCAGCGATTTTTTCCGCCATTTCCTCATCAACAAATACAACACCTAATGGGGTTTCGTAACCACCTCTGGGATAGACAGAAATCTCGGAAAAAGTTTCAAAGTGGCTGGGAGCAATGATGATAACTGTTTCGTATTTTTCCCCTTCAAGCTGTCGATATCCATGAGCTGCTACCCAGCCGGAGTAAATGTATCCTGCATGGGGTGAAATCATCCCTACTATTCTTCCTGGTACGGATACAAGTTTTGCCGCCTGAAAAAACTGTTGTATTTGTTTTCGCAAGTCAGTGGCCGAGGCAGGGTAAAACTGACCAGCCACCGCTGGTCTGCGAATGTCCTTCTCCTGAGAGTTACAAGACACACAAAAATTCATAATAGAAAAGAACAATAGCAAACACACTGATAAAACAAAAGTAGTTCTTTTCATAATACACTCCTTGCAAGCTACATTTTAACATGACCACTGCCTTGAGGTGTGGTCATGTTATCAAATCTTTAATTGTTTAATTTCAATCGATTTTAGATCTGCAACGCCCAGGCGATGATCCTGATCAGCGGCAGTTAAGATGTACTTTGGTTCCCGTCCTACCTCCCGCAGCGATTTCAGTCCAGCTTGTTTACGTTTTTTTTCGATGATTTGCCAGCCCACATAATCGAGAGCTACCATGTCCTGGGAAATCAAAAGTCCGTTAAAAGGCCAAGCCCATTGAGGCATGTACGGCGGACCGCCCTCAAACTGTGCTGTCAAAGCATCACAGATTGTCAATCGCAATTTATCTTTGATCCAGGGATGACTGCAAAGATCAGCCACATAAGGGTCACAAGCATTTATGTGATATTTATTAGGATTATGAATAACACCAAAGAAGTTTTTCATTCCTATGCTTACTCCTGCAATGCCGTGATCCTTAAGTACTGGCACATTAATAATGGCGGTAGCATATTCACTGACTACACGACTAACCATGCTACCAATAGATTTGTGCATCAGCAGATCTCTGGAATAACCAATACGATCATTTCCAACACATCGAACCTGCCCCCTTACTGTAGAAATCCGGTAACCAGCACGTCGTAAGTCCTGACCCATACGATCAAAAAGGATAATGTTTTCACTTTTCACCCCGGCAGAACGTAAACCTGAAACAATCGCTCGAACTACTTCTTTATTTGATGATAACCCCCTCCCTGCGATGCAGTTCAGCTTTATTGCCACTACATCTTCAGAACTAAAAAGTTGTCGCCAAATCGAAGTACTGGTCCCCCCGTGAAATAACGCCCGCAGTCCTTCATCCAGTACTTTTTCAACCACTTTGGCATCAAATCGATTTTTTGTCGTACGGACGCTGTCAGATTGCACAATGACAACCCGTGCTCTGGAGAGAGAAGGAGCACATCCTCCTGCTGCAGCTGATGTTAACCATTTTGAGAGCAATAAATTACCCCTCCAAAAACAGATCGCACTCCATTGTGCTTATAAGTTGATGATTTTCAAAATATTACGAATACCCCCCTTACTATTTTTTTGAGCATCTAACTGGCCATTATTCCGATTGTTTTTCTGTAACTTAAGATAATATTGTTGGAGTTGGGTAAAAACCACCTTGTTCTCAACATGGACTGCAACCATTTGGGCAATTTTTTCCAACATTTGAATAATTTCTAAGTCTGGTTTCGAGTGGTCTTCGGGATCATCAATGATGAAAAAGCCTATGATCTTATTCTTTGATGAATAGAGAGGTACTAATAGCACATCCTCGTAATACCAACGTTTCTGCTGCTTATAATTGGAAACAGGAAGCCCGTAAATCCTTTTGATCAAATAGAAAACATTCTGCTTTTGAGTGATAAAATAAGAACGACTAATCCTGAATTGTTCGCGCATGTAGTTAGCAATTTGCCCAATAGAAAAATGCAGTCGTTTCAAAACCTGCGCTTTTTCTTTGTCTTCAATAGCTACTGCTTTCAACTCCAATCGTCGAGTACTACGAGTCAAAATCCCCAATATTACCAACCGATAGCCAAAAGAAAACTTGACCAACCATACAATTTCACGCAGTAAATTTTCCAATGGCAATTCGAGACTATATGCTCCAAACAGAGTAAAAATTTGCTTTAACCGCCTGTGTTTTTTCTCTATTACAGAATAACGATCAAAACCTTCAAACAAGCTGGATGCAAAAATGATGTAGAGTTTTGCCTGTTGCAAGATGGCACTGGAGGGAATTGTTCCGGAGGCAGGGTTTTCCAAAACAATGAATCCAAAAATTTGATCATTGGTACCTTTAAGATTTAAAAACAAACGATCACCCTTATTCCACGCCTTTCCTTCTTGCCATTGCAATTTTTCAAATAATCCCTTCTCTTTGGAACCAAGCAACTTGGCACGTTCAACATCACTAAAAAGACTCTGATGAGCAAACTGGGTAAATTGATTCTGAGCAAAAAGTGATTTAATTGCTTCACCAGTAAAGAAATCTACGCTAAGATGATCCGCATTGGTTTCTTCCTCACTAAGAGTAATCTCCTTGCGATAGTTATTGGCTAAAGGATCATACAAATAGAGGCTGGCGGTTTTGAACCCAAAATATTTTTTGGGGATTTCAGTAAGTTTCATAAGAAAAAGCTGACTCAGACCTTTTCGAAGATGTTTGTTTAGCTCGTAGAGCTCTTCGAAAAAATCCAGATTTGGCAATGTCTCTTTGGCAACTTTTTCATGCTGTGCAGGCTGTACTATACGCAAAATTCCCCGATAGCCAGAAAACAGCCCGGTTCCTTGTTCATAAGGGGAAAGCCTCAATTCCACTGGTACAACACCTTTTTCAGGATGAATGATTTGTGTACGCAGATAAAAGCCCTCCTTATTTCCCGGGGATTGCTCCGTTTGCCATCGGTAGTAAAAATCGCGATCTTCTTCACTGATGAAATCAGAAATATAGCTTTGATAAAGTTCTCTATGTGAAAGCCCCAGCATCTTTTCAAAATTATCATCAAAAAAGATAATCCGACCGTGTTCATTGATTTCAAAAAACCCGGTTTCCGGTTCGACTTTTTCATCTTCCTGAGAAACAGTTGACAACTGCAAGGAAGTCGGCCGATGCTCCAGAGCCCTTTCTACCGTAAAAGGAAGGGCAGTCAAAACCCCATCTACTTTGATCAGATAAT
>Ga0164318_10001603_pt1 | contig 20285 bp, 17 predicted proteins | sample GuaBasSedimGuay9_FD_113734 | JGI IMG/M metagenome (GOLD analysis project Ga0164318, IMG submission 113734) | Subseafloor sediment microbial communities from Guaymas Basin, Gulf of California, Mexico - Guay9, Core 4571-4, 0-3 cm | ecosystem: Environmental > Aquatic > Marine > Hydrothermal vents... | reverse complement strand
TATGGGCTACCGACCCAACGCCATTGCCCGTGGCCTGGTGAACCGGACAACCATGACCATCGGATTGATTATTCCCGATATTACCAGCCCCTTTTATCCCAGGGTTGCCCTGGGTATTGAAGACCGGTTACTGAAGGCCGGTTACAACCTCTTTCTCTGCAATACCAGCTGGAATGTGGCCCGGGAACGAGATTATCTTGATAATCTTATCCAGAAGCAGGTTGACGGAATAATCATCTCGTCCATGACCCTTCGTGCCGAAGACATTGAATCCTATGTACCACCTGAGAAGCCTCTGATTTATGTTACCAGTTATCCTGAAGGTACTGAACGCAGCTATGTTCTCATTGATAATGTTAAAGGAGCGGACATGGCCGTTTCTCATCTCCTGTCCCGGAAGCGTCGGAGAATTGCATTCATTGGAAGCGAGCAGGAGCGGCATTCCCTTGAGGACCGCCTCAGTGGGTATCGCAAGGCTCTGCATCGTGCGGGTATCGAAATATCGGAAGATATAATTGTTCTTGATAAATTTCAGGAGCAGAGCGGTTATAAAATCATCCGGGATCTCATTGAGAAAGGGATAGTTCCCGATGGTGTCTTTGCTGAGAACGACCTTATTGCAATGGGTGTAGTGCAGGGAGTACAGGATTCCGGTTACCGTGTCCCCGAGGATGTGGCTGTCATCGGATTCGACGATATACCTATTGCTTCTCATCCGGATATCCAGCTTTCTACAATCCACCAGCCAAAATACCGGATTGGCACCTATGCCGCTGAAATTCTTCTGCGTCAGCTTGGGAAGGAACCTTCCGAAAGGGAGATTGAGCGAATAACGCTCCAACCGGAACTCATTGTTCGCCGATCGACCTGAGGTGTTAAATATTTGTTTCTTCCGGGAATTAACTCTTTACAATCGAGGCTGGCGGGTGTATCGTCTGTAAACGTTTGCGAACCAGGTTCAGCCGTATTTGTCGGCTGTTTTTATCTATTATCGTAAACGTTTACAAGTGGAGTATTTATGGTATTGCATCAGAAGAATGAATACAGAAACGGTATGAACATGGTGGTCCGGGATGCGGGCAATACTGAGGGCATGCTGTTGGATTTCGGAATACTGAAGCTGGCTGAAGGCAATATCTGGGAAGACCAATCCGCCAGAGAGAGAGCCTTCCTTCTGATCGGCGGGAATGTGAGTTTCAGCTGGGAAGACCATAAACGTGATGCTGTCCGCGCATCGTGTTTTGATGAGAATCCTGAGGTTCTCCTGGTACCCGCTGGAATGGCTGTCAGTCTCACAGCTGGGCCGGGTGGTGCAGAGCTCTGCTTTGAAGCCTGCATCAACAACAGGGACTTCCCGGCTGTCTTTTACGGCAAGGATGATATCAGGAACGATATATTCGGTGCTGGTTCGCTGAATGAAACCTCCATCAGGACAGTCAGGACCGTCTTTGACGGTGAGAATGCCGAGTTCTCGAATATGGTTCTGGGCGAAGTTATCAATCATCCCGGAAAATGGTCCAGCTATCCGCCCCATGATCATCCCCATCCTGAGATTTATCACTATCGAATGTTTCCACAGCAGGGCTTCGGCGTTTCGCTGCTTGAAAACGATGCTTATACCGTCAGAGACAGGAGCACCAGTCTGATCAGTCCTGATAAAACTCATTCTCAGGTAGCCGGAGCGGGTTACGCCATGTATTACATCTGGATGATTCCCCATCTGCCGGACAACCGCTGGCTGCCGACAACCCGGTATTTCCGCAAAGAGCATGAATGGCTACTTGAAAAAAATGTGAAGATTTGGCCTGAGAGGCCCTATGAGGAGGTAAAATGAGTACTCAGCGATTAACCATGTCCCAGGCATTGGTAAAGTTCCTGGACAATCAGTACCTGGAGTCGGATGGCGAAGAGATTAAATTCGTTGAAGGTGTGTTTGGTATTTTCGGACACGGTTGTGTCGTCGGTATCGGCGAGGCACTTCAGGAATCGGATCACAGTCTGAAATTTTATCAGGGTCACAGTGAACAGGGTATGGGTCACGCTGCCATGGCTTATGCCAAGCAGAACAACCGGAAGAAAATTATGGCCGTTACAAGCTCCATCGGCCCGGGTGCTTTGAATATGGTTACAGCTGCCGGAACCGCAACGGTGAACCGAATTCCTGTGCTGTTCCTGCCCGGTGATGCCTTTGCCTGTCGTCAGCCCGACCCTGTCCTTCAACAGGTTGAGACTCCCCATGATTACACCAATACTGCAAATGACTCATTCAAAGCTGTCTGTAAATACTGGGACAGGATTGTTCGGCCTGAACAACTCATGACTGCTGCAGTCAACGCGATGCGTGTCCTTACAGATCCAGCGGAAACCGGCGCAGTCTGCCTGGCTCTGCCCCAGGATGTTCAGGCTGAGGCTTACGATTATCCGGAAGAGTTCTTTGCCAGACGGGTTCATCGCCCCGGCCGGCGGCCACTTTCACCCGGAGATGCCCGCAGGGCTGCCGATCTTATCAAGAGCAAGAAAAAACCGATGATTATCTGTGGAGGGGGAGTGCGCTATTCGGGTGCAGGGAAAGAGTTGGCGAGATTCGCCGAAACATTTGATATCCCCTTCGCTGAAACTCAAGCCGGGAAGGGGGTTCTTCCCTGGAATAATCCCCTGAATCTCGGGGGTATCGGGGTTACCGGTACCAGTTCAGCAAATGAAATTGCCCATGACACCGATCTGGTGATTGCCGTGGGAACACGGCTGAATGATTTTATAACTGCATCAAAATGGGATTTTCACAATCCTGAAGTGGAGCTTCTATCAATCAATGTTTCTGCGTTTGATGCCTATAAAATGAATGGATTTCCTTTTCTGGGAGACGCGAAACTCGCCCTTAACGATATCCATGAAGAACTCAAAAGCCTTGGTTATCAGGCAGGCTGGGGTCGTCAGGTAAAAGATGTAATCGATGTCTGGACAGAAGAGAACACCCGGCTTTTCACACTTGATGATGCTGATTCCGGATTTGCCCAGACCAGGGTGATGGGTCTGATGAATGAAGGGGGTATTCCCGAAGATGCTATTGTTGTAGCAGCATCCGGATCCCTGCCATCAGATATGGAGAGAATCTGGCGGACCCGGGTTCCGGATACCTACCACCTGGAGTATGGATTCAGCTGTATGGGTTATGAGATTGCCGGTGCTCTCGGGGTTAAAATTGCATTTCCCGAGCGGGAAGTCTACTGCATTCTGGGGGACGGGAGTTTCTGGATGCTCAATTCTGAGATGTTTACCGCCGTTCAGGAGGGATTGAAGATCAATATTATTCTGATTGACAACAACGGTTTCCACTGTATCGACAACCTCCAGGCATCCCAGGGCATTCCTCATTTCGGATGTGAATTCAGATTCAGGAATCCTGAAACAGACCATCTGGATGGTGATTACATCCCTGTTGACTATGCGACCATAGCCCGGGGTGTCGGCTACGACAGCTACAGAGCCGAATCCAGTGAAGAGTTCGTCGAGGCACTTCAGGCCGCCCGAGCCAGTGACAAACCGGCTCTGATAGATTGCAAAACAGCCCGGAAGTCCATGACCGGTGACTACGGTGCCTGGTGGCGGGTGGGAACACCTGAAGTCTCCAGGAAAAGTGCAGTGGTAGAAGCCAGCAGGAGTATCAGGAAAGAAGCTGCCAAGGCGAAACAATTCTAAGGAGAGAGTGAATTATGCTGAATAAAGATAAAGTAAAACTGGGCATTGCGCCCATTGCCTGGACCAATGACGACATTCCCGAGCTGGGAGCGGAAAACACATTTGAGCAGTGTATCAGCGAAATGGCATTGGCCGGTTACACCGGCAGTGAAGTGGGGACCAAGTATCCCGTTGATGCCGCTGCTCTTAAGAAAGCTCTCGATCTCCGGGGCATGGTTATTTGTAATCAGTGGTTCAGTACAGAGCTGATTACCAGGCCCTTTGCCGATATGGAGAAGGATTTCCGGGAGAAACTCGGTTTTCTTCGTATTGTCGGTTCAGACATCATCGGCCCCAATGAACAGACACGTTCCTGTCAGGGAAACGAAGGTATCGGTGTCCAGGCGGGTAAAGCGGTCTTCACCGATGCAGAGTGGAAACTCATGACTGACGGTTACAACAAGCTGGGTCGAATTGCCAAAGACGAGGGATTCAAGCTCTGCATGCACCATCACATGGGAACCGGTGTCCAGACTCCTGAGGAAACCGAACGATTTCTGAACGATACAAATCCGGATACCGTGTACTTAACCTTTGATTCGGGGCATTTCTCCTATAACGGTTCAGATCCCGTCGAACAGTTGAAAAAGTTTGTCTCCCGGGTTGGTCATGTTCATCTCAAAGACCTTCGTTCAGACATACAGGCCGTGGGAATGAGAGAAGACTGGCCATTTATGAAAGCTGTCAGGGAAGGTGTTTTCACGGTTCCCGGTGATGGTGGAGTGGATTTCCCCTCCCTCTTCAAGATACTCGGCGATGCCGATTACGAAGGTTGGATGGTGGTGGAAGCTGAGCAGGATCCTGCGAAAGCCAACCCATTCGAATATGCCCTTAAAGCGCGAGATTACATCCGGAAACATACCGGACTGTAGGTGGAGAGACTTATGAGCAAAAATCTGAAAATCGGAATCATCGGTGGCGGACGTATCGGGAAGGTGCATGCTGCCAACCTGACCACCCGTGTCTCCGGAGTAGAAGTGGCCGTAATGGCCGATCCATTCGCCGGTAAAGAGCTGGAGACATGGGCAGCCGATCGCGGTATCACCCGGGTTATAAAGGACTACAAGCTTATACTGAATGATGCCGCTATCGATGCCGTTCTGATATGTTCCCCTACAGATACTCATGCCTCTATCAGTCAGGAAGCCGCCCTTGCAGGCAAACATATATTCTGTGAGAAACCCTTGAACCAGGATCCGGATGTTATCAGGAAAACTCTGGAAGTGGTGAAAAAGGCGGGAGTCGTGTTCCAGATCGGCTTTAATCGCCGATTCGACCATAATTTCAGGGCCCTGCGTCAGGCCGTTGTCGATGGGTCTGTAGGGGATGTTCACCTGCTGTGTATTACATCCCGGGATCCCGAGCCGCCACCAGTGGAATATGTGCGAGTATCAGGCGGACTTTTTATGGACATGGCTATTCATGACTTTGACATGGCACGCTATCTTACGGGCAGCGAAATTGTGAAGGTTCATGCGGCAGGAGCTGTTCTTGTTGACCCTGCAATCGGCAGGGAAGGGGATATCGATACCGCTATTACCACACTCTGGTTCGAAAACGGAGCATTGGGCGTTATCGATAATTCACGAAAAGCGACATATGGATACGATCAGCGGGCCGAAGTATTTGGAAGCAAGGGTGCAGCACAAAGTGCCAATGATACGCCTTCTACGGTTCGTGTCAGCGATTCAGACAGGGTAGAATCCGAAAAACCCCTGTATTTCTTTCTCGAGCGTTATGCGGAATCATTTGCAGAAGAACTCAGAGAATTTGTAAAGGCGATTAGGGATGGTGCTGAAGTGCCGGGTCAGAAAGCCGCACTCAATTCGGTTTTGATTGCCCTGGCAGCTAAAAAGTCCCTGGAAACAGGCCTGCCGGTTGATGTGGAACAAACCTGAGAATATGGAATACCTGAAGAACTCCTCTCGGGATGTGATGGTGATGGGGCGGGCCAATGTTGATATGTATGTTGCCAATCCCGGCGAATCCCTTGAGACATCCGAGTTCTTCGAGAAATCCGTTGGCGGCAGCGCTGCCAATATCGCAGTGGGGTTGGCACGCCTGGGGCGTAAAGTTGACTTCCTGGGCCTCGTTTCCGAGGACCAGTTCGGGCGCTATGTAGAGCATTTCCTGAAAGACAATGGGATTGGAACCGAGTTTCTAAACCGTGACGATTCCGGTTCTCTCACCAGTCTGGCCTTTGCCGAACGCCAGGAAGTTGACAGCCAAGTGCTGTTTTACCGTAATGGCACTTCAGATCTGAAGATAGATGTCGCCGACATACCGGTACATGAATTTTTAAATACGGCAGTTCTTGTTGTCACCGGAACCGGACTCTCGGCATCTCCTTCCAGAGAAGCAACACTTTACGCCATGGAAACAGCCGCCGCTGCCGGTACAAAAGTTGTTCTGGATCTTGACTGGAGGGTATCAGCCTGGGATTCGGTCAGAACGGCGGGGCTTGTTTACCGAATGGCCGCGGAGAAATCAGATATCATTCTGGGAACCCGGGATGAATTTGAAATACTGCTCAACTCAATGCCATCGCCGGATGTAATGAGTGATAGGGATATGGCAGATTACTTTCTCTCCGGACAGCCGGAACTGGTAATTGTTAAACGCGGCTCTAATGGTTCAAATGCCTACGCAAAAGGTGATGCTACCTGGAAAGCGGGAATCTATCCCGTCGATGTTAAAAAAAACTACGGCGCTGGCGATGCATTTGCCTCCGCTTTGATACATGGCCTTCTGACTGGAATTGAACCTGACGAGGCCATGAGATGGGGCGCTGGGGCGGCGGGAATTGTTGTTTCCGATACAGCCTGTGCGGCATCATCACCTGCAATGTCCGAACTTGAGACATTTATCGAATCAATGGAGGAGAAGTTCTAATGCCCGCGCACATCAAGCCTTTTGACAATAAAAATAAAGCGATCGTCGATCGGGATGATTCACTTGTACCCCGTGCCTATATGAACATCGTACGTTTGAAGAACGGCGAAAAGTATATATCAGATGTTCCGGGTTATGAGACGGTAATCGTTCCGATGGAGGGATCCTGCGACATCTCGATCGGAGAAGATGTCTATCTTGGTGTCGGGAAACGAGAGATTCTTTTCGACGACAAGCCTGATGGCGTTTATGTACCCTCTGGAAGCAAAGCCTCAATTACCGGTATCGGCAGCGGTGTGAATCTTGTCGTTGCCGGCGGCCGGACAGATAAACAGCTCAAGGCCTTTCGGGTAACTCCCGGAGAAGTGGATAAGGTGCAGTACGGGAGTGACGACACCAAAACCCATCGGAAGATCTATCACATTCTGGGCCCCAACCAGGTCGGGAAATCTGATCGTCTTCTGGTAAGTGAACTGTTTACTGTCGGTGCCGGTGGGTGGTCCGGATTCCCACCTCACAAACACGATGAGGACAGAGAAGGAGAGTCGGCTTTTGAGGAAGTTTATTATTTCCGTTTCGATCCGGCTCACGGATTCGGTGCCCAGTTCGCATATGTCCATGAAGACGACTTCGGTCCGGTCCATCATATTAAGGATGGGAGTACTATCGTACTGGATAAAGGATACCATCCCGTTGTGGCTGCTCCGGGGTACAGGATGTACTACTTAACTATTCTTGTTGGTAAATCAACCCGTACTCTTCTTCAAAGTTTTGAAGAAAAACATGCCTATCAGCTGGAAACCATCCCGGGAATCGGGGATATGATAAAGAAGTTCAAGGATTCATGAGGGTTTCACTCAAAGAAATACTTCCCGATGCCGTCGGCAGGAATCGGGTAACCTGCGGTTTTAACATCTTCGGCTATGAAGATGCCGTTGCTGTCATCGAAGCAGCCGAAGAATTTGTCAGAAAAACCGGGGTGGATGTATTGGCGGTTTCCGTTGGAAATATCCATCGCCTCATCAGCCCGACAACAAGGATAGACTTCAATCGCCTGGGTGAGATTGAGACTGCCATACCGGTTCCACTGGTTATTCATGGTGTTTCCGGATTGCCGGAATCAGATATTCGGCGTTTGCTCTCCACCGGAGTGACAAAATTCAATATTGGTACACGATTGAGAACGGCATTCGGTAAACGTTTACAGAATGAACTTCGTGATAACCCTGCACAATCCGATCGGCTTCAAATAATGAAATCGGTGATACCGGCTATTAAAGATGCTGCATTGAATATACTAAGTATTTCAGGCTGGTAGTTTATGGGAACACATCGATTGAGTGAAAATCTTTGTATGATATTCCAACTTTTGCTTGACAGATGAAAATTGGAGGATAATAATGCTGGTAAACGTTTACGAAACAAGGAGGCCGGAATAATGAATTCAGTGAAAATCGGAATTGTGGGACTGGGCCGCCTTGGTAAGCGACACGCGCAGAATCTTCGCTATAAAGTTGTTGGATCCGATCTGACTGCGGCATGTTCAATTGTGCCCGAAGAACTTGCCTGGGCTGAAAAGGAACTTGGTATCTCAGAAACTTACTCAGATTATGATGAGATGCTGGCTAAGGCCGATCTGGATGCGGTTTTTCTTGTCACCTCTTCTTCCATGCATGCCGCTCAGTCAATCAAGGCTCTGGAAAAAGGACTCCATGTTTTCACTGAGAAACCCATGGGAGTCAATCTGGAAGAATGCAGGAATGTGGAAGCTGTAGTTTCCCGGCATGATAATCAGGTTTTCTTTGTCGGCTTTGTACGGCGCTTTGATCCCAGTTATGCCTATGCAAAAAAACTGATTGATGACGGTGTTATAGGGGAGCCGTTTCTGGTTCGCTCACAAACTGTCGACCTGGATGAATACGCCGAATTCCAGGTGGAGTTCGTGCCGTCTTCCGGCGGTATTTTTCTGGACTGCAATGTTCATGATATCGATCTGGCCCGATGGTACCTGGGCTCAGAGGTGAAAACCGTCTATTCCAAAGGCGGCAGTTATGTTCACAAGGCATTCGATGAAGTTGATGATGCGGATAACACAGTGGTTCTTGCCACCTTTGAAGACGGAAAGATGGCTGTTATCGCTGCGAGCCGGACAGCCTTCCATGGACATGATACCCATACGGAGATTACCGGATCTAAGGGAATTCTGAAGATCGGCATGACTCCGGCCAAAAACAGGGTGGAGATTTTTGATGCAAATGGTGCCCGACAGGAATGCGTTAAAGATTTCTATGAACGTTTTCAGGAAGGATTTCTGAATGAAGCACAGGAATTTGTTGACTGCATTATCGAGGGGCGCCGGCCCATAGTTTCGGCGCTGGATGGAACAAAAGCTACGGAAGTAGGCTTTGCCATGACTGATTCCTTCAAGCAGAAGAAGGAAATAGTACTCATTTAACTCTGTTCTTGACGAGCCGGATTCGCCGGTTCGAGAAGATATACGGCTAATTAAGGCCGAAAACAAAAACATATCCCAAAGGAGGGATGAGATGAAAAGAATTGTTTCGTTGTTGATCGTACTTCTGGTGTTTTCTGCAAGTATGGGTCTGTGGGCCAATGGTGGATCTGAAGGAGATACCCTGCACATCGGCGTCGCAACCGCTAACTTTGACGACAAGTGGATGTCCTACATGCACGACGGATTCCGGGCGGCTGCAGACGAATTCGGTGTGAAAATCACCATGGTAGACGGTAAGAATGATCCCGCTGTCCAGCAGAGTCAGATCGACACACTCATTACCCAGGGCGTTGATGCCATCGTCATCGTTTCTGTTGATGCCAAGTCCATTGGGCCCATTCTGGACGAAACCGACAAGGCCGGGATTCCACTGGTATCGGTTAATCGTATTCCGGATGAACCCTATCTCAGCCGCCTGGCCACCTACGTAGGATCCGATGAACTCTATGCCGGTACCGTGCAGGCGGAGAAGATCGCTGAACTTCTGGGAGGTAAGGGAAATGTGGTCATTATGAATGGTGAACTTGGTCACCCCGGTATGCTGGGCCGAACCAAAGGCAACAAAGATGTAATCGCTGCAAATCCCGGTATGACCATTGTTCGTGAAAACACCGCTGAATGGTCTCGGGCCAAAGGTCTCGAGTTGATGGAAAACTGGATTCAGACAGGTGTGCAGATTGACGCCGTTCTTGCAAATAACGACGAGATGGCGATCGGTGCTGCTATGGCTCTTGAGCAGGTCGGTATGCTGGACCAGGTCCTGATTGCAGGTGTCGATGCGACACCAGATGCACTCATGCTCATGAAAGAAGGCAAACTTGATGTAACCGTGTTCCAGGATGCTTACGGGCAGGGATATGGCGGAATCGAAGCTGCCATCAAAGCTGCCAAAGGTGAAGATCTTCCAAAAATCTGGGATATTCCCTATGAGATAGTTACTCCCGACCTCGCTGATGAATATCTGGCCAGGTAAGAGTTCCGTTTTTAATATTGAATAACCAGCGAATCGGCGCCTGTTCAGGCGCCGATTACATATCAGAAAAATGAGGTGTTACAAATGGCAGAAGAATACCTCCTTGAGATGGAACACATTCGGAAAGAATTTCCCGGCGTCCTTGCGCTGAATGAAGTATCTCTCAGGGTCAGATCGGGAACAGTACATGCTTTAATGGGCGAAAACGGTGCGGGTAAATCCACCCTGATGAAGGTTCTTCTCGGGATATATCGCCCTGAAGACGGCTCCATCCGTTTTGATGGTGTCACCCATGAGGTAATGGATATTCGCAAAAGTCTGCAATACGGTATCTCGATGATTCACCAGGAATTGTCTCCGATTCCCTATATGACAGTTGCAGAAAATATCTTTCTCGGACGAGAACCGGTTCGCGGGAAAACCGGCTGGGTAAAATCGAAAGTGCAGATTCAACAGACTCAGGAGCTTTTTGACGAGCTCGATATTGATATCGACCCTTCCGCGAAAATGGTCGACCTCAGTATTGCCAACATGCAGATGGTGGAAATCGCTACCGCCATCTCCTACAACTCAAAACTGATTATAATGGATGAGCCGACTTCAGCAATAACCGAGAAAGAAGTTGCTCACCTTTTTCGGATGATCAACAACCTCCGGGACAAGGGAGTCGCCATCATTTATATTACACATAAAATGGATGAAGTATTTCAAATATCCGACGAGGTCACCATTCTTCGGGATGGTACCTTTGTTGATTCCAAATTGTCATCAAAAATTGACAAGAACGGGCTTATATCCATGATGGTCGGCCGGGAGCTGACCGACTTCTTCCCGAAAATCGATGTGGAAATCACTGATATCAAATTGGAAGTTCGCAACCTGACGCTGCCGGGTAAATTCGAAAATGTCTCCTTCAATGTAAGAAGAGGGGAAATTCTCGGAATCGCCGGCCTCATGGGATCGGGTAGGACGGAAGTTGTTGAAAGTATTTTTGGCATCTATCCACCGGCATCGGGACAGATTCTTATCGATGATAAAGAAATTAAAATAAAACAGCCTATGGATGCCATCGCTGCAGGTATGGGCCTTCTGACTGAAGATCGTAAACTCTCAGGGCTTTTCCTTCCCTTATCAGTGATGGACAACATGGTGTATTCCAGTATCGGTAACTTCATGGGTCGAATCGGCCTGGATTTCAAGCGGATGAGCGAGGAATGCGAGAAACAGCGGCGAGCTCTGGACGTTAAAACTCCGAGTCTTGCTCAGAAAGTCGTGAATCTGTCGGGTGGAAACCAACAAAAAGTTCTCATCGCCCGATGGCTCTTAACCGAGCCGGACATCCTCTTTCTCGATGAACCTACTCGAGGAATAGATGTCGGAGCAAAATCCGAGATTCACAAACTCATGGGCAAACTTGCCGAAAGCGGGAAAGCTATCATTATGGTATCTTCGGAAATGCCCGAAATCCTCGGAATGAGCGATCGTATAGTCGTTATGCACGAGGGAGAAAAAGCTGGGGAGTTGTCTCGAGAAGACGCGACTCAGGAACGCATCCTGCAACTCGCCGCCGGCGAGACGCTAACCATTTAGTAGAGGTAGATGTCAATGAGCACAAATAAAAACCCGGCCAAGGGTAATATCAAATTAAAACAATTCATTAATAAGTACGGGATTTTCCTGATTTTCATCGGGATCTGTCTTCTACTGGCCGTACTCACAATCAGTGATGGGGTTTCGATTTTCCTGAAGTTCCGAAACATAGTTAATGTTCTACGGCAATCATCGGTAATCGGCATCATCGCTATCGGTGTCACTTTCGTTATCATTACCGGTGGTATTGACCTGTCATCCGGTTCCCTTGTGGCTATGGTCGGCGTTATCGTCGCTTTACTGGCCCGGAACTCAATGGGTCTGCCTATTATCGTGTCGGTTGTGGCCGGTCTGGCGGTAGGCACATTTGCCGGTTCAATCAACGGTTCACTTATTGCCAAGGCTGGAATACCGCCATTTATCGCCACGCTGGGTATGATGACCATCGCCCGAGGTGTCGGATTCCTGATTACCAAAGGACGACCGGTTGATAATCTTACCGAGTCATTCCAGGTGCTTGGCCAGGGATCAATCCTGAACTTTGGTCAGAACTTTTTTATTCCCTTCCCGGTCCTCATCTTCGCTTTTGTCGCTTTGGTTTCTCATTTTCTGCTATCCAACACCCGCTTCGGTAAGTTCACATACGCCATAGGAGGCAACGAGCAGGCTGCATACATTTGCGGCGTCAACGTCGACCGGCATAAAATCATGGTTTATGGCTATGCTGGACTTCTGTCCGCAATTGCTTCAATCGTACTCACTTCCCGGGTCAGTTCCGGCCAGCCCAGCGCCGGAGTCAGCTATGAGTTGGATGCCATTGCCAGTGCGGTTATCGGTGGTACCAGCCTCAGTGGTGGTATTGGTACGATCGGAGGAACCATCGTCGGTACCCTCATTATCGCTGTTATGAATAACGGCCTGGACCTCCTTGGTGTGTCGTCCTACTGGCAACAGATTCTCAAGGGTATCATCATCATTACCGCTGTGGTAATTGACACTATGCGCCACCGTACTTCGAGGTAGTCTATCGACAGGGAAATCTTAAAGGGTGAGTTTGCCGGCTTACGGGGAATCAATCCCGTCGGCGAACTCACTTTTTTTATGGGTTAAAAAGGTGCGAAGGAGAAATCAGATTACGAAAGCTGAAAAGTGGGAATAGTCAGTTTTTTATGAAACAGAACAATCAGCCATTTTCCGGGCGCAACTACATCGTTACCGGGGGGACACAGGGTCTTGGGAGAGCAATCGCGCTTGATCTGGCGGCACAGGGGGCTGACGGTATCCTGATTTGCGGTAGAAACGCTGAGAACGGTGAACGAGCCCGGGCGGACATCGAATCCGCCGGCTCTCGATGCCGGTTCGTCAGGGCCGATCTCCAGTTTGAGGAGGACTGTCGCCGGGTTGTTTCTGACGCTGTAGCGGTATTCGGCATAATCCACGGTCTGGTAAACGCCGCGGGACTCACCGACCGCAGCGGAATTGAGGATGCGACAGTTGAACATTGGAACCTCATGATGAATGTAAATGCCCGAGCTCCCTTTCTTCTGATTCAGGATACCGTGCGGCATATGAAAGAGAAGGGAATCCATGGCAGCATTGTTAACATCATCAGCGACCAGGCTCACGGAGGATCCCCCAATCTGATGGCCTATTCGGCCTCAAAAGGGACTTTGGCCACAATGACAAAGAATATCGCCCATGCTCTCAGATCGGATCGTATCCGTGTGAACGGTGTTCTGATCGGATGGATGAACACACCAAATGAACACCGGATTCAGATTGCATCCGGGAAACCTGAGAACTGGCTGGAGGACGCCGAAAAATCTCAGCCCTTCAAGCGGCTCCTGAAACCCGAAGACGTCTCAGGTTTCGTGTCGTACCTGCTCAATGACGTATCAGAAATGATGACCGGATCGTTGATCGATTTCAACCAGAATGTAATCGGTGGAATGGATTAGGAGTAGAGGTCGGAATATGACAGATGAGAGATTCGATCCCCACTTGGATACGATGACATCCAGGGAACGTGTTCTGGCGGCCTTCGATCATAAAGAACCCGACCGTGTACCTATGTATATGACAATTATACCGGAACTCGCCGAATCCCTTGCTGCCTGCCTCGACATCGAAAAATATACCCTAGCCGATTCCCCGCTTTCTCAGAACCGGGTGTCTTTTCATGAAATCCTTACTCGCTGCGGCAACGACGTCGTGGGAATCGGCGCCTGTGCTCCCTCGGCTTCACCGACACGGGAACTGGAAGGAAACCTGTATGCCGACGAATGGCACATAACTTATAAGAAGGTCGGTTATTACGCCGAACAGGTGGACTATCCCCTTGCTGACACCTGCAGCGTTGCCGATGTTCGGGGCTTCCCTTATCCGGATCCCGATGCTCCCGGTCGTTTCAATCTCGCTCACCGAATAATGGACAAATGTGCCGAAGATTACGCCATCTGCGGCGATCTCGAATGCACCATATTTGAAGGGGCCTGGCATATGATCGGCCTGGAAAAATTTCTTATCGGCCTCACCATGGAGGAAGATTACATCTTCGAACTCATGGATCAGATCCAGGCCTACAGCATTGGTGTCGGAAAGCGCCTCGCGGCTATGGGTGCGGATTTCATCTGGCTGGGTGACGATATGGGAACTCAACGTGGTATGTTGATGTCACCTCTCATGTGGAGGACTCATTTCAAGGAACGTCTGCGGACTGTAATCACCGAAATCCGATCCGTGAATCCCGAGTTGAAAATCGCCTATCATTCCTGCGGGAGTTATTTCCCTATCATGGGAGATCTGATTGAAATCGGTGTGGATATTCTCAATGCCCTGCAGCCAACCGCATCCGAAATGAACCTCCAGGAGATTAAAGCTCGTTTTGGCCGGGAAGCAACTTTGTTCGGCGGTATCGATGTGCAGGGTATCCTTCCCTTCGGGTCAATGGAAGATGTCGAAAAGGAAGTACGCCGGGTGATACATGCGGCCGGCTCAGGCGGTGGTTTACTTCTGGCTGGAGCGCATAATTTTCAACCTGATGTATCGGTGGAAAAGCTTCTTCGAGTTTTTGAAATTGCGAAAACCGAAGGTCGTTATCCGTTGTACTAAGCTTCGCTTTCGGGGAAATTCTCCGAAAGCGGCCGAGATTGACCCTTCCAACGGCTGTTCTCGGCAATACGAATTGAATCTCTACAGGTTCTCCTCCGCTAAAGCTGCCAGACCAGAGGCGGTCAATCTGTTTTCCTTCATCAGGAACGCATGGTCGCCGAGTTTCTGGAACTTGTCGCCCAGGCTGGCGAATACCTGTTTCGGCGTACCGGTAAAACCGGCTTTGTACTCTGCAACTGCTCCACCCAGACCGCCGATTGGACTGTGTTCTTCAATCGTTACGATCAGCTTGTTCTCGGCGAAAACCTTATCCAGCATCACCGTATCCAAGGGCTTCACCGTATGCATGTCGATTACCCGGACTGAAATTCCTTTGTTCTGAAGGATATCAGCGGCGGCGACTGCTTCAGCCAGGAGGGCTCCGTTTGATATGAATGCGACTTCGCTTCCTTTTCGATATTCGATAGCTTTTCCGATCTGAAAATCAAAATCATCGGGATACATAATCGGAAAGCCGGGACCACCGGTCAGGCGCATATATATGGGTCCGTCATACTCCGCCGCCGCGTACAGTGCCTTGTGAACCTGAAGAGGATCGGACGGGGACACGATTGTGAAATTCGGGATCGCTCTAACCACCGCGATGTCGTCCATAGCATAATGAGTATTGCCCAGCGGCCCGAAACGTACCCCGGCTTCAATACCAATCACCGTCGCATTCAGATTCATATAACCTAAAGCGACGCGCATCTGTTCAGCAGGTCGCATCGGAACGATGGCTGCCAGACCAACGGTAAATGGCCGGATCCCTTCAACAGCCAGACCGGCTGTGAAATCGATCATATTCTGTTCCGCGATACCGACATCATAAAATCTGTCCGGGTAGGCTTCTTTGAAACCGGTTAAACGGGCTGTGGGTGTCAGATCAGCGGTTACGGTAACCATTTCGGGATAATCAGCCCCCAACATTACCAAGGTTTCTCCCAATACGGTACGATGGCCGAGTTTGGACCATTCCTGCAGTCTCTCTATTGGTATTTTTCTCATTTTCTTCTCCTGTTTACGCATTTTCCAGTTCTGAGACGGCTTGTTCGTAATCTTCTTTATTTAACGGTCGGGCATGCCAGCTGATACTGTCTTCCATGAAGGAAATCCCTTTGCCTTTCGTGGTATTGGCAATAATCACATGAGGTTTTCCGCTTTGAGAATTTTTCATTTTCTCCAGGGCCTTAAGAATGCTGGCGGTATCATTTCCTTCTTTCACAATCAGGACTTCCCAACCCACGGCTTTCCAGAGGGCTTCGAGATCCACATCCATGATGTCTATTGTCTTGCCGGCCAACTGAACCCCGTTGCGGTCAACTATGGCAATCAGATTGTCCAGTTTGCTCTTAGCCCCGTTCATAGCCGCTTCCCAGATAATGCCTTCATTGCATTCCCCGTCACCAACCAGGCAATAGACATTATGATTCTCTTTTTTTATCTTTGCAGCTTTGGCCATACCGCAGGCAATAGCAAATCCGTTTCCCAGGCTTCCTGATGATATCTCTATACCGTACTTCATGTTTCTGCTGGGGTGGCCCGACAGAAAGCTGCCGTCACCCTTGAAGGTGTACATTTGTTCTTTTGTGATGTAGCCGGTTTCCACAAGTGCCGCGTAGTAGGAAAGGCATGCATGGCCTTTACTCTGAATGAAGCGGTCCCTCTCCGCCATTGTTGGATTCAAGGGATTATGATTCATTATCTCGAAAAACAAGCTGGCTACAATTTCTATGCTTGAAAGAGCTGGCCCGAAATGGGCACCGCGGCCCCCTGCGGCATATCCCATTTCAATCACATGACGGCGCATAACCGCCGCTTCCTTTTCTATAGACTCGATGGTATTTTTCTTATCCATTTATCGTTCCTCCTGTATTTTGTAGAGATGTCCGCTGAATTGCCCTGCCGGAATCATATCAGATTGAAATCTGGCAAGATTAACCATTTTTTTTATATCAATATCCAGTTCATATCCCATTTCCGTCAGCATGAATGCCAAATCCTCTGTTGCCAGATTTCCTGAGGCCCCGGGTGCAAAAGGGCACCCACCCAGGCCGCCGAGGGTGGATTGGACTTTATCAACACCACACTCGATGGCAGATAGTGTATTTACCATTCCCATGTTGCGTGTGTCATGAATATGAATCTGCAGGTCCAGAGAAGGGTATTCGTTTTTTACTGCATCGATGGTTTTACGAACTTGAGCCGGGTTGGCGATACCGATGGTATCACAGAGATTGACCGTTCGGATGCCGTACTCGACATATGGTTTAAGAAAAGGCAGAACATCCTCTTCGGTCTTTTTCCCCTCAAAGGGACAGCCGAATGTTGTGGCCAAATCCAGACAAACATCCATTTGCGGGTAGGATTTCTGAATTCTCTGCAATTCTGTAAACGACTCCTCATGGGAACGCCGGATATTGGCTTGGTTGTGGCTTTCACTCAGTGATACAACATAGGAGACCCATTTGATACCCGAATTCCAGGCCGCTTCGATACCGCGGAGATTCGGAACCAATGCGAAGAAATCGGCTTCAGGATGTTTATCTATACAGATTGAAGTCAATTCCCCGGCATCTTTCATCTGCGGTATCGCTTTCGGGCTGACAAAAGAAGTAACCTGCAGATGCTTCACTCCTACTGCCAGAAGACCGTCAATAATTTGAATCTTGGTCTCCAGCGGGATGTATTCGCTTACGTTTTGAAAACCGTCCCGGGGCCCGACTTCAAACAGTTCAATTCTTTTCATGATTGCTGCTCCAACATAGATCCGTCTTCCTTGAGCCTTCGATACCACGCGAAAGCTTCATCCGGTAGTTGTGGATGATGCCCGCCGCATTTTTTCCGTGCGATATGCAGGTAGGCCGACAGTGGCTCCCGATAGGCTTCGCTAGCGCATTGAGCGATTATTGCGTCTGCCCGTTCTCCATCATCCAGCCCTCGAAGGTCGGCCGCTCCGTGCTCGGTTACGACAACATCGACATCATGTTCACCGATATCCTGATGGGAAACCATGGGAACAATGTTCGAAATAACTCCACCCTTTGCCTCGGAAGGTATCAAAACAATTGACAGCCCGGCGTTCTGGGCAAAGTTCGCTCCGCCGCCGATGCCGTTCACAACGCGGCTACCGGTGATATGGCTGGAGTTCACGTTACCGTAGATGTCAATCTCAATACCGGTATTCAGAGCGATCAATTCCAGACGGCTGATAACTTCGGCATTGTTGGTGATGTCGCCATTCCTTATCACCAGATAATCCTGCAGATTCGGTGTATCCTTGAGGATTTGCTCCACCCTCTCGCTCATACCCAGTCCGCCTGTCGATAGTGCTGTTGCTTTTCCGGAAACCAGAAGTTCCATAACAGGCTCTGTAATGCCTCCGCAAAAAAACTGCAGGTTGCTGAATTCGGAATGCTGGAATGCCTCTGCAATTGAATCGGCGATACTGCCGAACCCGGTCTGAAGGGGCGGGAGTATCCCCCTGTTTTTTCGAAACTCCAGTTCCAGGAAGTTGAGCAGATGAGTGGCAATGTTCTCAGTTACCGCAGTACCCGTGGGCAGCGTACCCATTCGTTCCGGGATATCGGTTTCGACGATATATCGGACTTTTTTCAGATCAACCGGGATTCCCGATTTTCCGATTCGCTGGTTGGTACGGACCAGGGGGATCGGCTGCGTATCAGGTGGTGCCGCTGGAATATAAATGTCATGAAGGTTGAGCAGATGTTCCGGTTGTGCCAAGTTAATCTCGACAATAATTTCGTCTGCCGCGTTCATCAGATGATGCGTCATACCGACGGAACTGGAGGGTATCATATTCCCGTTTTCATCAAATCCCAGTGCTTCGACGACTGCGACATCGATCTTTCCGAAACTGTCGTTTCTGAGCAGCCGGGGCATCTTGCTCATCTGCTGTTCGACATACCGCAACGACCCATTATTGGCCTGAGCCGCGAGGGTCCTGCTTGCACACATCGGTGCTCGTCTGGCAATGATATGCTCCGCTCCCAGGGTTTCGTCCAGCCATGGTACATTGGCGCCGGTAACCAGATTGATCGTAAGGTTTTCACCACTTCGTTTTCGTCCAGCGAGAACCTCGATAACAGCTTTCGGATAACCCGCCATTGCATATCCGCTCATCGCAACCGTCATACCGCCCTGTATTGAGGCAGTCGCCTGCTCGGCAGTCGAAATGCATTTTTTCAGGCTGTTGATTCCGATTCTGTCGTTCAAGGTTCTATCACCCCCGGGGCGTGAAGCCGGAGAAAAGTTCTTCGTCGGTAGGTTTGAAGCTTGGAATCTCACGGATAACCCAGGTGTTATTCAGGTAATGCTTAAGCGCTATATTTTCCGATAGGCCATTGCCGCCCCATGTACCACAGCCCAGGGAGTGGGTAACCGGCATCCCGCTGGTCCAGCTGCCGCCATTCGTTGCAGCTTGAGCCTGATTGACAACCACACGAGTGGTATAGGTTTCCAATGCCAGTTTTTCCACATTTTCAGGTGTTGCAGAGAAGATTCCGCATGAATGTCCCGTACCTGAGTAAGCGTGGTTCTCATTGGTGATGCGGATTGCATCGTCAATGCTGTGGCTCTTGTAGAGTGTTGTTACAAGACTCATCTTTTCACCGCTGAAAGGTGATGCTTCCCCGGTTTTATCTTCTTCTACCAGCAACAGGCAGGTTCCCTCAGGAACGTCGAGTCCGGCCAGTTTGGCTATATTGCTCACAGGCGATGCCACAATATCCCGATTGATGACATGGTTGGTCGGCCATTCAGGCCAGATTGCTTTCTTGAGTTTCTCTTTCTCATCCGCATTGAGCAGATGAGCACCGATCTTTTCAAATTCGGTTATCATATCCAGATATACCGACTCGTGAATAACCACGCTGTTATCACAGGAACATCCTGCGGCAAGGTCGAATGTCTTACTGGCTTTGATTTTGGTTGCCGCATCAGCAAGATCGGCGGTTTTATCCACGATAATAATTGCGTTTCCCGCTCCGACCCCATATGCAGGTGTTCCCGAACTATGGGCAGCTCGGACCATAGGTTGTCCGCCGGTTGCAATGACAAGATCACATTGTTTCATAAGCTCATTGGTTCTCTCGACTGAAGGATCCTCGATTGTCAGAAACAGATCTTCAGGCGCGTCATATTTTTTCATTACGGAACGAAGAAGGTTCGTTGCTTTCAAAGTAGTGAGCTTACCCCTGGGATGGGGTGAGAAAATAACTGCGTCCCGGGCTTTAACCACAAAAATAGCTTGAGTTACAGGATGCATTTCCGCCTGTGTACTTGGTACAAGTGAGCCTATTACACCAACAGGCTTGGAAATTCGTGCAAGTCCGCGTTCAGGGATTTCCTCGGCTATGCCTACTGTTTTAACGTTCTTGACATCAAAATAAATACCTCGGCATTTAC
>Ga0164318_10001602_pt1 | contig 20287 bp, 18 predicted proteins | sample GuaBasSedimGuay9_FD_113734 | JGI IMG/M metagenome (GOLD analysis project Ga0164318, IMG submission 113734) | Subseafloor sediment microbial communities from Guaymas Basin, Gulf of California, Mexico - Guay9, Core 4571-4, 0-3 cm | ecosystem: Environmental > Aquatic > Marine > Hydrothermal vents... | reverse complement strand
CGAATGGCGTTGGACTGACCCCAATCGATTGCACTATGTTCGAACCGATATTAGCTACAGCAAGCAATTTGGACGGTTGGGGATGCGCATTTCTGCCGGACGTTTTATGTCCACTGGCTACACCCAACTCGGTGATTTCAAAAAATATAATCTTACTAGTAAGTTTGATTACCGTTTTCCGGACAATATTAAGTGGACTGGCTATGCAGCGTACAGTTTTATTTATCGAGGTTTTTTTATTCAGTGGAAGGGTCAGAATGATCCCTATGAAGTGGACGAAGCCAATTTAGACAATTACGCAAAGACAAATCAGTTGAGCGTCTACTCCAAATTAGCAATTCCGGTCTCTTCACGTTTTGCTATAAATGTAAGGGCTTCATTTGTTCGTACATTGATGGGCAATCAATTTGGCGAAGCCGCCGGGTTTAATCCAGCTTTGGGTCAGGGTATGGAATTTCAAGTGGATTGGCTTCCTCATTCAGGGCATACTGTCACTATCGGGATGCAATACCAGCATGATGCTGGTAGCACTAAATATTTTGGTGATCATAAGGGATTTTTCATCGGCCCTTATCTACAGGATGAATGGAAAATACGCGAGAACTTGCGAGTGACTGCCGGGTTTCGGTATGATCGTTATCAATTGATCGGGGGGCCAAAAGAAGATTTGTTTAGTCCTCGGATTGGTATCAATTGGCAGCCTTGGTCTACCACCAGTTTGCGAGCTTCGGCGGGAAGTGGTTTTCGGGCGGCAACTATTGTGGAACGCTATTTGGAACTTGCAATCATGAATTTTAAAATTAAAGCAAACCCCGGGCTTAAGGCAGAAAGTTCCTGGGCGTATGATCTGGGGTTCCGCCACTATGTCACGGAAAATTGGAATGTCGATGTTTCTCTGTTCGACAATGAATATTGGGAACTGATCGAGGCACATCTGGATTTGATTCGAGGCCAGATCCAATTTCGTAATATTCCCCGGGCACGCATTCGGGGCATCGAAGCGACTACCAATATCAGCATGCCCATTCGAATCCTGGGGTTGAACATGATACCTAGTCTACAAGCCAGCGTGACGGCAATGGATCACAAGGACTTGAAATGGAATGAACCGCTAACCTATCGTCCCAAACTTTTAGCCACAATCAAGGCATTGTTTCGTATCGGTTCTGCGCAAATAGAAGTAGACTATCGTTACGCCAGTAAGATTGATAAGGTAAAAATTTATCCGATTAATGATCGGGTGCCAATGAAATTTTTAGATGTACGAGCTTCTTACGACTTTTGGCATCTGACGGTTCAGCTTGGTATCAATAATCTTTTACAATACAACTACGCACCGATGGAAAGTAATCTAATGCCAATGCGGACTTTCACGGTGGGACTGCAGGGTGAATTTTAAAGTGATCTTACATTATTCATTCAATTGGAGGGTTTTGGAGTAAAATTTCCACTATAACACCATAATATCGGCGGGAGTACATAGCCGGTGTTAGGGGAGGTGAGAAAAAAATAGAATACCGTTGTCATTTATTTTTTCTCACCTCCTAAACTAAAAACTCAGAGGAGGAAAAATGCCAGAAGGTAAGGTGAAGTGGTTTGATCGACGTAAGGGGTATGGCTTTATCCAGATGGATAGTGGCGAAGATATCTTTGTTCACAAGTCAGGCGTTAAGTACACCGGCTTCAAAGATTCTTTGCAACAAAACCAAAGGGTAAGCTTTGATGTTGCAGAAGACAAGAAGGGTAAAAAAGCAGTAAATGTAAAAGCAATTTAACTTTTCCAAAGCCTCAGGTTGTTGATACCTGAGGCTTCTACTTATTTATCCGCCGATCTTCTTGCGCTTTATCAGATATTCGAACAATGCCTTATCGAACGGTTCTGAGGTGTCCATCAATACGTAGTCGATGCGATTTTCCAGGCATTGTCTGCGGTAGAAAGAAAGAAAATCCTGCATCTGCTGCCGATAGTCCTGCCGAATATGCCAGGGTTGAGTCAGGATTTGCTCTCCGGTTTCCAAATCTTTGAAGATGACCTCGCCCCCAAAGTCAAAATGCCGTTCCTTAGGATCCAGAATATGGAACACAATAACTTCATGTTTTTTGTGGCGGAAGTGTTTGAGTCCATTAAGGACTCGCTCTGGTTCGTCGAACAAATCCGAAAGAACGATGATAAGGCCGCGCCTTTTAATGCGTTCTGCTAGTTGATGGAAGGCAGTACTTACATTAGTGAGATGGCTACTTTTAACTTTGTCGAGTTCTTTCAATATCAAAGTTAAGTATGTTGAAATGGAGCGTGGTGGTGTGTATTTGCGGATTTTTTGATCAAAAATAACCAAACCTACCGAGTCCTGTTGTTTTAGCATCAAGTAAGTTAAGGCTGCTGCCAAATAGGAAGCATAATTTAACTTACTGATAGCATTCGAAGCATATCCCATAGAACCAGAAGCATCTAAGAGAATATAAGATTTAAGGTTGGTTTCCTCTTCGAATTGTTTCACGTAAAAGCGGTCGGTTTTGCCATAGACTTTCCAATCGAGGTGCTTAATTTCATCTCCAGGCATGTATTGGCGATGTTCAGCGAATTCGACACTGAAGCCATGATAGGGGCTACGATGTAGTCCGACGATGAAGCCTTCCACTACCAGGCGAGCGCGCAAGGTCATGTTTGCCAATTTTGAGACAACTTCGGGTCGGAGAAATTTACGATATTGTTTCGTAGACATATTACACTTTTTCTAAAAGGCGCTCGATAATTTCTATAGTATCCACACCTTCCGCCTCGGCGTTGAAGTTAGTTACCAGGCGGTGTCTTAATACCGGTTTAGCAACGGCGCGGATATCTTCGATTTCTGGTGTTGGGCGGCCATCGAGAATGCAGCGGGTTTTAGCACCCAGGATGAGGTATTGGGAGGCGCGGGGGCCAGCTCCCCAGGCAATCCAATCTTTGACAAATTTGGGTGAATGGTCAAAATTGGGACGAGTCATTCGCACCAGTTTTACTGCGAAATCCACTACATTTGTAGCTACTGGTACTCGCCGAACCAGGTCCTGAAACGCAGTGATATCTTCCGCATCCAGTACCACCTGGGGTTGGCCAGAATAGGCAGAGGTAGTGTATTGGACAATTTGAATCTCTTCTTGTTCAGAAGGGTAATCAACCCATAGATTGAACATAAAGCGATCCAATTGTGCCTCTGGCAGGGGATAGGTTCCTTCCTGTTCAATCGGATTTTGAGTTGCCAGCACAAAAAAAGGTTCTTTTAGCTTGTAGGTGGTTCCGGCTGCGGTCACTTCATGTTCCTGCATAGCCTGAAGAAGAGCAGCCTGGGTTTTGGGGGGGGTGCGGTTGATTTCATCGGCCAAAACTATGTTGGCAAAAACCGGCCCCTTGACAAATTTAAACACCTTTTTACCAGTGGAGTGATCGTCTTCTATTATCTCAGTGCCAGTTATATCAGAAGGCATTAGATCGGGAGTGAATTGAATGCGATTGAATTTGAGGCGTAAGACTTTAGCCAGTGTGCTAATCAAAAGAGTTTTTGCCAAACCAGGCACCCCAATTAATAAACAGTGTCCGCGTGCCAGAAGCGAGATTAACAACTCTGCAATTACCTGATCTTGACCAATAATCACCTTCCTAATTTCGGTAAAAATTTTCTGGCGCGCCTCTTTCAGAGCTTCAACCATTTCAACATCGTGTATCTTGTGCGATTTAACTACCATTGTTCCTCCGTCATGGTGGTATCAACCAAAATAATCGTACTTGAACTTTAACCATTTGTTAGAGAAATAGTTTCCAATAGTCTGCCTTACAAAAGTAATTATTTCTTAAGCAAAAGTCAATAACTTTTCCTTGCATTTGAAGATATAATTTCATAAATTCTTCAACGTCTCAGTTGAGTATTGAGTAACTACTCCTTTTATGATGACTATGGGACAGGTAAGCTTAAAAGGTCTATCGAAAGCGGAATTGGAAGAGTTTGCAGTCTCCCTGGGTTGGGAGCCTTACAGGGGAAGACAATTGTTTCGATGGCTTTACCAAAAAAATGTTGCTTCTTTTATCGAGATGACATCCTTCCGCAAGGAGATTCGTGCCCACCTGGAGCAAAGCGCTAATTTGCACCAGGTATTTCTCGTAAGCCAACATCAATCCTACCATGACGACACTATCAAATTCCTATTTGCCCTGCCCGATGGTTTGCAAATCGAGAGTGTGTTTATTCCCGAAGATACTCGGAAAACCGTGTGCGTTTCAACTCAGGTTGGGTGTGCCCTGGGGTGCCGGTTTTGTGCCACGGGAAGGATGAGCTTCAAGCGCAATTTACAACCCGGTGAAATAATAGATCAAGTGTTACAAATCAAAAGGATTCTGAATTGTGAAGTTACCAATGTAGTAATGATGGGAATGGGGGAGCCGTTGCTTAATTATGATCATGTCATCAAGGCTGCATATTTACTGTCGGATCCGGAAGGTGTGGCAATTGGCAAACGAAAGATTACTATCTCCACTTGTGGAATTGTTCCAGCTATTTATCGTTATACTGATGAAGGTCATAGGTTTGGATTGGCTGTTTCGTTAAATGCTACTACTGATACCATACGTTCCCAGTTGATGCCTATTAATAAAAAGTATCCCATAGCAAAACTTATGGAGGCGGTAAGATACTACGTTAACAAGGTAAGGCGTCGTGTAACTTTCGAATACGTGATGATACATGGAGTTAATGATACTCGGGAGGATGCGCAACGATTAAAGAGGCTTCTGGGTGGATTGAAATGTAAAGTTAATCTCATCCCCCTGAATCCGATAAATAAGAACTGGAATCCTCCTGATGAAATTCGACTCAATTATTTTATCCAGGAACTCAGCGATTTAGCTGCACCGATTACTGTACGTCGTAGTAAAGGCGAAGACATTCAAGCTGCCTGTGGGCAGCTTTATGCAAAAAATTTAATTTCTTTATAAAAACACTTGACTTTTTTCTTCAGACTTTTTATACTTTTGAAATAAATAATAACTTGTGAATGGAATTAATTCAACATGAAAGTTAGGGTTTAATTTTGACTTCAATTCAACAACAGCAGAAAGACGAGGGAGTTATGAAAGAGGTCTTGGAAAATTTTCGTCTTGAAAAGTACCGTTTTGTACTAACGCCCCATGAGGTTTTAAAACTTTCTTCTTATCCAGGTAGTTCCTTGCGTCGCGACTTTATTCCTGTTTTTAAACAGATTACTTGTATTGAACCTCATGGTGAATGCAGCAATTGTACTCAACAAGACGATTGTGTTTTTTACCTTACAATGGAAAACAAAATCCGCAATTTTGATAATGAATATTTAAAACGTTTTCAAACCCCTCCTAAGCCATTTATTTTTGAGCCTCCTTTAGCCCGCAAAAGTTTTTACACCAAAAATGAAGACCTCATTGTTGATTTGCTACTTATTGGTAAGGCGGTAAAATATTTTCCTCATTTTTTTGCTGCCTTTCGACGTCTCGGAGACCAGGGTATGGGTAGAAATCGGGGAAAGTTTTTCATACACAAGGTATTCCGCATCGATTTATTGAAAAACGATGTGTTAGAAGAATTGGTTTTGAATCCCCAACTATCTTCAGGAGAAGAGGGTTCGTTTTTCTTGGCTGATCTTTATGAGCATTTTCGGGTTAAAGAGGAAAATCAGATTTCTCAGGTTCAGGTTTCTTTTCTTACTCCTCTACGAATGAAAAGAGCCGGTTCGGAAACATGGCATTTGTCTTTTCGAATACTCATGCGGAATCTTCTGACACGAATTTCCAATCTGGGATATTCTTACTGTGACTACCCCGATTTCTATCATTTCTCTGATCTTATCTACGAGGCGGGTGCGATCAAAACTCTGCAAGAAGATTTAACTTGGGAAGATTGGCGTGATCCACGTCGCAATAAAGCAGGTAGTGGGGTGTCCAAATTCGGAGGCTACCGGGGAAATATTGTTTATCAGGGCAATCTGACAGATTTTTGGCCCTGGTTAAAACTTGCAGAGGTTCTTCATCTGGGCAAGAACTGCAGCTTTGGATTGGGTCGAGTGGCAGTTGAGGCAAAGTCGTAATTTTTGTTATCTTTACCTGGGGACAATGTTTTATCAAAGCGAGAATTTGCCTCTGGGTTAATGCAAAGCGTTATCGCCAGTAATCAATGTATCGAGCTACATGGCGGGGCAGCGAGGTGGTGTTTATGCGTCGACAGAGTGGAGGGATGAATCGAAAATAGCCCAGGTGGTAGAATATTTCTATTAGTTTTAAAAGTGCACTGTGACGGTGTGGATGTTTTTTTAAAATCTGGCCAAAATTAGCTGCTGCCAGACGATATTCCCCCAATGCCATAAGAACCAAACCGCGATAGTAGAAATAAAGTAATTTTGGCTGATACGCTCTGATAAGCAGATTAAAGCCGTCTAGTGCTTTTTGAAGAAAATATTTTCGCAAACCATCATCCTGTACCCAAAATTGAGCAAATCGAAAATAGGAAAGAGCAGAACCGGCAACAGCGGCGGGGGAATCTGGATCTTTCTTTACCCACTGGTGAAAGAAAAAAATTTGCTTGCGGAGATGCATTTCGAATCTGGTTAATTTATCATTAGCAGCTTGTGAAACTTGCGGATTTGAATTGTTTTTCAGACGCCACAATGTATTAATCAAAACACGAGAATATTTTCCACGCAAATCCCTTATCGCTTGACATCGTACCTCGGGATTGGCGTCAGCTAAACGGTCGAGAAGCGGTTCCGGTAAATCGAGGAAATTGTCGAACTTGAATTTCATCGTTTGAAATTTGATCTTTAGGTGTATAAAAGTTTTTGCACGAAACGATGTAGACGTAAGCCATGACGGGCTTTTTGTAACAGTTCCTGTGCGGACCTCATTGTTGAGTGGTAGGTGGCAAATCCCATCAGAACTTTGTAATGTGATTTGGTTCCAAATGAATGTATTAACTCGTGTTGCAATCGTTCCATTAAAACTGCTGTTCCTTCCAATTGAGTCAGGGGTAGCAGGAGCCAATAACAGCCAATTTTCTCTCCAGTAGAGATGTAGTCGATAGTGCGTAGATTAGTGTGAAGAATTTCAGCTATTTTGTTCCAGAAAGGTGAGGCTAAAGAAGGTAATTTTGCATTTCCAATAGCGGTGATAGCCATTAGTACTACAGACAAAGCTAACTGATGCCGTTGACTCCGTCGGAATTCAAAATCTACTGCCTGGCGAAAGTGACGAAAATCAAGGAGAAAATCCTCTTGTGGAAGGGGAAACTTGTCAAATAAAACCTGGTGACGAGTAGCATTTTTCAGTGCCACTGCTGCCAGGTCGGCGATTATTTCTAATGTTCGCAACGTAGCTCGATGTAATTTCTGGAGAGGTAGCTCATAAATAATTATTATTCCTTTGAGTTGCTGTTCATTAACTATTGGGGTGTAAATAATAGCTGGCATTGTTTGCTGTCGCCAGAGCGTGTAGAGTGGTTTGTTTGTCACAATTTCTTTAATACTTAAAGTGTGTTTAGTTTGCGCTAACAGACGGAAAAGAGATGAATTAAGTTTGTAACTGGTACATGAACTTATTTTCTCGCTCCTGATTCCATAACTGGCGACCAGATGAAATGCTTTGTATTCGCTATCAACCAGGTAAAGTCCAACCTTGGTAGCAGAAATAAAGGCTACTATTGTTTCCACAATGGCGTTGTGGAGTTGATATTCATCGAGGGTTAAAAGTGGTTTGATAAGGCGGTAGAGGGTGTAGGGAGTATTTTCGCAGTTAGTAAGTTGTTCGGCTAACTCGGCATTTTGTAGCTGAATACGCCGAAGTTGATGCTGTAGTTCCGTAATCTTTTGCTTTGATGTTTCATCCATTATTGTAATTGCTACATTGAAATTAGCTGGCTAACCAGAAAATTCATACTTGAAAAGAAAGATTCTTTTGGTGTAATTGCCTATTTAGAGTGTTTCAATATCTGGTTTCGATTTGGGTTCTTCTTCGGGAAGATCATTTAGCATAGGAGGCTTTTGACTTTTTGCTGAGGCAGAGCAACTTTTGCCATTAACTTCTGAGCGAGGCGGCAAGATTACCACTAACTTGTCTATTTCCGTAATCTTCAGAATGCGGGCAAGAGGTGGTGGTACTTCGGCAAGAGCGAAGTAACATCTTTGCTTTTTTGCTAATTGAGTCAATTGAACTAAAAGTGCTAAGCCCTCGCTGTCAATGCTTTTAAACTTTGCCATACTTAGGATTACTTTGCGTCCAGGAAGAAAGAACGATTTAACGCTCCGGTAGAAAGGTACAGCATTTACATTGTCCAACCGTTGGATGTAGCGTGGATAAAGTAAAGTTGTATCCTCAACTTTTTTGCTTCTAATTTCAATAGTTTTTTTGGGTGGTTCAATTTCTTCCTTGACGTAGAGAAATGAATGTTCACCAGACATAATAGTTCTCCTGATTGAAATTCAAAGCAGTTAATTACTAAAAAAATATCGGCATATTTTTTACAATCCTTTATCCAAGATGAGCAGTGAGGGGAGAAAAAGTGACAAGTTATCAAAAAACTTCTTGCAAAATGATTTATTTTTAGTTAAATTAATAAGTCTCTAATAAGCTGGTATAAGTTATTTGTATTATGTAAAGCAGGGTTAGTAAAGGCTTGATTTGTTATGTTTGAAGATTTGACGCGCAAACTGGATGCAGTACTTCGGAAAATAAAGGGTCAGGGGAAGCTGACCGAAAAAAATATTGCTGAATCGCTCCGGGAGGTGCGGCGTGTATTACTGGAAGCTGACGTTAATTACAAAGTAGCCAAAGACTTCATCGCCGCTGTTCAAGCCAAAGCAATAGGGCGAGAAGTTCTGCGCAGCATAACCCCTGGACAGCAGGTAGTCAAGATTATTTATGATGAATTGGTTGCACTGCTGGGACAATCGCGGGCAACACTCCAATTTTCTAATATTCCGCCCACTATCATAATGGCTGTGGGGCTGCATGGGTGCGGTAAAACTACCTTTGTGGGAAAGTTGGGTAAGTATCTGAAGGGGCAGGGGCGTTCACCCTTGTTGGTGGCAGCCGATATTTATCGCCCGGCAGCGGTAACACAATTGCAAACTATCGGTAAACAGCTGGGTCTGACGGTGTTCTTTGAACAAAATCAGGAACCGGTAACACTGTGTAGTAATTCCATTCAGTATGCTCGTAAACATGGTTTTGATACCGTTATCTTTGATACCGCCGGACGTTTGCATATTGATAAGCCGATGATGGAAGAATTGATCCGAATTAAGGAAAAAACCACTCCTCATGAGATTCTTTTTGTCGCTGATGGCATGACCGGACAGGATGCGGTGAGGGCTGCTAAAGAATTTCAGGAGCATTTGAATTTCGATGGGATTGTGCTCACTAAATTAGATGGTGATGCGCGAGGTGGTGCAGCATTATCTATTAAAGCAATAACTAATAAGCCAATCAAATTTGTGGGGGTAGGGGAAAAATTTGATGCCTTGGAACCATTCTATCCCGATCGGATGGCCTCCCGAATACTTGGTATGGGCGATGTAATTTCTTTGGTCGAAAAAGCGGAGTTGGCCGTAGATCGGGAGAAGGCTGAACGGCTGGAGAAAAAGCTTCGGAAAAGCGAATTCACTCTGGAGGATTTCTTTGACCAATTACAACAAATAAAGAAAATGGGCCCCTTGGATCAAATCATGGGGCTAATTCCCGGGATGAATGCTTCTCCTCTAAGAAATATTAAAATCGATGAGCAAGCATTGGTAAAAGTAGAAGCTATCATTAATTCCATGACGGTTGAAGAGCGTCGTAGGCCGCATTTGTTAAATGGTAGTCGTAAACTGCGTATCGCCCGTGGCAGTGGTACTACGGTGCAGGATGTTAATCGCTTGCTAAATCAATTTAATCAAATGCAAAAAATGATAAGAAAGCTGAGCAAAGGAGGGATGAGAGGTTTTAAAGGAGGAGGGTTTCTGTTTTAATATTCGATTTAACCAAAAGCATTGCAAATATAGGAATTATAACTCGCAGGCTGAGGCCTGTGGCCACCAGCTTTTGTATGTTGCAGAGGTCTTTTTAACCAAGAAAGAGGAGGTAGTAAAAGTTGGCAGTTAAAATACGATTGACCCGATTGGGAAGGAAGAAGCGACCGTTCTATCGAATTGTGGCAGTAGATTCCCGTGCACCTCGAGATGGAATGTATATTGAAAATTTAGGCACTTATGATCCGTTGAAAGAGCAGTTTGAGGTCAAACTTCGTGAAGATCGAATCCTACATTGGTTGAAAGTGGGTGCTATTCCTACTAATACGGTGCGGAGCATTTTGTCTCGCGAAGGAATTCTTTTTAAGTGGGACCTCTACAAGAAGGGATATGACGAAGCTCGTATTGCTGAGGAAATGAAGAAGTGGGAGGTAATTAAGTTAGAACGACAGCGTAAATTGGAGCGTATAGAAGCGGAAAAAAGAGCCAAAGCAAAGAAAGTGGAAGCTCCTGTTGAAGAAGAACAGGAGAAAACTGAGAAAGTTGAACAAGCGTCTGCAGGAGTAGTAGAAGAGGGAACTGGGAGCGAGACGGCTGGGACTGAAAATCAGGCGAAAGCGGAGAAGAAAACTAAGTCAGAGGAAGTCAAAGCTTCTGCTGGAAAACAGAAAGAGCAGAAGGCTGAAGGAGCTGAACAAAAGTCTACTAAAACAGTAACCGAGGGAACTAATAGCGAGGAGGTTGAGAGTAATAATCAACAAAAGGTCCGAGAGAGTTAAGGCGGAAGAGGTACCGAAATCAGCAATTGTTCCACAGTGACAGTGTAAAATTAATGTTTTGCTGAAGGACCCGATGCTTAAAGACGAGAATCATTGCGAAATCGAAAAGGAGGGAGAAAGATGAAAGAATTCGTTGAATTCATTGCAAAGCATCTGGTGGACAAGCCGGAAGAGGTTCAGGTTACTGAGGTTGATGGTGAGAGGACCGTGGTGTATGAACTTCGTGTTGGCGATGGGGATTTAGGCAAAGTTATCGGCAAACGGGGTCAAACAGCCAAATCGATCCGTACACTGTTGGCAGCTGCTTCGGCTAAAACAGGTAAACGTGCCGTATTAGAAATTTTGGAATAAGTAGTAATGTAAATGACAACCCAAACTTACGATGAGAACGATGAGCTGATTACTATTGGTGTGGTTGTCAAACCTCATGGTGTACGGGGAGAACTTAAGGTTTTTTCCCATACCGATAATCCCCGACGTTTTTATCGGTTGACTAGAATTTTCCTTACATCAGCTGATTCAGGCTATCAGCCCTATGTGGTTGAAAAGGTGAGGGTGGTCTCTAAATGGGTTTTACTGAAGTTAAAGGGTATTGATAGCCAGAATCAGGCTGAAAGGTTTAGAGGTTTTGAAGTACAAATTCCGCGGCGGGAGTGTGTAAAACTTCCCAAGGGAGCTTATTATATCTTTGAGATTATTGGCCTGAACGTTTTCAACACTGAGGGGCAGCAGATAGGCACAGTGGCGGATGTGTACACCTTGCCATCTAATGATGTACTGGTGGTAGAAACTACTACTAAAAAAGAAGTCCTAATTCCAGCAGTAAAGCAGGTGGTAAAAAGAATCGATATTCACAAAAAACAAATCATAGTTGAGCCAATTCCAGGCTTGTTGGAGGAACAAGAACGGTGATGCAGATCGACATCGTTACCGCTTTTCCTAAGTTGGTTGCCTCGCCGTTGGAAGAAAGTATGCTAAAAAGGGCTCAACAGAAAAACTTGGTTCACATTCGGGTACATGATTTACGGGACTATACTAACGACAAACATCGTCAAGTAGATGACTATCCATACGGTGGCGGTGCGGGGATGGTTCTAAAACCAGAACCAATATTCCGTTGCGTTGAAGCGATTATTGAAAAATATCCTTCTAAGAGACGTAAGATCATCTATTTAACCCCTCAGGGAAAGCTCTTTAATCAAAAGTTAGCTAATGAATTGAGTCAATGGGAGCATTTAATTTTCATCTGTGGTCATTACAAGGGAGTTGACGAGCGGGTCATTGAGCATTTGGTGACAGACGAGATATCCATTGGCGACTACGTTTTGACCGGAGGTGAACTCCCAGCGTTAGTAGTAATAGATGCAGTAGTGCGGTTGATTCCTGGAGTGCTGAGTGATCTTGAATCGGCGCTTACCGATTCATTTCAGTCTGGATTATTAGACTATCCTTATTACACGCGTCCAGAGGAATTTCGTGGTTGGCGAGTCCCAGAAGTCCTTCTTTCTGGCAACCACCAGAAGATTGCCGAGTGGCGTAAAGCTAAAGCACTGGAACGTACCCGACAGCGACGTCGGGATCTATTAGAATCTTATTTGAGCAACAATAAGCAGATCAAGTCTGACGGAGGTAGATAGAAATGGGCAAGTTAGAAGCTATCGGAGCAGAACAATTGCGGACAGATATCCCAAATTTTGGCCCAGGTGATACTGTGGCGGTACATGTTAAAGTTCGAGAAGGTGGTAAAGAACGTATTCAGGTATTCCAGGGGGTAGTTATTCAGAAGCGAGGTAGCGGCATCAATAGCACATTTACTGTACGTAAAATTTCGGAAGGAATTGGTGTCGAGCGTATTTTCCCTTTACATTCTCCCAATATTGAAAAGATTGAAAAGTTGCGAGAAGGAAGGGTACGTCGGGCCAAGCTTTTCTACTTACGTAAACTAAAAGGCAAAGCAGCACGTATTGCTGAAAAGCGTTAAACTGGAGACCGAGATTTCCGTTGTCTCGAGAATGATAATTTAGGTGTCTGTTGCTGGTTTTTGTTGAGACCGTCAATTAACAATTGGCGGTTTTTTGGTGGGTGATGCTTTCTGCAGCGGTGATAATTATCTGCCAATTCCATAAAAATTTCTAAATCACTTTCCAGATTTGCTTGTATTCCATCAAAATAGAATACACGCATGGGGAAACCACCAAGATCACTACTTATGGTGGGGTAAATGGCTTCGCACACAATGCCATTCATGCAGCTAAATGGACTGATGTCTATTACCCCGGCGGCTCCCTTTTTATAATACCAAATTGCTTTTCCTACGCTAATCACCATTTCTCCATGAGCACCTTCCCTGGGTAAATAAGGTCTACTTAGTTCCAGAATTTGGGTTATGTGATGGGGTTCTTCATACCCTGCAAAATCTTGTTCAAAAGGTGCAGTCAACTTGTGTTCATCAGCGCGCATTACCGCATATCGGAGCTTGCAACCAAGCATGCGCAAAGAAAAACGCTGCCCCTGACGAATAAGCTGCATCCGTTCTTCATCATGGGTGTACCACACCCATTCAGCAACATCTGACATCCATACTTCGCCACCCTTTTGTTCAATCAACCGAATAAGGTGATCGTTACTAAAATCGTTAAGTCGACAGAAAATTTCTCCAACCACGCCGATGAGCAGTTTTTTCTTACTGGTATCAAGGGGAATATTCCGAAAGGCATCCCGTGATTGAATAAGTGCCTGGATAATTTTCTTCAGGCGTTGGCGATGGGAAATGTTGGGTGTAGCGATGGCTGCACAAACTCGATCGAGAGCTTCTGCAAATACTCGATCAGTTGTCCCAGGCTCTCGTTCGTATGGTCTGGTTTTCAGCAGCATTTTGCGTAAAATATCGGCCGCGACCACGGCGCGCCAGCCGGTTCGCACCAAACTTGCAGCACTCTCACTAATGTCTTCGTATGCATTAGAACTTGAGGGAGAGAGCAGTAATACTTCATCTTCACCTCGCTGAGCAAAGATTTTTCTAATCAACGGTAAGTAGTGCCCAAATCGGCAGGGACCGTTAGAAGTAGGCATCATAAATGCAGTTTTTGCGGGGTCGTAATCTGGTTCCTGGGTTACCTTTAGGAAATTTCCCAGCGTAATCACTTGGGGCAGACATTCATCGCCCGAAAGATATTTGCGCGCCAGTTCATAAGTTTGTGCATCACCAGCTGGTGAAGGTTGTGCATCCACCCCAATCGATTGAAAGGCTGCCGCCATGCAACGAGCACCCTCATAGGACATTTGCGGTATGTAAAGCTTCCTTCCGATTAACGATTTGGTGTGTGAGGTTTCCATCTAAACTCTTTTGGTGGCTATGTATTCAATCTGATAGTTAGGCGTTCTTTTTTCACAGGCTGTTCTCTTAATAAACCTTTGCTTTCCAGGAACGCTTCACATCTTGTCATAATGCCTGCGTCGTTACTGTGGTCGTCGAACTGAAGCGTTAAATAAGGTGTTCCACAAGCCTCACGAATAAAGTGCTTTAGGTAAGAGTCGGGCCCGCATTTAAAATTGGTAATGTGAATTAAATGAAGCTTATCATTTTGTCCGATCAATTTGGCCGCCTGCAAAATCCGTTGTCCATAGCTCCAAAACATGTTTTCATGAATATCGTTAATGTCAATATCCTCGAATGTCAAAAAGTCCATTGGAATAACATTAATTCCATAATTTTCTCTTAGCTTTTTCGGCACGTTAAGATTCATTCCGGTATCATAGATATTGTAGGGTCGGCCAATGATTACTATGGCAGCTTGTTGATTTTCAGCCAGAGTTTGTAGGGCTTGGCGGCCAATTTGTTTTAAGTTCTCTTTGAATTTTGCCAGTACGGCAAAAGCCATATCAGTGGCTTGATTGCTAATTTTTTCAGACACACCTAATTTTGCTGCCACCGGAGCTAAGCTTTTTTTAACTGACTTTTTACCATCACGAAACCTGACTATGGGAGCCAGGATCCTATCGACCAATCTGGGGTCTTTTAGTGCGCTTTTTAAAACATGGGGCAGCGTTTGTCCCCAGGGACAATACCAAGATTCCCTTCCCGGCAGGTTTGGTTCTGCATTAATGAGATTGGGAACAAAGACGTAATCAACTTGTTTATCAAACAGATTCAGAACATGGCCATGAGCGACGATGATGGGAAAACATGGTTCGGCAATACACAGTTCTCGTCCCTGAGCCACGATTTGGCGGTGTGTTGAATCGGAAAGCACAACTTTGGCTCCGATACCAACAAAATATGCCTGCCAGAAGGGAAACCGATCGTAAAAGTACATCGCCCTTGGGATACCTACTTGTATGTCGAGTCCATTAGAACTGGGGATCTCTTGCAAAAGCAACTGTTGGTACAGGGCGAAAAGGTCGGGAATGACAGCTTGCCGGTTGATTTTCCGTTTCTTTCGGAATCGCTCCGAACACTTGTCGCCCCAATAAGTTTTTTCACCATTTATTACACATTCTTGAACATTACATTGGTTGGAGCATCCTTTGCAGGTAATGGTGCGGATGCTAAAATTTACATTTGAGAGATCGAATCCACGAAACCGGCTTGGCTGCTGCAATTCATCCATTTTCTGTTTAGCAAGTAAGGCGGCGCCGATTGCTCCTATTACTCCGTTATGTGGAGGCACAACTATCGTTTTTTGTAGCCTGGTAGCAAAAGCAGCAGCAACAGCCTTGTTGTAAGCAGTACCACCCTGGAAATAAATAACATTGCCGATTTTGCGGCCAGCAACTACCCGATTCAAGTAGTTTTGCACAACCGCAAGGGCAAGCCCTGCTGAAATATCTTCCTTCGGAATTCCCTGTTGCAAATAAGAGGAAACATCTTTTTCCATGAAGACGGTGCAACGTTCACCCATTTGCACAGGATTTGTCGAACTTAACGCTAACCGGGCGAAGTCTTCTTTTATTGATATTCCTAATTTAGTAGCTTGTTCTTCCAGGAAAGATCCTGTGCCAGCAGCGCAAGCTTCATTCATTGCAAAGTCAACAACCACCCCATTTTCGATTGCGATGAACTTGGAGTCCTGTCCCCCAATCTCGAAAATAGTTTCTACCTGTTCGTTAAATAAAGTTTCGGCAACAAAACTTGCACCTGTCTTATGGGCGGTAATTTCGTCATGAATGGCATCTGCTCCTACCAGTTCGCCGATTAATTCTCTGCCTGAGCCAGTTGTTCCCACTCCGATTATTTCGATCTGATCTGCCCACTTGTGGTTCCACTTATTCAACTCTCTTTGTACGACTTCCACCGGGCGACCTTCTGTAGTTGTGTAGATCTCGTCTATCACCCGACCTTGTTGGTCGAGCAGGACCAAATTGGTGCTGACCGAGCCAATATCGAGCCCCAGGTAAGCCTTAATCGGGCGGTCATTTTGAATTAGTTTAGAGTTTAAGCTTTTTTCTTTGGGGAACCGAACCAGGGAAATCTCTAACTTATGCGAGCGTGAAAGAGGAGTAATCTTCTGGTGATAACGATATTTCATGTTCTTGACGAGTTCAGCCTTTAGCCTGGAGCTTTCTGCTAAAATTGCACATCCCAAAGCGCCAACATGGCAATGCAATGAAGGAACTATCAGCTCATCGGAGGTAAGATCAAGAATACGGTTCATAGCTTCAATTACACCAAGATTTGCGGCTACACCGCCAACGAATACTACTTTGGGTAGAAGCTCTTTCTGGCGTAGTACAGTACCTTTGTAATTTCTGACGACTGCTTCACACAAACCTTTGAAAATTGCTCCAGGGGAATAACCGCGCTGTTGTGCATGAACCATATCCGATTTAGCAAACACCGAACAACGTCCGGCAATATTTGCGGTTGCATCTGTTTCTTTTACCAAACGGCCAATGTCTTCCACATTGAATCGCAATCGAGCGGCCTGTTGATCAATGAAAGATCCTGTTCCTGCCGCACACTCACCATTTCGTTCGTAGTCAAGAATGGACAATTCTTTGGTGGTAGGATCAAATGCAATTTTAATAAATCGTGATGCATTTCCGCCAATTTCAAGGACTGTTCGTGCATCAGGAACAAGCTCTGCCACACCACGACTGATAGCTTTAAATTCGTTAATGAAGGGCACATTGAGAAGTTTGGCAATCTGTTTACCTTGTGATCCAGTTACTTGCAGATGTATTTTATCTGAAGGTTCAATGGTTTCGATAAAACATTCAAGTAATCTTTGTGCGCTTCCTATCGGATCGCCAAGAATCTTCACTGCTTTAGAGGCAAACAGTGAATAATAGCTAAGATTTTCTGTGTAAACAAAAAGATTGCTATTACGAAGTGCTTCACTTAAGGAAGGATCTGCGGTTCTGGGGAGTAGAGCTATCAGCTTTGCGCTTACTGAGCCAATGTCTAATCCAAGATAAATGTTGCTGCTTGACATATGGATTAGCTTTTCGTATGCTTCAGGGTTGCTTCAACTTTCCCACAAAAAATTCCATTGCTCGCAGCCAAGCATTTTTTTCGGCTTGGCTGAAACCTTCCTGCCTGAATCGATAGTCCTGTTTGCGTAAGAATTCTGCAAGAGTAGTTTGCAGAATCTGCAATTTCTTTAGTTCCCAATCGATAATTTGTCTACGCAGCGAGGGGTCTTGGGACAAAGCTACTAATTGGCTGAAGTGCTTCCAGCAAAGAGGTTCTGCAATTTGTAGAGCCTGCTGAAAATCGGTTTCCGGGAAGTGCCGTAACATTAGGTCAAGAAACCGTTCTGTTGATTTAATAGCTATTTTGCAGGCGGGACAATGTTGAGCAGCCGTTTTAGGATTTTGCCATTGGTTATTTGAGATCAAACTTAAGGCGTTTTTTAGTAAGTCGGCATAAATGATCCCTATCCCGAAAGCATCTTGCTGTTTCAAAGCAATGTGTGCATGATGGGGACAAAAACCATAACTCCGTCTCAATTTTTTGCGAGTAGCAGGATCATTGACGTTTTCATAAAGTATTGTTTCTACATATCTGACAGCAGACCTTTCACTTAATTGACAAATTGCACAACCGGGTTGGTTAAAAGCTTCGATTAATTCAAAGTAACTGCTGTGTTTTTCTTGTTTCTTACTTTTGTGAAACAAAAACATGAAAACCTGTTAAAGATTTTTTAACATAACCAGCAATTTACAACCGCTAAAACGGCTACTCAAGTTTTTCAAGCAGATGCAATTATTTAAAGAGTCCCATTAGCCAGGGGTGAAGTTTTAAAAATAGCGGTCCAAATACCAACGAAACCACCGACATGAGCTTGATAAGGATGTTCATTGAAGGTCCTGAGGTGTCTTTAAAGGGATCGCCGACGGTATCGCCAATTACAGCGGCTTTGTGTGCCTCGGAGCCTTTGCCGCCCAGATTTCCCTCTTCGATCCACTTTTTAGCATTGTCCCAGGCTGCTCCCCCGTTAGTCATCATGATGGCCATCAAGACACCAGTAGCAGTAGCACCAGCCAGCAACCCACCGAGTGCTTCAACACCTAAAATAATACCTACCGCCAATGGAGTAGAGACTGCCAGCAGCCCGGGAGCAATCATTTCCCGAAGTGCCCCGGCCGTGCTGATATCCACACAGCGAGCAGAATCTGGTTTCGCTTTGCCTTCCATCAGACCAGTGATTTCACGGAACTGACGTCGTACTTCTTCTACCATTTTGAAAGCTGCTCGACCGACCGCCTGCATCGTGAGTGCTCCAAACAAAAATGGCATGGCAGCACCCAGTAACAGACCAATAACTACCAGAGCTTTAGTCAGGTCAATAGCCTGAAGTCCCACCGTGTGGGCATAGGCAGTGAACAGTGCCAGAGCGGTAAGAGCTGCCGATCCCACAGCGAACCCCTTGCCAATGGCAGCAGTAGTATTGCCTAAAGCATCGAGTTTATCGGTGATTTTGCGAATATTGTCTCCCAATCCAGACATTTCAGTAATACCACCGGCATTGTCGGCAATGGGTCCATAAGCATCCACAGACATAGTCATTCCGATAGTAGCTAACATGCCTACAGCAGCAATAGCAATGCCGTAAATACCGTTGGTAACATAAGCAACAAAAATTGCCAGGGTAATAGCCAAAAGTGGTAGGGTAGTACTTTTCATTCCTATTGCCAACCCGGTGATAATGTTGGTAGCAGCACCGGTTTCGCAGGAGTGAGCAATTACTTTAATAGGGGGGCCAGAGGTGAAATATTCGCTAAAAGCCCCAATAGCCACACCACACAGGATACCAGCAAGAATTGCCCAGAACGGTGCTATGGTACCAGTAATAGCCGGTACCAAAAACAAACTGGTACCGATAAGAATAATTACAGCCACATAAGTGGCATAACGTAATGCTGCTTGGGGGTTAATGTTTTGAAACAAGCGGACAAAAAATGTTGCTAATAACGAAGCTAAAGTTCCTACCGCGATGATCAGGATAGGTAGGCTCATCCATCTTTCAGGGTTAGCAAATGTGGCACCAATGACAATAGTTGCTACCACGGAACCCACGTAGGACTCAAACAGGTCGGCACCCATGCCTGCAGTGTCGCCTACGCAGTCGCCTACATTATCGGCAATAACGGCTGGATTTCGGGGGTCGTCTTCCGGAATGCCAGCTTCTACTTTTCCCACTAAGTCAGCGCCTACGTCGGCAGATTTGGTGTAGATACCACCACCAACACGAGCAAAAAGGGCAATGGAGCTGGCCCCCAAGGCAAACCCATTAATTATCAAAGGGTCTTTAAACATCAGGTAGTAGAACGACAGACCTAACAACCCCAGACTGGCTACTGCCATACCCATAACTGCACCGCCACTGAACGCTACAGACAAAGCCCGATGAATACCAACGGTCGCAGCCTGCGAGGTGCGTACATTAGCACGAGTGGCAGCGTTCATACCGATGTAACCAGCCAACATGCTGCACACCGCTCCGGTAACAAAAGCTACTGCCGTCCAGTGACTAATGGCAACCCATAATAAAATAAATAGTACAATAATAAATCCAATTAAAGTACGGTATTCTCGATTAAGGAACGCCATGGCACCTTCATGAATCATGCTCGCAATATTTTGCATGGTTTCATTACCCGGTGGAAATTTCTTTATTCGGTGGTACAAAAAAATAGCAAACAGCAGTCCAATGACTCCGATAACAAACGCAATCATAACTAAGTTCATACTGCCTCCCGTGAATTGAATAGTTCCATTGTGTAAATGAATTAGTATTAATCTAAATTAAGCGACAATATAAAAATTATTTTGATAAAAAGCAAGTAAATTTTTGTGCATCAATGGCTGGAATACTGATTTTAAACACTTGCATTTCTGGTGAGATATTGGTAATTTTAAATTAGAAACTACCAGCCGTAAATTTTTAGGAGAGCAAGATGAAGAAACGTATTCTTATCGGTATTGCTGGTGGTTCTGGTTCGGGGAAAACTGCTATTGCCCAGAAGTTAAGTAAAGATTTAGGCCACCAGCGAGTCGTACTGGT